>Ga0079224_100002498_pt1 | contig 22380 bp, 19 predicted proteins | sample Stecom2015_FD_80414 | JGI IMG/M metagenome (GOLD analysis project Ga0079224, IMG submission 80414) | Agricultural soil microbial communities from Utah to study Nitrogen management - Steer compost 2015 | ecosystem: Environmental > Terrestrial > Soil > Agricultural land | place: USA: Utah...
AAAAGTAACGTCCGGCGGGCCGTCCCTGTTGACCGGCGCCGGTACCACATGCGCCCCCGGGGGGCCGAAGGAACGGATCGATGAGTGCATTGCGGATCGCGGTGATCGCCGGTGACGGCATCGGCCAGGAAGTCATGCCGGAGGGCATCCGGGTCCTGGAGGCGACCGGCAGGCGCTTCGGCATCCAGTTCGAGTGGCGGCATTTCGACTTCGCGAGCTGTGAGTACTACGCGCGCCATGGAAGGATGATGCCCGAGGACTGGAAATCGCGCCTGGGCGACTGCGACGCGATCTACTTCGGTGCCGTCGGGTGGCCGGAGACGGTTCCCGACCATGTCTCCCTCTGGGGTTCCTTGCTGCTCTTCAGGCGCGAGTTCGACCAGTACATCAACCTGCGGCCGGTGCGCCTGTTGCCCGGCGTTCCCTGCCCGCTCGCCAACCGCAAGCCGGGCGACATCGACTTCTACGTGGTGCGCGAGAACACCGAGGGCGAGTATTCGTCGATCGGCGGGCGCATGTTCGAGGGAACGGATCGCGAGATCGTGATCCAGGAATCGGTGTTTACCCGGCACGGGGTCGACCGTGTGCTGCGCTACGCGTTCGAGCTGGCCATGCGCCGCGGTCGCAAGCTGACCTCGGCCACGAAGTCCAACGGGATCTTCATCTCGATGCCGTACTGGGACGAGCGCGTCGCGGCGATGTCCGCGCAGTATCCGGAAGTCCAGGTGTCCAAGTACCACATCGACATCCTCACGGCGCACTTCGTGCGCAATCCGCAGCTCTTCGACGTGGTCGTCGCGTCCAACCTCTTCGGCGACATCCTGTCCGACCTGGGGCCCGCCTGTGCGGGGACGCTCGGCATTGCGCCGTCGGCGAACATCAACCCGGAACGTCGTTTCCCGTCCCTCTTCGAACCGGTGCACGGCTCGGCGCCCGACATCGCGGGCAAGGGTATCGCCAACCCGATCGGGCAGATCTGGTGCGGCGCCATGATGCTGGCGCATTTCGGCCTGCAGGATGCGCACGACGCGATCCTCGCCGCGATCGAGGCGACGACCGAGCATGGGCCGCGCACGCCCGACATGGGCGGAAGCGCGCGCACCACCGATATCGGGGCCGCGATCGCGGAGCGAGTGGCCACTGCCTGAGCCCGTTTCGGGTTTCCACGACGGTGCTCCGACGGCGTCTCGGCTAGAGTGGTCGGGCCGGCCAGTCCGCCGGATCGACCCGCGCTCGACCGCCGCAACTGCGAGTCGCCGGTTCCATGCTCCAGGCCCGTCGGGGAGGAAGATGTCCAGGCGACTGCTCGCCTACGCGCTTGCGGTTTGCGCATTCTTGTCCGCGACTCCGGCGGCGGTCTTCGCATATCCCAGCGCACCGGTCACCCTCGTCGTTCCCTATGCCGAAGGCGGGCCCACCGATCCGCTCGCCGAGGTGCTCGCGCGCTCCCTGCAGCGCAGCCTGCGCGCGCGCGTCGTCATCGAATACGTCGCGGGCGCGGGCGGCACGGTGGGCGCGGCGCGCGTCGCGCGCGCGCGGCCCGATGGCCATACCCTGCTGCTCGCGGACAATGCGATCGCCACCGCACCCTCGCTCTACCGGAAGCTGCCCTTCGAGCCGCTGCGCGACTTCATGCCGATCGGACTGATCGACCGCATGCCGCTGGTGCTGGTTGCGCGCGCGGGCCTGCCGCTTCGTGACGACGAATCGCTCGCGGCCTTCATCGGTGCGAAGGGACGCCGGCTGACCATCGCCGACGCGGGGCAGGGCACGCCATCGCAACTGTGCATGCTCCTGCTCGCCGCCGGCACGCGCGGCGAGCTCGCCACCGCGAGCTACAAGGGTTCGCCGCAGGCGTTCGCGGATGTCGTCAGCGGGCAGGTCGACCTCGTGTGCGATCTCGCGAGCCAGGCGTTGCCGCACATCCGCAGCGGCAAGGTGCGTCCGGTGGGCGTCACCATGGGCATGCGGCAAAAGGCGCTGCCCGGCGTGCCGACGCTGTCGGAGCTCGGTTTCAAGGACTTCGAGTTCGCCGTCTGGCACATGCTGCTCGCGCCGGTCGCGACGCCCCAGGACGTGGTTGACAAGCTGAGGGGGGCCCTGCAAACTGCCCTGCAGGATCCCGAGGTCGTGAAGCAGCTGGACTCCATCGGTTCGACGGTTGCCCCATCGGGGCAGGCAACGCCACCCGCGGCCCGTAACCTGCTGATGCAGGAACTCTCGAAGTGGTCCCCGATCATTCATAAAGCCGGCCTTGCGGCCGACTGACATCCGGCGGCAATGGGCCCGTAGGGCCGATGTGCCGCGCGTGAGCCGAAGCGGCAAGCGCATGAAGCCCGGCCCAGGATGGCCGGGCTTTTCTTCTTGTATCGACAGATCGCCATGCAGACCAGGGACCTGTTGCTCGACTGCTTCCATGCCGCGGTGGCGGCCGCCGATCCGGCGCGCGTGATTGCGCCCTGCGTCCCGCCCCTCGTCGGATCCGGCGCGCGTCGCGTGTTCGTCGCCGGCGCCGGCAAGGCCGCGGCCGCGATGGCCGCGGCATTCGATTCGGCCTGGCCGTCGGACGCGCCGCTCGAGGGCCTCGTGGTGACGCGCTATGGCCACGCGCAGGACGCCGGGCGGATCGAGGTCGTCGAAGCCGGCCATCCCGTGCCGGACGAGGCCGGGATGGCCGCCGCCCGGCGCATGCTCGCCGCGGCCAGCGAACTCGGCGAGGACGACCTGCTGGTCGTCCTGCTGTCCGGCGGCGGCTCGAGCCTGCTCGCGCTGCCGGTGGAACCGGTGACGCTCGATGCGCTGAAAGCCCTCACGAAGGCCCTGCTCGCGAGCGGCGCGCCGATCGACGAGATGAACATTGTCCGCCGGCACCTCTCGCGCATACAGGGTGGATGGCTCTCGGCCTCGACGCGCGCGCGCGTGCATGCCCTGGTCATCTCGGATGTCGCCGGCGACGACCTCGCCGCGATCGCGTCGGGCCCGTGCTCGCCCGATCCGAGCACGCATGCCGATGCGCTCGAGGTGCTGCGACGCTGGCGGATCGAGGCGCCGCCGGCGGTGCGTGACTGGCTGGAGGCGGGCGCCCGGGGCGATGCGCCGGAAACGCCCAAGCCGGGGGACGCGCGCCTCGCGCGCACGGAGGCGCGGCTGGTCGGCAGCGGGCATGCCGCCCTCGAGGCGGCGGCGAAGCGCCTCGATGCCGCCGGGATCCGGAGCATCGTGCTGGGCGACACGCTCACGGGCGAGGCGCGCGACGTGGCGCAGGTGCATGCCGGGATCGTTCGCGAACTGCGCGCGCACGGCGAGCGCTCGTTCGGCGATCGCGGCCGCCGTCCCGTCGCGCTGCTCTCGGGCGGCGAGTGCACGGTCACGCTGCGCGGCAAGGGGCGGGGCGGCCGCAATACCGAGTTCCTTCTCGCGCTGGCCGAGTCGCTCGGTCCGCTGCCCGACGTCTGGGCGATCGCCGCGGATACGGACGGCATCGACGGGATGATGGACAATGCCGGCGCGATTCTCGCGCCCGACACGCTCGAGCGCGCGGCCGCCGCCGGGATCGACGCCCGCGCGCGCCTCGACGACAACGATTCGTACGGATTCTTCGAGGCCATCGGCGACCTGGTGGTCACGGGGCCGACCCGTACCAACGTGAACGACTTTCGCCTGGTCCTCCTGCGATGAACGACTCCTCCCGCGCCGCGCCCGGCACCCGGCTCTCGATCGTCCTTCCCGACGACTGGCACCTGCACCTGCGCGACGGCGACGCCCTGCGCGCCGTCGTCGCCGCCAGCGCCGCGGCCTTCGGCCGCGCCATCGTGATGCCCAACCTCCGACCGCCGGTCGTGACGGTCGCGCAGGCGCTCGCGTATCGCGAGCGGATCGAGGCGGCGCTCGCCGATGCGGTTGCCCGGGGCGAGGTCGGCGCGGCGGCGGCCGCCGCGTTCCGTCCCCTCATGACGCTGTATCTCACCGACCGCACGAATCCCCACGAGATCCGCAAGGGCGTCGATTCGGGCGTCATCAGCGCCGTCAAGCTCTATCCGGCGGGCGCGACCACGAATTCCGACGCGGGCGTCACCGACATGGCCCGGGTGGCGCCCGTGCTCGCCGCGATGGAGCGTCATGGCCTGCCGCTGCTCGTGCATGGCGAGGTTGCGGATCCGACGGTCGATGTCTTCGACCGGGAGCAGGTCTTCATCGAGCGGGAGATGGAGCCGCTGCGACGCTCGTTCCCGGGCTTGCGGGTGGTATTCGAGCATGTGACCACCGCAGACGCGGTCCAGTACGTCCGGGAGGCATCTGGTCCGATCGCGGCCACCATCACGCCGCAGCACCTGCTGTACAACCGCAACGCGATCTTTTCCGGCGGCCTGCGGCCCCACTGGTATTGCCTGCCCGTGCTGAAGCGGGAACGCCATCGGCTCGCGCTGGTCGAGGCGGCCACCAGCGGCGACGCGCGCTTCTTCCTGGGCACCGACAGCGCGCCGCATCCGGCGCGTCTCAAGGAACATGCCGCGGCGTGCGCGGGCTGCTACACGGCGCCCCATGCGCTCGAACTCTATGCGAGCGTCTTCGAGGCGCAGGGTCGGCTCGACCGGTTCGAGGCGTTCGCGAGTTTCAACGGCGCCGATTTCTACGGCCTGCCGCGCAACGAGGAGCGGGTCGAGCTCGTGCGCGAGGACTGGGTCCTGCCGGAATCCCTGCCCTTCGGCGCCGACACCATCGTGCCGCTCGCGGGGGGCGAGACCCTGCGGTGGCGGCTGCACCGACCCTCGGCGGCCGCTTCTGCCGGGGGACCGCGCCGGGCGTGATCCGCATCGACGTCGCCGCCGTCGATCGCGGGCTTGCGGGCGCGCCCTGGGGCGGGGACATCCATGCCGCCTGGCGGCGCCTGGCGCCGGCATGCACCGCGGATGGGGTGCCGCTCGCGGCGCTCGACGCCCTCGCGCGCGAGGGCGCGCTGCGTTCGGGGCGGGGCCTCGCCCTGCGATTCGTCGCCGCGGACTCCGTACGGTTCGATGCCTACGAAGCCCATATCGCTGGTACCGGCGAGGTGCCCACGCGCACTGCCGGGCCGGCCGGTCTCCATGACCTGCTCAATGCGCTCGCCTGGCTCGCGTGGCCGCTGACGAAGGCGCGCCTCAATGCGGTGCAGGCGGCCGTGATCGAGCACGACGGTATCGCCGGCCGGCGCGGCGCGGTGCGCGACGCGGCGACGGTCTTCGACGAGAACGCCGCCGTGCTGGTGACGGACGACGAGGAACTCGTCGCCGCCCTGCGCGCGCGGGACTGGCGTCGACTGTTCGTGGAGCGTCGCGAGGCCTTCCGCGCCCGGGCGTCCGTGCGCCTTTTCGGCCATGCGCTCGTCCAGAAGCTGTTCACGCCCTACAAGGCCATCTGCGCACACGCCTGGGTGGCGAGCCTGCCGGCCGACGCTCCCACCCCGGTGGTCGATGCCTGGCTGGCCGCGCGGTTCGCCCGGGCCGCGCCCTCGCTCGCGGACGCGCATCCGCTGCCCGTGCTGGGCGTGCCGGGCTGGTCATCGGGGAACGAGGACCCGGCGTTCTATGACGATCAGGCAGTCTTCCGGCCGCCGGGGCGGCGGGCCGCTCGCCGCGATCGGCGCCCCGGCTAGCGTCCCCGCGGCCGACGGCCGGGGGAAGCGGCTGCCGGCGCGAAGCGCGGGGGCGGGATCACGATGTCGTACGCCGCCGCGGTATCGGGCTGGTCGAGGCCGGTGACCGCGACCACGATGCGCAGCCGCTCCTGCTCGACCGGTCGATCCGAGCGCAGGTAGACCACGTTGCGCCGTTCCGGCCGGGCGATGGTGAACCGGGCCGGATCCGGCACCGATGAGCCGTTGTCCGGGGACTCCACCGACACGACCTTGAAACGGGTCGCCGACACGCGCTCGCCCGGGGCGGACCCGAAGGGAATCGCCAGCTCCAGCCTCTGGCCCTGGCGCGACAGGACGCTCGCGTCGCCGAGATCGATCGCCGTCGCGGCCGCCGGCAGCGCGAGTCCGGCCAGGGCAAGGAGGGCCGCCCGGAACGAGGGCGGGCGCCGCGCGGCGAGCGGCCGGGATGCGGGGCGCGACGAGGATGCATGGGCGGGGCGGGCGCGGCGCGTCGCGCCGCTGGCGGCGGGATGGGCTTGCGCGGTGGCCGGGCGCATGGCTGGGCTCCTGTCTGGGTGCATGCCCTACGCTAACGCCTGCGCGGGCGGGGCGCCAAGCATCGGCCGACGGGCGGGCGCGCCGCTACAATGACGACTGGAGGCGGGCCGGACGGCCGCTGGCCCGGCCGGCAACGGTCGGGCGGGAGGAAGGTCCGGACTCCGCAGGGCAGGATGCTGGCTAACGGCCAGGCGCGGCGGTGCCCAGATGCCGCCGTGACGGAAAGTGGCACAGAAAACATACCGCCGACGGCCGCGCGAGCGGCCGGGCAAGGGTGAAAAGGCGAGGTAAGAGCTCACCGCGGCCGTGGCGACACGGCCGGCAGGCCAAACCCCATCCGGAGCAACACCAAATAGGCACGCGTGCGGTTCGCCGTGGAAGGCCGGCCCGGCCAAGCGTGCGGGTAGGTGGCTCGAGCGGCCGGGCAACCGGTCGCCTAGATGAATGGCCGTCGTGCCGGTTCGCCGGCATTACAGAATCCGGCCTACAGGCCCGCTTCCACTCCTTATTCCAGTGACGGGTAACGCCGTGCGCCCGGGTTTTCTCGGGTAAAGCATCAACTTCTCGCATCAAGTCATTAATTCCTAAAGGATGTCGAAACCCCGGCCATGGCCAGGGACGATATCGCGCGTTCGCCGCTAACCCCTTGTACTGATTGAATAAACAGTGATCTCGCCTTGACCTTCCCGCTCGGACCGTCGTACAGTGCCGGACCGGGCCATTCAGTGCCTGTAGGTGGCGATCGGGGCCTTAATCGGCCCCGGAGCGGTGAGTTTCCTACGCGGGGTCGACGGGGAAATGTTTCAGGGCAGCTCGGCGCAGGCGCTGGATGCGAAAGGGCGGATGACGATTCCGCACGCCTTTCGCGACGTGCTGCTGCGCGAGCACGGCGGCCAGGTCACGCTGACCCGCCACCCGAAGGAAAACTGCCTGGTCCTCTACCCCCGGACCAACTGGCTCCCGATCCGCGAACGGATAAACGCCCTGCCGGCGGCGCACGCCCTGTTCAAGCGCCGGATGATCGGCGCGGCCGAGGACATCGACCTTGACGAGGGCGGGCGGATGCTGGTGTCGCAATCCCTGCGGGATTTCGCCGGCCTCGGCCGGGAGCTCACGATCCTCGGGCAGGGCAACTACCTCGAGATCTGGGACCGGGCCGCGTACTTCGCCTACGAGGCGCAGGCCGCCGCCAGCGCGGACTACAGCGTCCTCGCCGACCTGATCATGTAGGCCGGACTTGAGCAGCGAAGAGGAAACCCGCCCCGATGCCATGTCCGACCGTTCGCCCCACCTGCCGGTACTGCTCGAAGAGGCCGTCGAGGGCCTCGCGATCCGGGCCGACGGCCTCTACGTCGACGGCACGTTCGGTCGCGGAGGACACAGTCGCCGGATTCTGGCGGCGCTCGGCCCGGCCGGCCGCCTGGTCGCGATCGATCGGGACCCCGAGGCGGCACGCGAAGCCGAGGCGATCGACGACCCGCGCTTTCGCTTCGTCGCCTCGCGTTTTTCGGCGCTGGGCGAGGTCCTCGACCGGCTCGGCATCGACCGCATCGACGGGCTGCTGCTCGACCTCGGCGTCTCCTCGCCCCAGTTCGACCGGCCCGAGCGCGGATTCAGTTTCCGGTCCACCGGACCGCTGGACATGCGGATGGACCCGCGCACGGGCGTTTCGGCCCGCGAGTGGCTCCTGGGTGCATCCGAGTCCGAAATCGCAGACGTACTGAGGAGGTACGGGGATGAACGGGCTGCTCTTCCGATTGCAAAGGCGATTGTTGCTCGCCGCCGGGACGCCGGCACCGCAGCGCTACAGACAACCACAGAACTTGCCGGCCTCGTGGCAGGTGTCCTCCGGCGCCGTGGTGCGACGCGGTCGACGCTGGGCAAGGACCCGGCAACCCGCACCTTTCAGGCTATACGGATTTTCGTCAATCAAGAGCTTGCGGAGCTCGCGGACGTCCTGAAGGTGGCGGTGGAGCGGCTGGCCGTCGGCGGGCGGCTGGTCGTGATTGGTTTCAACTCGATCGAGGACCGACTGGTGAAGCGCTTCATGGCCGACGAGGCCGGCCGCAATGCGCCGCGTGATCCGGTCCGGGGGGATGTCCTGCCGGGGCATGCGCCGCGACTGCGGATCGTGGGGCGGGTGCTTCCGGACGAGGCGGAGCGCGCTCGCAATCCGCGCGCCCGCTCGGCGGTGCTGAGGATTGCGGAAAGGGTTCAAGACTGATGTCCCGCTCGAGCATGCTCAATGTCCTGCTGGCGATCGCGCTGCTCGTGAGCGCCCTGGCGCTCGTCACCACGCAGTACCGGGCACGCAAGGCCTTCGTCGCCCTGGAGATCGCGCGCGGGCAGGCCGAGGACCTCGCCGCCCGCCAGCGGCGCCTCGAGTCGGACCTCGCGAGCGCCGCCCAGCCGGCGATGATCGACAAGAAGGCGCGCAGGATCCTCGGGATGGAATCGCTGCCGGCCGAGCGCACCCTCTACCTGACGCTGCGCGCGGGCGAGGGCGCCGCGCGCCTGGCCGAGCTCGATGCCGGACGGCTGCATGAAGCGGCCCGGGGGCGTGCCGGCGAGGGAGGTCGGCGCTGATGGCGTTTGCCGCGCGCGCATCCCGCGTCCCGCGCATCCCGCGCGCGACCCGCGCCGCCCGCGTCTCGCGCACCCACGGCAATCCGCTGCTCCAGCCGCGCCTGCCGGAGTGGCGTTCGCGCTTCGTCGTCGCGATGGTGGCCCTCGGGTTCGTCGGGCTCGTGGCCCGCGCGGTCTACCTGCAGCTCTTCTCGCACGACTACCTGCAGCGCCAGGGCGAGCTGCGCTACGGCCGCACGCTCGAGCTGCCCGCCTCGCGGGGCTCGATCTACGATCGCAACCGGGTGCTGCTGGCAGCGAGCCGGCCCGTGCGCGCCATCTTCGCCGTGCCCCGCAACCTGCAGGCGAGCCCGGCGCAGCTCGAGGAGCTTGCCCGGCTCCTCGGCATGTCGTCCTCGGCGCTCGCCGAGCGGCTCTCGGACCGGGAGCGCCAGTTCGTCTACCTGAAGCGCGGCGTCGAGATAGACGTGGCCGAGCAGGTGATGGCCCTGCGCATCCGCGGGGTCTCGACGCTCGCCGAGTACACGCGCGAGTACCCGATCGGCGAGCGCGGTGCGCACCTCATCGGCTTCACGGGCTTCTCCGGCAGCGCGGACGGCGAGCAGCTGCAGGGCCGGGCGGGCGTCGAGCGGATGTTCGACGACCTGCTGACCGGTCGTCCCGGGAGCCGCCGGGTGATCCAGGACGCGCGCGGCAACTTCGTCGAGGCGGTCGGCGACGAGCAGGCCCCGATCGACGGCAAGGACGTCGTCCTGTCGATCGACAACGAGCTGCAGTTCCATGCCTACAACGCGATCCGCGAGGCGGCGATCGCGAACAAGGCGAAGGCCGCCGCCGCGGTGATCATCGATGTGCGGACCGGCGAGATCCTTGCGCTCGCCAACTGGCCGTCGGCCGACCCGAATCGGCGCGAGTCGCTCGACGTGTCGCTCCTGCGCAATCGCGCCGCGCTCGACATCTTCGAGCCGGGCTCCACGATCAAGCCCTTCACGGTGGCAGCGGCGCTGGAGTCCGGCCGCTTCGGGCCGAACTCGACGATCGACACGTCGCCCGGCCACATGAAGATCGGCGGCTGGCGCATCGGCGACCACGGCAAGGATTTCGGCACGCTCGACCTCACGGGAATCGTCGCGAAGTCGTCGAACGTCGGCACGGCGAAGCTCGCCCTGGCCCTGGCGCCGGAGCGCATGGGCACGATGTTCTCCCAGCTCGGCTTCGGCCGGGCGCCCGCGCTCGACCTGCCCGGCGCCGCCGCCGGCCGGGTCCGGCCGTACCGGTCGTGGCGGCCGATCGAGCAGGCGACGATGTCCTACGGCCACGGCATGTCGGTGTCGCTGCTGCAGCTTGCGCGCGCCTACACGGTGTTCGGTCGCGACGGCAACATCGTGCCGCTCACGCTGCTTCGGCAGGACGGGCCGCAGCCGGGCGAGCCGGTGATGTCCCCCGCGACCGCGAGGCGCGTGCTCGCCATGCTCGAGGCGGCGGTGAGCGACGAGGGCACCGCCCGCTCGGCCCGCGTGTCGGGCTATCGCGTGGGCGGCAAGACGGGCACCGCGTACAAGGTCGAGAACGGGAAGTACGTGCGCAAGTACGTCTCGAGCTTCGTGGGCCTCGCGCCGATCTCCGAGCCCCGCTTCGTCATCGCGGCGATGATCGACGAACCGGGCGGCCGCCAGCACTACGGCGGCATCATCGCGGCGCCCGTCTTCTCGCAGATCGCGACGCAGGCGCTGCGGCACCTCCACGTCACCCCGGACGCGCCGCAGCCCGAGCTCGTGATTCCCGTGGCGAACACGCGGGGGAGGGCGCAATGAGCCCGGCCACCATGGCGATCGCGAGCGGGCCGGTGGAGGCCGGGCGCTGGCTGCGCGGCCAGCTGGCCGCGTCCGCGGAGCTGAGCGCGGACAGCCGCGAGATCGGTCCCGGCGACGGCTTCCTCGCGATGCCCGGCGAACGCCACGACGGGCGGAACTTCATCGCGCAGGCGACCGCGCGCGGCGCCGCGGCGGTCGCCTGGGATCCGGTCGGCGACGCGAGGCCGGAGATCGCCGTGCCGGCGATCGCGGTTCCCGGGCTGCGACGCGATGCCGGCCTCGTGGCCGCCGAGTTCTACGGCCAGCCTTCGTCGCGACTGCGCGTCGTCGCGGTCACCGGCACGAACGGCAAGACCAGCTGCAGCCAGTGGATCGCCCGCGGCTGGGCGAGCGCGGGTCGCCGCGCCGGCGTCGTCGGCACGCTGGGCCCCGCGGCGTTCGGCGTAGAGGAGGACGGGTTCGCGGCCCCCTCGCTGACGACCCCGGACGCCGTCTCGATGCAGCGCCTCCTCGCCGCCTTCCGGCGCGCGGCGGTGGACGTCGTTGCGATCGAGGCTTCCTCCATCGGCATCGAGCAGCGCCGTCTCGCCGGTACCCGCATCGAGGTCGCCGTCCATACCAACCTGACACGCGATCATCTCGACTACCACGGCGACATGGCGAGCTATGTCGCCGCCAAGCGGCGGCTCTTCGCCGAGGCCGGCGCGCGTGCCGCCGTCGTGAACGGCGGCGACGAGCACGGGGCGGAGATGCTCGAGGCCTTCGCCCGGCCCGAGGACGCCATCGTCTACGGGGAGGCACCGCTGCGCGTCCCCGCGGGCGCGCGCAGGCTCGAAGCGGTGCGCGTGGTCGAGCGGGGCGAATCGCTCGACCTCGTCGTCGATGGCGACTGGGGGCGCTTCGAGGTCCGGCTCGGCCTGCTCGGCCGTTTCAATGCCGCCAACGCGCTGGCGGTCGCCGGCGCCTGGCTCGCCCTGGGGCTCGGGCGCGACGAGGTCGTCGCGGCGCTCGCCCGGCTGGAGCCGGTGGCGGGCCGCATGCAGATGCTGCGCATCGAGGGCGCGCCGCTGGTGGTGGTGGACTATGCGCACACGCCCGACGCGATCGCGCAGGCGCTCGCGGCGCTGCGGCCCGTGGCACGGGCGCGCGGCGGCGAGCTCGCCTGCGTCCTGGGGGCGGGCGGCGACCGCGATCCCGGCAAGCGTCCGCTCATGGGACGCGCGGCGCAGGCCGGTGCCGACCGCGTGGTCATCACCAGCGACAATCCGCGCTCCGAGTCGCCCCAGGCGATCGCCGACGCCATCCGCGCCGGCATGACGGTCGATCCCTGGCTCGTCGAGCTCGACCGGGCGACGGCGATCCGGCTCGCGATCGCCGCGGCCGATCCCGACGACGTGGTGCTGGTCGCCGGCAAGGGCCACGAGGCCTACCAGGAGATCGCCGGCGTGCGGCATCGCTTCTCCGACGTTGAGGTGGCGAGCGCCGCGCTGCGCGAGCTGGGAGGACAGCCATGAGCCTGTTCACCCTGCGCGAGGCGCTCGGCTGGCTCGACATCGGGGTGCTCCACGGCCGCGGCGACGAGACGGTCACGGGCGTGTGCACCGACTCGCGAAAACTGGCGCCGGGCGAGCTCTTCGTCGCGCTGCGCGGCGAGCGTTTCGACGGCCACGAATTCGCGGCGACGGCGCGCGAGCGCGGCGCGGGCGCCGTCATGGTCGAGCGGCACGTGGACGGCCTGCGCCCCCCGGTGCTGAGCGTGCCCGACACCCGTCGCGCCCTGGGCGAACTCGCCCGCGGCTGGCGGCGGCGCTTCGACGCGACCGTCATCGCGGTCACCGGGAGCAACGGCAAGACGACGGTCAAGGAGCTGCTCTCCGCGATCCTCGCGAGGGCATTCGGCAGCGAGCACCGCCTGGCGACGGCCGGCAACCTCAACAACGAGATCGGCGTGCCGCTGACGGTCTTCGGGCTCGGCCCCGGACATCGCGCGGCCGTCATCGAGCTCGGCATGAACCGCCCGGGCGAAATCGCCTGGCTCGCGAGCATCGCGCAGCCGCGGATCGCGCTGGTCAACAACGCGCAGCGCGAGCACCAGGAGTTCATGGCCTCGGTCGAGGCGACCGCGCGCGAGAACGGCAGCGTCCTCGGCGCCTTGCCGGCCGATGGCGTTGCCGTCTTCCCGGTCGACGACGACGCCCACGCCCCGATCTGGCGGCAGCTCGCCGCGGGCCGCCGGATCGTCGGCTTCGGGCTGGGCGAGGCGGGCGACCCCGAGGTGCGGGCGGCGCCCGATGCCCGTCCCGAACGGTTCACGATGCGCATCGGCGCGTCCGAGGTCGAGGTCGGCCTGCCCGTGGAGGGGGCCCACAACGTGCGCAATGCGCTCGCCGCGGCGGCCGCCGCCCATGCGGCCGGGATCGACCCCGCGACGATCGCCGCCGGGCTCGCCGCCTTCCGGGCGCCGCCGGGGCGACTGGCGCGGGTCGCCCCGCGCAATGCCGCCAGCCTCGTCGACGATACCTACAACGCGAACCCGGATTCGGTGCGCGCCGCGATCGACGTGCTCGCGCAGGCCCCGTCGCCGCGCCTGCTCGTGCTGGGCGACATGGGCGAGGTCGGCGACCAGGGCCCCGCCTTCCATCGCGAGGTGGGCGCCTACGCGGCCGAGCGGGGCATCGAGCAACTGTTCGCCCTGGGCGAGGCGACCGCGGAGACCATCGCGGCGTTCGGCGAGGGTGGCCGGCACTTCCCGGACATCGACGCCCTGCTGCGGGCGCTCGAGGAAACGCTCGACGGCAGCCAGCACGTGCTCGTCAAGGGGTCGCGCTTCATGCGGATGGAACGCGTGGTCGCCGCCCTCGCCGCAACCCCGGTGGGGGAGGCGCACTGATGCTGCTCGAGATCTCGCAATGGCTGGCGAACGACATCCGCGCGTTCTCGGTGATCCAGTACATCACCCTGCGCGCGGTGCTCGCCGCGCTGACCGCGCTCGCGGTGGGCCTCATCTTCGGCCCGCTCGTCATCCGCAAGCTCGCCGAGATGAAGATCGGCCAGGCGGTGCGGGCCGACGGCCCCGAGACCCATCTCACCAAGAGCGGCACGCCCACGATGGGCGGCGCCCTCATCCTGATCTCCGTGGCCTGCTCGACACTGCTCTGGGGCGACCTCGGCAACCGCTTCATCTGGATCGTGCTGGTCGTCACGCTGGGCTTCGGCCTGGTCGGCTGGGTCGACGACTACCGCAAGGTCGTCCATCGCGACCCGAAGGGCATGTCGGCGCGCGAGAAGTACTTCTGGCAGACCCTCATCGGCCTGGTCGCGGCGGTCTATCTCGCCTTCACGGTGCCGGCGGAATCGAACGCGCACGCGCTGGAGCTCTTCCTCGGCCGGATCCGCTCCGGCTTCGATTCCGATCTCCCGGGACGGGCCGACCTGATCGTGCCCTTCCTGAAGGACGTCGCCTTCCCGCTCGGCGTGTACGGCTTCATCGTGCTGAGCTACCTGGTGATCGTCGGTACCAGCAACGCCGTGAACCTGACCGACGGGGCCGACGGTCTGGCGATCATGCCGGCGGTGCTGGTGGCGGGGGCACTCGGGATCTTCGCCTACGCGAGCGGCAATGCCGTGTTCGCGAAGTACCTCCTCATCCCGAACATCGTCGGCGCGGGCGAGCTCACGGTGTTCTGCGGGGCCATCGTCGGCGCCGGGCTCGCTTTCCTCTGGTTCAATGCCTACCCCGCGCAGGTGTTCATGGGCGATGTCGGCGCGCTCGCGCTCGGCGGTGCGCTCGGCACCGTGGCGGTCGTGGTGCGCCAGGAGATCGTGCTCTTCATCATGGGCGGCGTCTTCGTCGTGGAGACGCTCTCCGTGATGCTGCAGGTCGGCTACTTCAAGTACACCCGGCGCCGCTTCGGCGTCGGCAAGCGCATCTTCCGGATGGCGCCGCTGCACCATCACTTCGAAGTGGGCGGCCTCAAGGAATCCCAGGTCGTGGTGCGGTTCTGGATCGTCACCATGGTGCTCGTGCTGTTCGGTCTCTCGACCCTGAAGCTGCGATGACCGAGCCGGCCGCCATGCAGCTTCCCCTGTTCGACCTGCGCGATCGCCGGGTGCTCGTGCTCGGCCTCGGCGGCTCCGGCGCGGCCATGGCGCGCTGGGCGGCGCGGCAGGGGGCGATCGTGCGGGTCGCGGACTCGAGGCCGCAACCGCCGGGGCTCGATGCGCTGCGCGCGAGCGGGCTGGACCTCCCCGTCGAGAGGACCGACTTCGATCCCGCCGTGCTCGACGGCGCCGACCTGGTCGCCTGGAGCCCGGGGCTGTCGATCGAGGCCGGGCCGAGCGGCGCCCTGCATGCGGAGGCGCAGCGGCGCGAGCTGCAGGTGGTCGGCGAACTGGAGCTCTTCTCGCAGGCGATCTGCTCCCTTCCGGGCGAGACGAGCCCGCCGCGGGTGCTGGCCGTGACCGGCACCAACGGCAAGACGACGGTGACCGCCATGGCCGCGGCGCTGTGTCGCGCCTCGGGCCTGTCCGCGCGTGCCGCGGGCAACATCGGGCCGTCGCTGCTCGAGGCCCTGATGGATGCGATCGACACCGACGAGCTGCCCCAGGTCTGGGTGATCGAGCTCTCCAGCTTCCAGCTCGCGCTCGCCCAGCGCTTCACCGTCGATGCCGCCTGCATCCTGAACATCGCGGAAGACCATCTCGACTGGCACGCCTCGATCGAGACGTACGCCGATGCCAAGCATCGCATCCATGCGCCCGGCTGCGTCGCCATCTACAACCGCGCCGACCCGCGCACGACGCCGAGGCGGCAGCTGCCGGCCGTCAGCTTCGGGCCGGACGAGCCGCGCAACATCGGCGACCTGGGCATCGTGGAGGACGGCGGCATTCCCTGGCTGGCGGAGGCCGTGGCGGCCGACGACGCGCCGGTTCGCCGCCGCGGGGCCGCGCCGCAGGCGCGCGTGCGCCGCCTGATGCCGGCCGACGCCCTGTTGCTGCGCGGCGCACACAACCACCAGAACGCGCTGGCGGCGCTCGCCCTGTGCCGCGCGATCGGCGTGCCCATGGCGCGGATGCTCCACGGGCTCCGGCTCTACCGCGGCGAGCCCCATCGCTGCCAGCTGGTCGGCGTGCTCGACGGCGTCGAGTACTACGACGACAGCAAGGGCACCAACGTCGCCGCGACCGTCGCGGCGATCGAGGGCATCCGGCGCCCCTGCTGGCTGATCGCCGGCGGCGACGGCAAGGGACAGGACTTCTCCCCGCTCGCCGAGCCGGTGCGCCATGGCGCGCGCGGCGCCGTGCTGATCGGGCGCGATGCGCAGCGCATCGCCGAGGCGCTCCGTGACACCGGCGTGGAGATCATCCAGGCCGCCGGCCTCGACGAGGCGGTGCAGCTCGCCGCCAACCGGGCGCGATCGGGCGAGGCCGTGCTCCTGAGCCCCGCCTGTTCGAGCCTGGACATGTTCGCGAGCTACGCGGAGCGCGGTCGCGCCTTCGCGGCCGCGGTCGAGCGCATCGCGGGCGAGCGCGGCCAGCCGCTGGAGGCCTCATGCTGAGCGTGCGCCTGCCCTCCGGATCGCGGCGGCCCACGGGCCCCATCGCGCGTCGGCTCGACAAGGCGCGCATGGCCGTGATCGACGAGCAGCTGCTGTGGGTGACCGCGATCCTGCTGGGCTTCGGGCTGGTGATGGTGTACTCGGCCTCGATCGCCATGCCGGATTCGCCGCGCTACGCCCGGCTGGACAATACGCACTTCCTGCTGCGCCACCTGCTGTCGATCGGCGTCGGCGTCACCGCGGGCGTGCTCGCCTTCGCCACCCCGATGCGGCAGTGGCAGCGCCTGTCGCCGTCGCTGTTCATCCTGGGGCTCGCGCTCCTGTTCACGGTGCTGGTGATCGGCCAGGTCACGCTCGGCGCGACCCGCTGGATCCGCCTCGGGCCCATCTCGCTGCAGCCGTCCGAGCTGATGAAGCTCTTCGTCGTCCTGTATGCGGCGGACTACACGATCCGCAAGCAGGACTACATGCAGCGCTTTCGCAAGGGCTTCCTGCCCATGGGCGCGGCGGTGGTGGTGGTGGGCTGCATGCTGCTGCTGCAACGCGACCTCGGCGCATTCGTCGTGATCTGCGGCATCGCCATGGCGGTGCTCTTCCTCGGCGGCATCAGCGGGCGCCTGTTCGTGTGGCTGATCGTCGCCGCGCTCTCCACGATCGTGATGCTGATCTTCGCCCAACCGTACCGGCTCGCGCGGCTCGAGCTGCTGCTCGACGACCCGTTCTCCCCGGAGAATGCGTTCGGCGCCGGTTACCAGCTCACCCATGCGCTGATCGCCTTCGGCCGTGGCGAGCTTTTCGGGGTCGGGCTCGGCGGCTCGATCGAGAAGCTCAACTACCTGCCCGAGGCGCACACCGACTTCCTGCTCGCGGTCATCGGCGAGGAACTCGGGCTGGTCGGCGTCCTGGTCGTGATCGGCCTGCTGTTCTGGCTGGTGCGTCGCGGGTTCGAGATCGGGCGGCAATCGATCGCCCTCGATCGTCCCTACTCGGGCCTGGTCGCGAAGGGCATCGCGGTATGGATCGCGATCCAGTCGCTCATCAACGTCGGTGTGAACACCGGCGTGCTGCCCACGAAGGGCCTCACGCTGCCGCTGATGAGCTACGGGGGATCGAGCATCCTCGCCGTATGCCTCGCAGTCGCGATCCTGCTGCGGATCGACTTCGAGAACCGCCAGATGATGCGCGGAGGCACCGCATGAGCCGGACGCTGATGATCATGGCGGGCGGCACCGGCGGCCACGTGATGCCCGGCCTGGCGGTGGCCGACGAGATGCGCGCGCGCAGCTGGCAGGTCGTCTGGCTCGGTGTGCCCGGCGGCCTCGAGGCCGAGCTCGTGCCGAGCCATGGCATCCCGATGCGCTGGGTCCGCATCGGGGGCATGCGCGGCAAGGGGCTCGCCACGCGGCTGGCGGCTCCATGGCGGCTCGCCCGCGCGCTCTGGCAGGCCCTGCAGGTGCTGCGCGAGATCCGCCCGGCCGTGGTGCTCGGCCTCGGCGGCTACGTGGCCTTCCCGGGGGGCCTGGTGGCGGCACTGACCGGACGGCCGCTGGTCATCCACGAGCAGAACTCGATCGCCGGCCTGACGAACCGCGTGCTGGCGCGCTTCGCGCGTCGCGTGCTCGTCGCCTTTCCCGGGGCGCTGCCCGGCGCGCAGTGGTGCGGGAATCCGGTGCGAGCTTCCGTGGCCGGCCTGCCGCCGCCGGAGGAGCGCATGCGCGGCCGCGAAGGGCCGCTGCGCCTGCTCGTGGTGGGGGGCAGCCTCGGGGCGAAGGCGCTCAACGATGCCGTTCCCGCCGCGCTCGCGCTGATTCCGCCGCAGCACCGGCCCGTCGTGGTGCACCAGAGCGGCAAGGCCCATCTCGCTGCCCTGCGCGCGGCCTACGAGAAGGCCGGCGTCGAGGCGGACGTGCGCGATTTCATCGACGACATGGCCGCCGAGTATGCGCGGGCGGACCTCGTCATCTGCCGGGCCGGCGCGATGACGATATCCGAGCTTGCCGCCGCCGGCGTGGCAAGCGTCCTGGTGCCGTATCCCCATGCGGTCGACGACCACCAGACCACGAATGCGCGCTTCCTGTCCGATCGGGACGCGGCGATCCTGCTGCCGCAGGACGAGCTCGAGCCCGCGTCGCTCGCGGCCCTCCTCGGGGGCATGGACCGCAAGCGCCTCCTCGGCATGGCGCGGCGGGCGCGCGAGCTGGCGCGCCCCGACGCCGGCCGCGAACTGGCCGACGCCTGCGAGGCGGTGGCGAGGGGGGAGCCGTGAAGCACAAGGTCAAGCACATTCATTTCGTGGGCATCGGCGGCTCCGGCATGAGCGGGATCGCCGAGGTGCTGCTCAACCTCGGCTACCGCATCAGCGGTTCGGACCTCGCCGCGAATGCCGCGACCGCGCGGCTCGCCTCGCTCGGGGCGCAGGTGCACCATGCGCACGCGGCGGAGAACATCGAGGGCGCGGACTGCGTCGTGACCTCGAGCGCCGTCGCGGGCGACAACCCCGAGGTGATCGCCGCGCGCGCCCGCCGCATCCCGGTGGTGCCCCGCGCCCTGATGCTCGCCGAGCTGATGAAGATCAAGCAGGGCATCGCGATCGCCGGCACGCACGGCAAGACGACCACCACCAGCCTGGTGGCGTCGATCCTGGCCGAGGGCAAGCTCGATCCCACCTTCGTCATCGGCGGCCGCCTGAACAGTGCCGGCGCCAATGCGCGCCTGGGCACCGGCGAGTACATCGTGGTCGAGGCCGACGAGAGCGACGCATCGTTCCTGAACCTGTCGCCGATGATCGCCGTGATCACGAACATCGACGCCGACCACATGGAGACCTACGGGCACGACTTCGCCCGGCTGCGCCAGGCCTACGTCGAATTCACGCAGCGTCTTCCGTTCTACGGCACGGCGGTGCTCTGCATCGACGATCCGCACGTGCGCGAGATCATGCCCTTCGTTTCCAAGCCGATCGTCACCTACGGACTGTGCGCCGAGGCGCAGGTGCGCGCGGTCGATGTGGTGGCCGATGCGGGCCGGATGCGCTTCACCGTCATGCGGGAGGACATGGAGCCGCTCGCCGTGGTGCTGGACGCCCCCGGCGTGCACAACGTCCAGAACGCGCTGGCGGCGATCGCCGTGGCGACGGAGCTGGGCGTGGGCGACGACGCGATCGTGACCGCGCTGGCCGGCTTCAAGGGCGTGTCGCGGCGCTTCCAGCGCTTCGGCGAGATCCCGATCCCCGGCGGCGGCGCCTATACCCTGGTCGACGACTACGGCCACCATCCCGCGGAGATGGCGGCCGCGATCGCCGCCGCCCGTGGCGCGTTCCCCGGCCGGCGGCTGGTGCTCGCCTTCCAGCCGCACCGCTATACGCGCACCCGCGACCTCTTCGAGGACTTCGTGCGTGTGCTCTCGACCGTGGACGTGCTGCTCCTCGCCGAGGTGTACCCGGCGGGCGAGGCTCCCATCGTCGCCGCCGATGGCCGCGCCCTGGCGCGCGCCATCCGGGTGGCGGGCAAGGTGGAGCCGGTCTTCGTCGAGGACATCGCCGACATGGTGCAGGCGATCCGCGACGTGGTCCGGCCCGACGACGTGGTGCTCTCGATGGGCGCCGGATCGATCGGGGCGGTGGCCCCGGCGCTGCGGGGGGACGGCAATGGCTGATCGTGTGGCCAGGCGCAAGGCGGTGCGCCGCTTCGGCAAGGTGGCGGTGCTGTTCGGCGGTCGCTCGGCCGAACGCGAGATCTCGCTGCGCTCGGGCTCGATGGTGCTCGCCGCGCTCAACCGCGCCGGCGTGGCCGCATTCGCCTTCGATCCCGCCGAGCGCCCGCTCGAGGACCTGCGGCGGGGCGGCTTCGATGCCGCGTTCATCGCGCTGCACGGCAAATGGGGCGAGGACGGCACCGTGCAGGGCGCCCTGGAGGTGCTCGGCATTCCCTATACCGGGCCCGGCGTGATGTCGTCGGCGCTCGCGATGGACAAGCTCATGACCAAGCGCATCTGGTCGAGCATGGGACTGCCGGTTCCCGACCACGAGGTGCTCACCTCGACGAGCCGTGCCGCCGAGGTCGTCGCCAGGCTCGGCCTGCCGCTCATCGTCAAGCCCTCCCGCGAGGGTTCGACGCTCGGGCTGACCAAGGTGGAGCGCGCCTCGCAGCTGCGCGCCGCATGGCGCACCGCCGCCGCCTGCGACGACTGCGTGATCGCCGAGAGCTTCGTCGCCGGCCGCGAGCTGACCGTGGCGGTGATCGGCGCGGGCGCGCGGGCGCGGGCCCTGCCGGTGATCGAGATCCGCGCGCCGGGCGGGAACTACGACTACCGGAACAAGTACTTCACCGACGAGACCGAGTACCTCTGTCCGGCTCCCCTGTCGCGCGCGCTGACGCGGCGCGTGCAGGAACTGTCGGTCGCCGCCTACCGGGCGCTCGACTGCGAGGGATGGGGACGCGTGGACCTCATGCTGGATGCCGAGGACCGGCCATTCCTGCTCGAGCTGAATACCTCGCCGGGGATGACCGACCACTCCCTGGTGCCGATGGCCGCCCGGGCCGAGGGCATGGACTTCGACACGCTCGTACTGCGCATCCTGGCCGACGCCTCGCTGAAGGTCACGTCGCGCCGCCCGGGGCTGGGAGGCGCCGCATGAGGGCGTGGCGCGACCCCCGCGCGCTCGGCCGGATCACGGCCGGCCTGGCCGCCTGCGCCTTCCTGTGCCTGGTGGGCGCGGCCGTGGTCTGGGCGATGGACAGGCCGGTGTTCGACCTGCGGGCCGTCGTCGTCGAGCCGGTCGACGACCGGCCGCTGCGCTACGTATCGGCGACGCAGCTCGAGCAGGCGCTGAAGCCGGTGGTCAAGGGCAGCTTCTTCTCGACCGAGCTCGAGTCCGTGCGCGAGCGCGTCGAGACGGTGCCGTGGGTACGCAGCGCGCGCGTGCGCCGCATCTGGCCCGATCGCCTCGAGGTCCGCATCGAGGAGCACCGGCCGCTCGCGCTGTGGCACGACGGGCGCCTCGTGAACACCTATCGGGAGCTCTTCTCGGCGAATCTCGACGAGGCCGAGGAGGACGGACCGCTGCCGCAGCTGGCGGGGCCCCCGGGTTCCGAGGCCGAGGTCGTCGAGCGCTTCCTCGCCGCGAGCCGGCTGATCGAGCCGCTCGGCCGCTTCCCGGTCTCGGTGTCCATGTCGCCGCGGCGCGCATGGCAGATGCAGCTGGACGACGGGACCGTGCTCCTGCTCGGCCGGGATCGTTCCAGGTCGATCGAGTCGCGCATCGCGCGCTGGGTCGACGCCTATCCGACCACGACCGAGCGACTCGGCCATCGTGCCGGGGTGATCGACTTGCGTTACCAGAACGGGTTCGCGATTCGCGCGCTGGCCCAGATCGAACCGGACGACGGCGACGGGCTGCCGGCAGCGTCCACCGAGGACGCCGGCGCTCGCGCCAGGACCGGCTCCCCGAAGAGCAGAGAATGACCAGAGACAGCAAAGACCTCATTGTCGGACTCGACATCGGCACCTCGAAGATCGTCACCATCGTGGCGGAGATGAGGGCCGACGGCAGCTATGAGATCGTCGGGCTCGGCCAGCACGAGTCGCGCGGGCTCAAGAAGGGGGTCGTGGTCAACATCGAGGCGACGGTCAATTCCATCCAGCGCGCGCTCGAGGAAGCCGAGCTGATGGCCGACTGCAAGATCCGCTCGGTGTACACGGGCATCGCGGGCAGCCACATCCGCAGCTTCAACTCGAGCGGGATGGTCGCCATCAAGGACAAGGAAGTCGGCGAGGCCGACATGGTGCGGGTCATCGAGACGGCCAAGGCGGTCAACATCCCGACGGACCAGCAGATCCTCCACGTGCTCGCGCAGGAGTTCATCATCGACGGGCAGGAGGACATCCGCGAGCCCATCGGGATGAGCGGCGTGCGGCTGGAGGTCCGCGTGCACATCGTCACCGGCGCCGTCTCGGCCGCGCAGAACATCGTCAAGTGCGTGCGCCGCTGCGGCCTGGAGGTCCATGACCTGATCCTGCAGCCGCTCGCCTCGAGCAACGCCATCCTCACCGAGGACGAGAAGGAACTCGGGGTGGCGCTGGTCGACATCGGCGGCGGCACGACCGACATCGCGATCTTCACCGGTGGCGCGATCCGCCACACCGCCGTCATTCCCATCGCCGGCGACCAGATCACCAGCGACATCGCGATGGCGCTGCGCACGCCGACGCCGGAGGCCGAGGAGATCAAGCTGCGGCACGGCATCGCCAA
>Ga0079224_100002499_pt1 | contig 22380 bp, 23 predicted proteins | sample Stecom2015_FD_80414 | JGI IMG/M metagenome (GOLD analysis project Ga0079224, IMG submission 80414) | Agricultural soil microbial communities from Utah to study Nitrogen management - Steer compost 2015 | ecosystem: Environmental > Terrestrial > Soil > Agricultural land | place: USA: Utah...
GATTGAGGAATTCGGTGGTCGGATGGGCCGAGATCAGAACCCAGCAGCCCCAGCGCGTCTGGATCGGCAGAACGGATGTCAGGATGTCTTCGCGCCCGCTGGCCTGGCGGTAACGCACATCCAGGGATGTCGGCCCTTCGCAGCTCTGCGACAGGCGCTGCAGGATGCCGCGCTCGGCAAGACTCTCCAGTTCGGGCCCGATCTCGTCGAGGCCGGTCCTCGGCGAGGAGGCAACGTAATAGAACTGCCGCTCGCCACCCGTGTTGTCGGGCGAGTACATCAGTTTCAGGATCGAGCGGCCGTCGTTGTAGCGCTGCAGCTCGGCGTTCAGGTCGCTGTGTCGCGCGGAGTCCGGACGATCGAGCAGCGGGGTGAGCGCCTGGACGATCAGCCAGCTGCGATGCTCGATGCCACGTGCCACCAGTTCGCGGCGCTGCGCGTCGGCGCTTTCGAATTGACCGTAGAGAACGACAGGCAGGGCAATGAAGACGCCGACGAGCCCGACCAGCTTGAGGGTGAGTGATGCGCCAAGGCGGCGCATCACTCGCTGGGCATCAGGCTCGCTCGACTGGGGCGCCGCGCCAGCGGTAGCCGAAGGCAAGGAAATTTTCGATCTGCGAAAACTCAGGGTCGATGGCGCGGAACTTGTTGCGGATCCGCTTAATTGAGGATCGTACATTTGTCCGGTATCCATCTTCCCCGTTCCCCGCGATGAAGCCCGCATGGTGCACGCAGTCGTAAATCGCCCTGTAGGTCACATATTCGCTGGCGTTCTGCACCAGCAGCGACACGATGTTGAACTCGACCACGGTCAGGTTGACGTCATGGCCCTTCCACATCGCGCGACTAACCTGCGGACGCAGCAGAAGATCGCCACAGTAGAGCACTTCCTGCCGGCGCTGCTCCGGGGGGTTCTTTGCCGCGTTCATGATCAGCCGGATGCGGCGCGCCAGGATCGAGGCGCCGCGCGACTTGTTGACGAAGTCGAGCGCACCGTTGTCCAGCGCCGCGCTTTCGTAGGATGTCGCCGGCATGCCGGTCAGGAAGATGACCGGCAGCATGATGCCGCGACGCCGCAGCTGGCCGAGCAGATCGAGGCCGGAGGTGCCCGGCAGACGCCAGTCGAGCACGATGACGTCGGCGGAACCCCCTTCGCTGAAATAGTCGAACATGGCGGTGCCGTCGCCGAAGCCGCGCATGTCAAAACCTTCGTCGCTCAGCTCGCCGCTGATCGCCTCGCGGAAATCGTCATCATCATCAACAAGGACAACCCGGATCTCTTTGGTTTCACCGCGACTGACATCACCGCGGCTGGGCACCGGAACGTAGTTCGGGCCAGCATTGGTGGTTTCGCTGATCAGTACCGTCATAGCCTGTCACCTCGTAGCTTAGGATTCGGAAGACGCGGGTTTGAACATCTGGATACAGAGAAACTGCCAGGGCGCACTGGTCCTTGCGGTACCGCCAGATCCTGGCGGGCGCCCTGTCCTCGACTTCGCTTGGCGCACCGTAGAGATTGCGCAGTTCCTGCTCGCTGAGGCCGGACAGCTGAATCTGCTGCCCGGTTACGCCAGTCGATAACGGGTCCTGCGTATCCGTCGGCCTGGTGACCGCCACCGGTTTCGCCTTGGCTGCACTGGCGGAGATGGATGCAGCGGAACCGGACGTGCCGCTCATGGCCGCCCTTGGTTTTTTTGATTTGACCTGGGAACTGGAACTGGTTCGCGCTTCGCCGGTATCGGACAGGCCGGGAAGCGGCAGAGTCTCGCACGCGACGAGCAGCAGAAGGATCGAACCGGCGGCGATCAGACGCGACGGCCATGAAGCACGGCCACGCGTTACCGCAGGCGTGCAGCAGGCAGTCGGTGAAGAAGCGCCATTCGGCATACGCTCGATCTCGCCCCACTGTTCGTCCTCTACCGTCCGCTTTGCGTGCGGCTGTGACCGTTCTCAAGCTTTCCCCCGTGCAGAAGGCCCTTCGGGCTTGGCTCTACCCATTGCTGGGCGAGCGATACTGAAGACATCAACACGCGGACCGCACGATCAGGATCCGGATACGTTGTTGACCGGGCGGATATTACGAGCGCTGGGCGAACGTTCAAGGTCAGAGAGGCTGATCGATGACTGCGCCTCGGAAAAGTCACAGCGCTCCCGTTTATGTCCCGCTTCCATCACGTGACACAGCCTGACCACGCAATTACCACACAGCCGCCGTGGCTTCTTTGATTTGTATGCGTCTGCATTTCCGCCGCGGGACGGACCGGCAGTCGTGGTTAACGCGACGCCGTTCGATCACGGCGGGAACGGAAACGTTTCGGAGCCCGAAGGAGAAGCACGCATGCCCGGACACCAGTTCGATGCCAGCATACTGCGCGAGTATGATATTCGCGGCATCGTCGGGACCACCCTGTCAGTGCGCGACGCGAAGGCGATCGGGCAGGCTTTCGGCACTCTTGTCGCCGCCAACGGCGGGCACACCGTGGTGATCGGTCAGGACGGCCGGCTGAGTTCGCCCTCGCTGGCGAACGGCCTGGCAAAGGGACTGAAGGCGGCCGGCATCGACGTGCTGCGGATCGGCATCGGCCCCACGCCCATGCTCTACTTCGCCGCCAAGCATCTCGGCGCCGACGGCGGGATCATGGTCACGGGATCGCACAACCCGCCCGACTACAACGGCTTCAAGATGGTGATGAACAGCCGCAGCTTCTTCGGCTCCGACATCCAGAAGCTCGGGAGCATCATGCGCAGCGGCAAGTTCGCCCAGGGCCGCGGCCGCTCGATCCGCCGCTCTGTGATCGGCGCCTATGTGCGGCGGCTGATGCGCGACGCCGAGCTTACCCGCTCGCTGTCGGTGGTCTGGGATCCCGGTAACGGCGCGGCCTGCAATGTGGTCGAGAGCATCACCCGCCACCTGCCGGGCCGGCATATCGTCCTCAACGGCGAGGTCGACGGCACCTTCCCGGCCCATCATCCCGACCCCACCCTGCCCGAGACGCTGGAACAGCTGCGCGCCACCGTGCTGAGCGAGGGCTGCGATCTCGGCATCGCCTTCGACGGCGACGGCGACCGCCTCGGCGTGGTCGACAATCGCGGCAATATTCTCTGGGGCGACCAGCTGATGATTCTGTGGTCGGAGGAAATCCTCCGCCGCCAGCCGGGCAGCACGATCATCGCCGACGTGAAGACCAGCCAGACCGTCTTCGATGCCATTACCCGCATGGGCGGCAAGCCGATCATGTGGAAAACCGGCCACTCCCTGATCAAGGCCCATATGGCGGAAACCGGCGCGGTCTTCGCCGGCGAAATGAGCGGCCACATCTTCTTCGCCGACCGCTACTACGGCTTCGACGATGCACTGTACGCGGCCGTCCGCCTGCTGAACATCGTTGCACGGAGCAGCCGCAGCCTGGCCGACATGAACGACAAGCTGCCCAAGATGCTGAACACGCCGGAACTGCGCATCGAGGTGGATGAGAGCCGGAAGTTCCGGATCATCGACGAAGTGAAGGCGCGGCTGCGCGCCAGCGGCGCCGATGTCAACGACATCGACGGGGTGCGGGTCAGCACGCCGGACGGCTGGTGGCTGCTGCGCGCCTCCAACACCCAGAATGTCCTGGTCGGCCGCTGCGAGGCGGCAGATGCGGACGGACTGGCGCGGCTGAAGGCGCTGCTGTCCGAGCAGCTGGTGGCCAGCGGCGTTCCCGTTGAACAGGTCGAGCAGGTCATGACGCCGGTTCCGAGCCGGCCGCGCAAATCCAGCGGTGGCCATCGCGTGGAAGCGATGGCCTGACGAGCCGCCGGGCGGTGAGGGCCGCCCGGCCATAAACGAGGGGGCATGCCTTGGCGGCCCTGCAGAGACAGTCCGGAAGCCGCATCCTGCTGGCCGTGATGGCCGTGCTGGGATGCGTGCTTCCGTTTTCCGTTGCGGCGCAGTCGCCCGAAGGCTGCGCGGTGGCGGCCCTGCGCGGTCCGGCGATGATCCTGCGCGATGGCAACACGATCCGAGTGCAGGCGGGCACGGCGCTGCGCGGCGACGACCAGCTGGTCACCGGCAGGCGCGCGCGGCTGAAGATCGCCTGCCGCGACGGCGTCGAGGTCACCATCGGCGCCGATACCAGCATCTCGATGCGCATGATCGGCGAGGCCGGAAGCGCCAGCCGCTCCATCATCGACCTGATCGGCGGCATCCTCCGCATCAGCCTGGCGCCGCAGTTCCAGCGCGACCGGCTGGAGCTGCGCACGCCAACCGCCGTCGCCGCCGCGCGCTCCACCGCCTGGATCACGGAAGCCGGCTCCGCCAGCACCGCAGTCTTCGTCATCGCCGGTGAGGTGGCCGTGAGCAGCCCCGGCCGCGAGCATACGGTTGTATTGCCAGCCGGCTTCGGCACCGATGTCGCCGCCGGCGCGGCGCCCCGCGAGCCGGTACGCTGGGGGCCGGCGCGGGTCGAGCAGGCATTGCAGCGCACGGACGATCCCTGATCATGGCGACGCGGCGGGGAAAGCGGATCTTCCGGCTGCCCGGCTGGCAGATGCTTCTGGCCGTCGGCCTCGCGATCATGCTCGGTACCGCCTATCTGCTGTGGCGCGATGCCGCCCTGCCCGGCGCCATCGAAGGCCAGACCCTGACCTGGCGGTTCCAGACCCGCGGCAGCATTCCGGCCCCGGAGGATGTCGCGATCCTCGCCATCGACGATGCCACCATGGCGGCGGGAAACCGCTGGCCGGTTTCGCGGCGCCTGCTGGCCGAGGCGGTGCGGCGCCTGCATGCCGCCGGCGTGCGGGCCGTCGGGCTCGATCTCCTGCTGCTGGATGACAGCACTCCCGAAGACGATGCCGCGCTCGCCGAAGCCCTGGCCCTGCAGCCGGCCGTACTGCCGATCGCCTTCACCTTTCGGCCCGACGGAGAGATCGGCGAGGATGCGGTGCGGCTGATCCGCCAGGCCGCCCTGCCGGTCGTGCATCGCGACGGCGCCGGCGCGACCGTCACCCCAGGCCTCGCCGCCACCGGCGCGCTGATCCCGGCCAAGCCCTTCCGCGGCAGCGCGGCCGGTTTCGGCCATGTCAACGTGCTTGCCGACGAGGATGGCGTGCTGCGGCAGATCCATCTCGCGGTTCCGGTCGGCGGCCGCCATGTCCCCGCCTTCCCGGTGGCGCTGGCGCGGCATCATCTGGGACTGCCGGAAGGCGAGATCATCCTGCTGACCGGACGCGGCCTGGAACTCGGGCAACGGATGGTGCGCACCGATGCCGAGCTGCGGCTGCCGCTCAACTATTACGGTCCGCCGAAAACCATTCCGACCTGGTCCCTGGCCGATCTGCTGCAGGACCGGCTGCCGGCAGAGCAACTTGCCGGGCGCGTCGTGCTGATCGGCGCGACCGCCACCGGAACCGGCGATACCTTCGTCACGCCCTTCAGCCGCAGCCTGCCCGGCGTCGAGGCGCTGGCGACCATGCTGGCCAACCTGCTCGACGGCCGTCTTCTGCAGCGCCATGCGGCGCTTTCCTGGCTCGACCTGACGCTGATCGTCGGCTTCGGCGCCGCCGCCTTCCTGCTCGGCCATCTGCCATCGCCGCCCGCCGCCAGCCTCGCCGTCGGCGCCCTGTTCGCGGCCCTGGTCTTTGCCGCGCAATGGGCGTTCCAAGCGGAACGGCTCTGGCTCAACCTCACCTTTCCAGCCGCGGCCATCCTGCTCAATGCCGGCGCGGTCGCCGTCACGCGCGTCATGCAGGAGCGGCAGCAGAAGACGAACCTGTCGCGCTATCACTCGCCGCTGATCGCCGAGCTGCTGGCGCGTGAACGGCCCGAGGCGGCCGAGCGGCTCCAGCCGGCGGCGATCATGTTCGTCGACATGGCGGGCTTCACCGCGCGCAGCGAAAGCCTCGCGCCGGAAGCCGCCGCCCGTTTCCTGCGTGAATTCCACGGCCATATCGAGCGGGCCGTTCTGGCCCATGGCGGCGTGCTGGACCAGTTCCTCGGCGACGGCGCCATGGTGATCTTCGGCGTCGGGCAGCCCGGCGCGGCGAATGCCGCCGCCGCCCTGGCCTGCGCGAAACGGCTGGTGGAAACCACGGCGGGGTGGAGCCGGCAGCTGGCAGCGCGCGGCGGAGCACCGCTGGCCATCCGCGTCGGCATCCATTACGGGCCGGTGGTGATCAGCCGGCTCGGCGGCGCGACGCAGATGCATTTCTCCGCCGCCGGCGACACCGTCAATGTCGCGGCGCGACTGGAAAGCCTGACCCGCTCCGCTGACAGCACGATCACGATTTCCGACGCGGTGGTCGCGATGATCCGCCAATGCGGCAGGGAAGCCCTGCTCGAGGGTTTCGTCGCGCTGCCGCCGCAACCGATCCGCGGCCGCGCAGGCCGGATGCCGGTCTGGACCTGGCATCACGCCGCGTCATCCGTTCCCGCGGCGTGACGGCGTTGCGCCCCCGACGGTTGGAATTCCGGCCGCTGCTGCTATAGGCTCCGCGCGAACAGCGGGAGCAGCCATGAGTGAAGACGTGAAATGCCCGGCATGCGGCGGTGCGCATGCCTATCAGGATCAGAGCCTCTGGGTCTGCCCCGAATGCGGCCATGAATGGTCGCAGGACATGGCCGCCGCGGACGCCGCGGCCGAGGATGCCGGGATCGTGCGGGATGCCAACGGCAACCAGCTCGCCGACGGCGACACGGTCACCGTGATCAAGGACCTGAAGGTCAAGGGCTCGTCGCTGGTGGTCAAGGTCGGCACCAAGGTCAAGAATATCCGACTCACCGATGGCGCCGACGGCCACAACATCGCCTGCAAGATCGACGGGATCGGCGCGATGAACCTGAAATCGGAATTCGTGAGGAAGGCCTAGGGAAGCGCTTCGGGCTGTCTGCGCATCGAAGCGCGAAGGATGGTGCCCCAGGCCGGACTTGAACCAGCACGCCCGCGAGGGCAACGGATTTTGAGTCCGCCGCGTCTACCAATTCCACCACTGGGGCCCGGTTTGCCGCCGGAGCTAAGCGCCGCGGATTTTTAGCTTCTCGCCCTGCCCCTTGCAACCGCCGCCTCCCCCGGCCCGCGCGATTCAGCTGACCGCCGGTGATTCCGGACCAGCCACCCATCGCCGGCCGCCGGACAGGCGGCGGTCATCAAGCCGTCACCGGCCCGCCGGTGGACACTGCGGCCACCCTCCGGCATACAGCTTTGACGTTTTCCTGCCGGCCGGAGCCCGCCCGTCTTGTTTCGCCGCCTCTATGACTGGACCATGCGCCAGGCGCGCCGGCCGAATGCGCCGCGTGCGCTGGCTGTCGTCTCGTTTCTGGAAAGCTCGGTCTTCCCGATCCCACCTGACGTTATGCTGCTCCCCATGTGCCTGGCGGCGCCGCACCGCGCCTTCCAGTATGCGCTGATCTGCACCATCGCCTCCGTGCTCGGCGGGCTGCTCGGCTACGGCATCGGCTATTTCCTGATCGAGACGCTCGGCGCCTGGATCATCGAACTCTACGGCCTGCGCGCGGCCTGGGACGCGTTCGCGGCCTCCTACGCCGAATGGGGCCTGTGGATCATCCTGGTCAAGGGCCTGACGCCGATCCCCTACAAGCTTGTCACCATCGCCAGCGGCGCCGCGCATTTCAGCCTCGGCGTCTTCATCATAGCCTCGGTCATCACCCGCGGTCTGCGCTTCTATCTGCTCGCCGCCCTGCTGTGGAAGTTCGGTCCGCCGATCCAGAGCTTCATCGAGAAGCGACTCACCATCCTGAGCTGGATTTTTCTGATCGCGCTGATCGGCGGTTTTCTGGCGATCCGCTACCTGATCTAGCAGCGGCAGGGAACCGGAATCCTCCCCGCCTGTTGGTGCTGGCCACAGCAGAGGAGGACCTCATGGACAAGAATCGTGTGGAAGGCGCCGGCAAGCAGGCCAAGGGCGCCGTGAAGGACGCGCTCGGCAAGATGACCGGCGACAGCAAGCTGCAGGCTGAAGGCAAGGCCGACAAGGTGGAAGGCAAGGTGCAGAACACCGTCGGCGGTGCCAAGGATTCGATCCGCGACGCGGTCAGGAAACACTGACCGGACTCTTTCGAACGGCGGCCGGAGCGCTGCAGGCTCCGGCCGCCGTCACTTTCTCCCGCCCGCACCGCACCGGCATTTTGCCGCAGTTTCCCGCCGGGCGTTTTCCGCCCTTCCATTCCTTTATATGATCCGCGCCATGAACGCGGATTTCGCCCTGCAGCCTTCCCGCGCCGGCCTTTCGGTGGCGGCACTCGCCGCCTTGACGCTCGGGATCGCCTTCCTGTCGCAATACGGCTTCGGCCTTGCCCCCTGCGAACTCTGCCTCTGGCAGCGCTGGCCCTATGTCGCCGCGATAATCTTCGCCCTGGCCGCCCTGGTCATGCCGAAGCTGCGCCCGGCCCTGCTGGCGCTGGCCGGCCTCAGCGTGCTGGTGAGCGGCGGCATCGCCGTCTTCCATGTCGGCGTCGAGGAGAAATGGTGGCAGGGTCTGCCGGGCTGCTCCGCCGCGCCGACGCCGAACAGCATCGAGGCGCTGCGCGCGCAGCTGCTGACGGCGCCGGTGGTGCGTTGCGACGAGGCCGCCTTCCGCTTTCTCGGCCTTTCCATGGCCGGCTGGAATGTGCTCTGGTCGATCGTCCTGGGCGGCTTCGCGCTGTTCGCCGCGAAGCGCGCCCGTGCGGAGACGACGTGATGACGAAGCCGCGCCGCCGCCTCGCCGGCGATCCCGATCCGCGCCAGCTGGTTGAACGCATCCTGCGTGTGGACCATGCCGGCGAATACGGAGCCAAACGCATCTATGACGGCCAGCTTGCCGTGCTCGGCCGTTCGCCGTCGGCGCCGACCATCCGCCACATGGCGCAGCAGGAGCAGGAACATCTCGACGCCTTCGACCGTCTGCTGCCGCAGCGCCGGGTGCGCCCGACCCTGCTTTCGCCGCTCTGGCATGTCGGCGGCTTCGCGCTGGGTGCGGTATCCGCGCTGATGGGCGAGAAGGCCGCCATGGCCTGCACCGAAGCCGTCGAGGATGTCATCGACCAGCATTATGCGCGGCAGATCGAAAAGCTCGGCGATGCCGAGCCGGCGCTGCGCGAAACCATCGCGCAGTTCCGTGCCGACGAGATTGCCCATCGCGACACGGCGCGCGCCGAGGGCGCCGCCGAGGCGCCGGCCTATGAGCTGTTCTCGAAGGGCGTGAAGGCAATTACCCGCACCGCCATCTGGCTGTCGGAGCGGATTTAACCCCTTCACACTCCCGCTGCTTCGGCTGGGAGGGTGAGGGCTATCCTTCAGTTTCCCAGCGCTTCCTTCGCGGCTTTCGCGATCTCGTCCGGCGTCATGTCGCGGATATGCGTCGCCACGCCCCAGGTGACGCCGTAGGGGTCGAGCAGCTTGCCATAGCGGTCGCCCCAGAAGGCATCCATCGGCGGCATCAGGATGCGCGCGCCGTGTTTCTCGGCCGCCGCCATCACCGCATCGACGTCTTCGACATAGAGATGCACGCCGACGCCGGCGCCGTCGCGCGCAGGCGCGGGAGTGTTCCATTCGGGAAAACTGTCGGCCAGCATCAGCCGGGCGTCGCCGATCCGCAGTTCGGCATGCACGACCCGCTCGCCATCCGGCGCCATCAGGCGGTAAACCTCCTCCGCCCCGAAGGCCCGCCGGTAATAGTCGATCGCCTTGGCGGCGTCAGTGATGGTGAGATAGGGCGTGACGGCGGTGAAGCCGTCGGGAATTGCAGAAACCATGAACACGTCTCCCGGCAGATGTCGGACAGACGATGCAGCGCGGCCGGCTGCAATGCAAGGTCAGGGCTCCAGTTCGCTGTCCCAGTAAAGGAAGTCGCGCCAGCTGTCGTGCAAAAAATTGGGCGGGAAGGCCCGCCCGTTGCGCTGGAGTTCCTGTACGGTCGGCATATGGGGCCGGGTACGCGGATGCATGTTGCAGTCATGCGGCATGCGGCCGCCCTTGGCCAGATTGCAGGGCGCACAGGCGGCAACCACGTTGTCCCAGCGGGTCAGCCCGCCGCGCGAGCGCGGGATGACATGATCGAAGGTGAGTTCCTGGCGGCTGCCGCAATACTGGCAGGTGAAACGGTCGCGCAGAAACAGGTTGAATCGCGTGAACGCCGGACGCCGCGCCGGCGCGATGTAGCGCTTGAGCGCCACCACGCTGGGCAGACGCATGGAAAAGCTGGGCGAGCGGATTTCCTGGTCGTATTCGGAGAGGATCGTGACGCGTTCCATGCAGACCGCCTTGACCACTTCCTGCCACGGCCAGACCGAGAGCGGGAAATAGGAAAGCGGCTGATAATCCGCATTCAGCACCAACGCCGGACAGGACTCAGGGGTCATTCACACTCCCGGACCAGGTTGCGTCACTGAACACTACAATATGCGGGGTGACGGCTTCATGACAACCACCATAATTTGCGCACGTCTTCAGCCCTTCGCCCGGAGCGATTCGGCCAGAAAAGCGCCACCGATCTGCAGGCCGTCCGGGGCAATGCCGTGCGCCATGCCGCGGGAGACATGCCAGCGCGCCGGGCATCCGGCAGCGTTCAGGCCATGGATGGCGGCGAACATCGCTTCCACGGGAACGATGTCGTCGACATCGCCATGGATCAGATAGATCGGCGGCCGGCAGCGGATCTCGTCCTTCAGCGCATCGGCGCCAAGCATGGCGCCGGAATAGCCGAGGATCGCCGCCGGACCCGGCGAGCGGCGCAGCCCGACATGCAGCGCCATCATCGTGCCCTGGCTGAAGCCGACCAGGGCGAGGCGGCTGCCGTCGAGACCATGCGTCGCCAGCTCGGCATCGAGGAAGGCGTGCAGCGCCGGCGCGGCCTGCTCGGCGCCCGCCTGCATCGTGGCATAGATGCCGGCGGCCTGCTGCGGATCGCGGCGCAGCAGGTTCGGATCATACTGGTCGAGCGCGAACCATTGCCGCCCGCCGCCCATGCCGGGCGGAAAGCCCGGAATCATCGACGGGGCATGCGGCGCGGCAAACGCCGCATCCGGCAGCAGCTGGCGCCACCGCGCGCCGAGTTCGATCAGGTCGTTGCCGTCCGCGCCATAGCCGTGCAGCAGCACGACCAGCGAGCGCGCCCTGCCGCTGGCAGATGGCAGTCTGGGGCCGTCGAGCATGGCATCTCCTGTTCGTGGTGGCCGCAACAAACCGGCGGCCGCGGATGACAACACGGGGCGGCCTTCCTAAGCTGTGGTCGGGTTTCCATGCAGTCTGACATCGTCACACGTTTCGCGCCAAGCCCGACCGGCTATCTGCATCTCGGCCATGCCTATTCGGCAGGGATCGCCCATGCGCGCGCCAGAGAATCCGGCGGTCGTTTCCTGCTGCGCATCGAGGATATCGACGTCACGCGCTGCCGCCCGGAATACACCGCCGCGATCCTCGAGGACTTCGCCTGGCTGGGCCTGCGCTGGGAGGAACCGGTGCGGATCCAGTCGCAGCATTTCAGCGACTACACTGCCGCGCTCGAAACACTGAAGCAGCGCGGCCTGCTCTATCCCTGCTTCTGCACGCGCAGACAGATCCAGGCGGAGATCGCCGCCGCCGGCCATGCCCCGCACGGCTTCGAGGGGCAGGTCTATCCCGGCACCTGCCGGAGCCTGAGCACGACTGAGCGCGAGGCGCGCATCGCCGCCGGCGAGGCCTATGCGCTCAGACTCGACATCGCCGCGGCCTGCGCGCAGATCGGTCGCTGGCCGCTCGTCTGGCGGGACGAAAGCGAGGGCATCCAGAGCGTGACGCCAGGCCTGCTGCGCGACGGTTTCGGCGACGTGGTGCTGGCACGCAAGGAAACGCCGGCCAGCTATCATCTCTGCGTCACCCACGACGACGCGCTGCAGGGCATCACGCTGGTGACGCGGGGCAGCGATCTCTTTGCCGCCACGCATCTGCACCGGCTGCTGCAGGCATTGTTCGACTGGCCGGTGCCGGCCTATGCCCATCACCGGCTGCTGCTGGACAAGAGCGGCGAGCGGCTGGCCAAACGCCGCAACGCGCCGCGCCTGCGCGACCTGCGCGCAGCCGGTATCACGCCGGCGGAGGTCTGGCGCCAGGCGGGGATTCAGCCTGACCGGGACGCCGGCGGTTGACATTGGCGCAGGCCGATTGTACTCTTTATGTTCCTGCCGCCGCTTTGGCGTCCTGCCGTTGTCGGACATCGTGAATCGGATGGATGACATACGACCGTATGCCAGACCCGGCATGGCTGGCGCTTCACCGGCTGTCCCAACGGGACTCAACGGGATTCAACGGGACTGAACGGGACTCAACTGGCCCTCAACGGGATTGAACCGGACTGAACTGGCTCCCAACGGGACTCAACTGGCTCCGAACGGGATCGAACCGGCTCTGTCGGGCTCAGGAAAATCAGCGGGTTGGCCGAAAAAGGGGCGTCCGGGCATGGTTTTCGGCGCGGTCGGGGGTTCGGCCAGCCTGAAAAAAGAATGCCCGGGACAGGCCCGGGCATTCGGATCGGGTGAAGAAGCCGCCCGTTCAGTGGCCGAGCGGGATCGCGTAGGTCAGCGCCACGCTCTCGGTGCCCGGGTTGCTGTCGTAGATGCTGGCATTCGAGATGTGGTTGATGCTCAGGCCCAGCCGCGAGCGGTTGTCGAAGCGGTAGCTCAGCTCGAGCTGCGAGCGGAACTGGATGGTGCCGCCGAGATCCTTGCCGTCGCCCTCGCGATAGAGGCCGGGGGCGAAGCTCGGGGTCAGCACCCAGCGGCGGCCGAAATAGATGTCGACCAGCACGCCGGCATAGCCGTGCACCGCCTCGTCGGTGGTCGCCATCACGCCGGCAAAGGGCTTGAAGATCCAGAACTTCTTGTCGTGGCGATATTCGATGCGGGCTTCGGCGGCCTCGTAATTGTCATTGATGTCGTAATAGCCGGCCGAAAGCGCCAGGAAGGCCGGGTCATCGGCCCGGGCCGCAGACGGAATGACCAGCAGGGCCGCCACCAGCAGCGCGACTACGGAAACGCCTCTACGCATTGTCGGAATTCCCCCCCGGAAAGCGCACCGGCAGAGCACGCCGGCAGAGCCGAATACTAGCCACGGCAAGGGGTTAAGCCAAGCCTGATACCGGGAATGGAACAGCCCCGCTGTAATCTCGCCACATTTTTGCGGCAGGAAGCCCGCCATGCGACTGCTCCGCCGCATCCTCCTCTCCCTTGTCCTGCTGATCCTTGCCGTCCCCGCCCTCTATGGCGCGGCAGCGCTGGCGCTGGGGATGATCGAGGCGCCCTGGCGCGAGCCGCTGCCCGGCCAGGAGCGCGTTCCGGTCTACCTCCTGTCCAATGGCTGGCATGTCTGGCTCGCCCTGCCGCTGCGGCATGGCGAGGGCGAAAGCGCGGTCGACTGGCGCGCATGGCTGCCGGAAACCGACTTCGCCGCCGATGTCAGCGGCCGCGACTACATCGCCTTCGGCTGGGGCGACCGGGACTTCTATCTTCATACCCGCCGGCCGGCCGATTTCCGTCCCAACCTTGCCGTGGCGGCCCTGCTCGGCCGCGGCCCCGCCGCGATGCATGTGATGCGGGTACCGGAACCGGATGCCGATTCGGGCTCGGTCCGGCGCATCGAGGCCGATCTGCTGCAGTACCACGCCCTGGTCGCCTATATCCGGAAGGGTTTCGCGCTGGGCGGCAACGACCGGCCGCGCCCCATTTCCGGCGCCGCCTACAGCGGCACGGATGCCTTCTACGAAGCGGTCGGCCGCTACAGCCCGATCCGCACCTGCAACGAATGGATCGGCGCGGCGCTGCGGGCCGCGGCCCTTCCAGTCGGCCTCTGGACCCCCTTCCCGTTCGGCCTGATGAGCCAGCCATGAAGACCACCTGCCAGCCCGTTTCCGGCCGCATCGCCCCGCCGGCGGTGACCAGACCGTGGTCGTCTTGCGACTCAGCCCCAAAGGGGCTAAATCAGCCGCAAAACTTGTTCCGGGGCATTCCCGCGCCCCGCTGTCTGCCACCCCATCCCATCGGAGAACGAGAAAATGACGGTTCGGGTTGCGATTAACGGTTTCGGCCGCATCGGCCGCAATGTGCTGCGTGCAATCATCGAGAGCGGCCGGACCGATATCGAGGTGGTGGGCATCAACGATCTGGGCCCGGTGGAAACCAACGCGCATCTGTTCCGCTATGACAGCGTGCACGGCCGCTTCAACGGCGAGGTGAAGACCAAGGACGGCGCGATGGATGTCGGCCGCGGCTGGATGAAGGTCACTGCCGAGCGCGACCCGGCCAAGCTGCCCTGGAAGGAACTCAACGTCGACGTCGCGATGGAGTGCACCGGCATCTTCACCGACCGCGACAAGGCCGCCGCGCATCTCACCGCCGGCGCCAAAAAGGTGCTGGTCTCGGCGCCCGCCACCAACGCCGACCTCACCGTCGTCTACGGCGTCAACCACGACAAGCTGAAGCCCGAGCACACCGTGGTGTCGAACGCCTCCTGCACCACCAACTGCCTCGCCCCCGTCGCCTACGTGCTGCATGAAGCCATCGGCATCGAGAAGGGCTACATGACCACGATCCATGCCTATACCGGCGACCAGCCGACGCTGGATACTCTGCACAAGGATCTCTACCGCGCCCGCGCCGCGGCGCTGTCGATGATCCCGACCACCACCGGCGCCGCCAAGGCCGTTGGCCTGGTGCTGCCCGACCTCAAGGGCAAGCTGGACGGCTCGTCGATCCGCGTGCCGACGCCGAACGTGTCGCTGATCGACTTCAAGTTCGTGGCGAAGAAGAACACCACGGCCGAGGAGGTCAACGAGGCGATCAAGCGGGCCGCCGCCAACCGGCTCAAGGGCATTCTCGACGTCAACGACGCGCCGCTGGTCTCCAGCGACTTCAACCACAACCCGGCCAGCTCGACCTTCGACCTGCGGCAGACCCAGGTGATGGAGGGCAACCTCGTCCGCGTCGTGTCCTGGTACGACAACGAATGGGGTTTCTCCAACCGCATGGCCGACACCGCGATCGCGATGGCGAAGCTGTAAGCAGGCTGCCCAGATGCCCCGCTTCCGTACGCTCGACGATGCCGATGTCGCCGGCAAGGTGGTGCTGACCCGGGTCGATCTGAACGTCCCGATGAAGGACGGGAAGATCACCGACGATCTGCGCATCAGCCGCATCCTGCCCACCCTGCACGAGCTTTCGCGCAAGGGCGCCAGGGTGGTGGTCCTGTCGCATTTCGGCCGCCCGGACGGCAAGCCGGTGCCGGACATGTCGCTGAAACCGGTGGCCGCCGCGCTGGCCACCGCGCTCGGCTCGCCGGTCGCCTTTGCCGAGGACTGCGTTGGCGCGCCGGCGAAGGAGGCGATCGCCAGACTGAAGCCCGGCGGCATCGTGATGCTGGAGAATACCCGCTTCCACGCCGCGGAGGAAAAGAACGACCCTGCCCTGGCGAAGGAAATGGCGGCGCTCGGCGACATCTATGTCAACGACGCCTTCTCCTGCGCCCACCGCGCCCATGTCTCGACGGAAGCGCTGGCGCATCTGCTGCCGGCCTATGCGGGCCGCAACATGGAAGTCGAGCTGAAGCATCTCGAGGCGGCGCTGATCGCCCCCGAGAAGCCGGTCGCGGCGGTGGTCGGCGGCGCCAAGGTCTCGACCAAGCTCGAACTGCTGGGCAACCTGCTCGGCCGGGTCGACAAGCTGATCATCGGCGGCGGCATGGCCAACACCTTCCTGTTCGCGCAGGGCCGCGAGATCGGCAAGAGCCTGTGCGAGAAGAACATGGCCGATACCGCACGCGACATCCTGCGCGAGGCGGTGGCGCGCGGCTGCGCCGTGCTGCTGCCCGACGACGTCGTGGTGGCGAAGGAATTCAAGGCCGGTGCCGCCAGCAAGGTGGTTCCCGCCGACCGCTGCCCGGCCGACCAGATGATCCTCGATATCGGCCCCGTCTCGGCCTCGCGGCTGGGCACCCTGCTGGCCGATTGCCGCACGCTGGTCTGGAACGGCCCGCTCGGCGCCTTCGAGACGCCGCCCTTCGATGCCGGCACGGTCATGGTGGCGCGCACGGCGGCGGCGCTGACCGCGTCTGGCCGGCTGCTCAGCGTGGCCGGCGGCGGCGACACGGTGGCCGCGCTGCGTCATGCCGGCGTGGCGGAAGAGTTTTCCTATGTTTCCACGGCAGGTGGCGCCTTCCTCGAATGGCTGGAAGGCAAGGAATTGCCGGGAGTTGCGGCGCTGGCGAAATAGCCGGCCCCCAAATTGTCACGTGCGAAGACCGGGCGACCGGAAAAGACTAACAGGACAGCATCGGGAGCTGACACCATGAATCTCAAGGAACTGAACCAGATCGCAGAAGCGATGGTGGCGCCGGGCAAGGGGATCCTCGCCGCCGACGAAAGCACGGGCACGATCGAAAAGCGCCTGTCCAGCATCAACGTACCGAACACGGAAGAGAACCGCCGCGACTATCGCGAGATGCTGTTCACCACGCAGGACTGCGAGAAATACATCTCGGGCGTCATCCTCTATGACGAGACCCTGCGCCAGAAGGCCAAGGACGGCACCCCCTTCGTCGAGATCCTGAAGAAGAAGGGCATCGTGCCGGGCATCAAGGTGGACAAGGGCACCGTCGACCTGCCGGGCAGCAACGGCGAGAAGATCACCGAGGGCCTCGACGGCCTGCGCAAGCGGCTGCAGGAATACCACCAGCTCGGCGCCCGCTTCGCCAAGTGGCGCGCGGTACTGAGCATCGACGAAGCGGCGGGCAAGCCGTCGCGCCAGGCGCTGGTCGCCAACGCCGAGGCGCTGGCCCGCTATGCCGCGCTCTGCCAGGCCGAGAACATCGTGCCGATCGTCGAGCCGGAAATCCTGATGGACGGCGCGCACGGCATCGACGTCGCCTTCCGCGCCACCGAGCGCACCCTGCATACCGTGTTCGAGCAGCTGGCGCTGCATAACGTCGCCTTCGAGGGCATGATCCTGAAGCCGAACATGGTGATCCACGGCGAGAGCTGCAAAACCCCGGCCAGCGTCGACGAATGTGCGGATGCGACCGTGAAAGTTTTGCTGCGCACCGTGCCGGCCGCGGTGCCGGGCATCGCTTTCCTCTCCGGCGGCCAGTCGGACGAGGACGCCTCGGCCCATCTCGGTGCCATGAACGCGCGCAATCCGAACCTGCCCTGGAAGCTGACCTTCTCCTACGGCCGCGCCCTGCAGGCCCTGCCGCTGAAGCTCTGGGGCGGCAAGGCGGCGAATGTCGCCAATGCGCAGAAGGGCTTCCTGCACCGCGCCCGCCTCAACAGCCTGGCGGCTTCCGGCAAGTATGAAGCCAAGCTGGAGCAGGAATTCAAGGCGGCGTAAGTCGCTGCCTCAGTCCTGCTGCACCTCATCGGGCCCCTGCAGAAATGCAGGGGCCTTTTCCGTTCGCCTGCGGCAGATCGCGCGAACCTCCCGCCATTCCTCCGGGCTGAGCACCTCCCGGCCGCGCTGCCGCGCCGCCGCGAAGAAGGCTGCCCGCTCGGCATAGCTCGGATGACTGCTGGAGAAGAAGGCGACGTCGCCCTCCAGTCCGCTGTTGCGTGCCATGTAGTGTCCCAGAGCGCCGGGGTCCATGCGGGCCCTCGCAAGCATGGCGACGGCAAACCGGTCCGCCTCGCGCTCCATCTCCCGGCTGCGCAGCGCCGGACCGCTCCGTGTCCCTGTCAGCAGGTAGTTCCAGTTCGTCAGCGGCGTATTGAACAGGCCGCCCATGACCGCGAGCCAGGCGGCAGCCTCCATCTCGAAACGGGTGTGGTGACGCTGCTCGTTATGGCCGATCTCATGCGCGATGATGCCGGCAAGCTCGGTCTGGTTCTTCAGTTCGTCGAGCATGGTGCTGGTCAGCACGACATAGCCGCCGCTCAGGCTGTAGGCATTGTCGATCAGGCTGCTGATCACGATGATTCTGGGTTCGAACGTCAGCGAAGCATCCTGCACCAGGGTTCCGACCAGCCGCTCCAGCGCATCGCGCCCCGGCTGGTGCACGCAGTATTCCAGCCGTCCGGAACTGCGCCGCTTGTTTCTTTCGACGAAGCGTTCGAAGCGGCGCTCGGACTCCCTCACTTCCTGCTGCACCGAGCGCATGCCGCTCGCCTCGCTGATCAAAGTCGGGAGAAGCCACGCGAAGACGGCGCCGGCACCAAGACAGAGCATGCCAACGGCCGCCAGATATCGCGACAGCTCGCGCAGGCGGAACCGCAGATGCGGCCGTCCGATCGCGGGACCGAGCCTGGCCAGCTCGCCGGCGGCCACACGCAGCCGGGCTGCGGATCCATCCGTGCGGCGCAGAATTCGGTCGCAGCCGGCCCCCGCCGCAGGTTCCACCACAATGCCGCCGCGCGGCCAGAAGAGCATGACGTCAGGCAGGGCGATGGTCAGACCCGAAGGCATGGCCGTCACCTCGGCGAAAATCCGTTTCGCGGAGACGCCGTCGAAATACTGCGCAAGGCAGCGCACGGGCTCAGAGGAAGTGGGCATAACCAAGGTCCGCAATCCCGGCCGGGAAGGCCGCCTGCTTCCGGTCCTCGCCGCCCGCCTGTTCTGCCGCCGTGACATTGATCACCGCGACCGATGGCAGCAGCTGCTCCATCAGCGGCCAGAAGACGAACCGCAGATGCAGGTATCGCGCGGCAAGCCAGGCCGCGAAAATCATCGCCGAGGCAAGCCAGACGAAGGACGGGTAGCCCAGTTCGCCGAAGAAGCCGGTCTCGGCGCCGCCGGTCAGAAGGAGAAGAAGGAAGGCTGCGCAGACGAGACCTTCGACCCACAGGATGCCCTGTTGCAGGCGATGGGTCGCATAGGCGCCATCAAGACGGCAATAGAACCGGATCGGACCCAGAGCGCAGCCATTCACCAGCCAGCGCAGCCAGGCGATGCGGAACTGCATCAGTCCCGAATAGAGCCACAGGCCTCCGGCAACCCAGAGCAGGATCAGTCCGGCTTCATTCCGCACCATCTCGTCGAAAGCGAGTTCCAGCTCCCATGGCAGCGCGGCAGGGTGCCAGTCCCGCTCGAACAGGACCCAGAATGCCGCCGCGTAGAGCGGCAGGACATGCACGAGCCAGATGCGACGCCATTCCGGCTCCAGCTGCTCGGCCCTGCCGGTGAAGCCGCCGCGCAGTCCGCCCCATCGCGTGAAGCGCCACCGGTACGCCGCGAGCGCTCGGCATGCCCTGGGTACACACAGACCGGCGGACAGCAGAAACGCCACGGCCCAGGAGAGCCACAGAAACCCGAACTGCAGCATGCTGCCATCCTGCCGGCCGGTGACGCCCCGCCACGCCAGGCGGGACAGCAGATATCCGCGCGCGGCATATCCCGCGACGCCGTAGCCGAAGGCGAGCGCCCCGCAGATGGCATAAGCCAGCAGGACGGAACCGGCAGCTTCGGCCTCAGCGACAGCAAGCAGTGCTGCCGCTCCCGCGGCGACCGGCGCCAGCAGGCAGAAGGACAGCGCGAAGCCGACGAGCAGTTCGTGCGGCTTTCCGCGGTAGTCGAGCGGATCCCCGTCGATCTCTATCGCCGTGAAGAAAAGACGGCGCAGACGGGAGCGGGTCCAGAAGCGCGCCAGCCGCAACGTGACCAGATCGAGGAGGGTCGCCACCATAAGCGCGTCCTCCCAGTCCTTTCCCGGTCTGAAAGCAATCCGGCCCGCCATTAACCCCTCCGGTAGTGCATACAATTTGATGCACGTCTTATGAGAGTATTTGAGGGGAATTAGAGGAACAATGCAAGGTCAAAAAAAGCCCGGATGCGGAGCATCCGGGCTTCCTCTGAAGATTCAGAGACTTACGCCGCCTTGGGCTGCGCCTCGATGACGGTACCGGCATTGGCGGCCGTGGTGATCGGGATCTGCCGCGGCTTCTTGGCTTCCGGCACCTCGCGCTTCAGCGCGATATGCAGCAGGCCGTCCTTCAGCTCGGCGCCGGTCACCTTCACGGTATCGGCCAGTTCGAAGCGGCGCTCGAAGGCGCGCCGGGCGATGCCGCGATGGAGCACAGTCACCTGCTCTTCGGGCTTCGGCTGCTCGGCAGCCTTGCCGGAGATGATCAGGCTGTTTTCCTTCACCGTGACGTCGAGTTCGTCCGGGCGGAAACCGGCCACCGCCATGGTGATGCGGTAGGTGTCTTCGCCGCGTTTCTCGATGTTGTAGGGCGGGTAGGAAGCCGCCGCGTCGTCAATCCGGTTCGCCAGATCGAACAGGCGGTTCACATGATCGAAGCCGATGCTGGAGCGCAGCAGGGGAGAGAAATCGAAAGCACGCATGGTTCATCCTCCTAAAGCGATGAAGCGTTCAATGAGCGGCCCGCATCCTCCGTCCCGGAGACATCGCCAGACCGCGGTTCCACCGGACCCCATCCGGGCATCCGGTACGCCTTGCATTTAGGAAGCGGAAAAACCCCGTTCAAGAGGCCGGAAAATGCGCCCTTTCGCGCTCAGCCGATCGAGACCGGAAACCACTTGAAATCGGACAGCGACCGGCCGCGGAGGAAATCCACCACGTGCTTGGGGCCGACATATTCCGGCGCCAGGTTGACCCCCTGGGCGGCCAGCACGACGGTGCTGTTCTTGAACAGCGGTCGCATGGCGGCAAGCGATTTCGTCGCCATTTCGTTGGTGGCAATCGATGCATAGGCGACGTAAATCACCGTGATCACTTCATCGCCCAGCTTGAAGGAAGCGGATTGATAGGTTTGGGCCATCGGCGTCGCGCTAGTCTGGCGGCTCCCCCCGGAGCCGATTCGCGGGCCTAAACTAGCAGGCAGGATGCGGCTGGCGCCACGTAAAGCAGCGGCGACTTCAATTCAACTGCTGCGGGCGCACAGTACGCTGGAAGCCCCAAACGAAAAGGGCGGCCGCAGGGGCCGCCCCGTCGGATCGTATCCGGAGATGCTTACTTCTTCAGGCCGAAATTGCCGAAGCGCTTCTTGAACTTCGCCACCTGGCCGCCGGCCTCGTTCAGGCGGGCCGGGCCGCCGGTCCAAGCCGGGTGCGAGCTGGAATCGATGTCCAGCACCAGGGTGTCACCCGGCTTGCCCCAGGTCGAACGGGTCGTATAGACGGTCCCGTCGGTCATCTGGACCTTGATCTCATGGTAGTCGGGATGGATATCCGGCTTCATAACGCGTCTCCCGGGCGCGCACCGCGCCCCGTCAATTTCTCAGTCGGGCGGGGTTATAGCCAGAAGCCTCCCCCCCTGCAAGGGCAATGGACGGCCCAAAAAGGGCCGGTACGGCTCCATTCGGCAGCGCCCCTCCGCCGCGGCGCATTACGGCCGGCAGGCTCCGGCCTGCATTGTCCCGGTCGCCCCCGGTCGCTATAACCGCCCGATATTCTTGGCTGACCGGACAAAAATGCCCCAACCGTCAGATTCCCGGCGCCCTTCCCTCGGCGCGCTCCGCCGCGTCCTGGTGTTTGTCGCGCCCTACCGCTGGGTCGCCGTCGGCGCGGGTGTCGCGCTGGTTGTCGCCGCGGGCGCCGTGCTCGGCATCGGCCAGGCGATCCGGCGCGTGATCGATGTCGGCTTCGGCGCCGGCAACGGCACCTACCTCGACCTCTATTTCGGCGCGCTGTTCGGCGTCGTCGTGGTGCTGGCGCTGGCGACCTTTGCGCGCTTCTACCTGGTCACCTGGCTCGGCGAACGCGTCGTCGCGGATATCCGCAAGGCGGTCTACAGCCATGTGCTGCGGCTCAGTCCGGCATTTTTCGAATCCACGCGCACCGGCGAAGTGCTGTCGCGGCTGACCACCGACACCGAACTGATCCAGACGCTGGTCGGCTCCTCGGTCTCCGTCGCCCTGCGCAACCTGCTGCTGTTCTTCGGCGGCGCCACCCTGCTTTTCATCACCTCGCCGCGGTTAGGCCTGCTGGTCGCGCTGGTGATTCCGTTCGTCGTGCTGCCGATCGTCATCCTCGGCCGCCGGCTGCGCCGGCTGTCGCGCGAAAGCCAGGACCGCATCGCCGATCTCTCGGCCCAGGCCGGCGAGACGCTGAACGCGATCGCCACCGTGCAGGCCTATACCTTCGAGACCCGGGAGGCCGCCCGTTTCGGCGACAACGCCGAACTGGCCTTCGCCACCGCGGTCAGACGCACGCGGGCTCGCGCATGGCTCACCGCACTGGTGATGCTGCTGGTCTTCGGCGCGGTGAACTGCGTGATGTGGATCGGCGGCAAGGCGGTGTTTGCCGGCGAGATGTCGGCCGGCGAACTCTCGGCCTTCGTGTTCTACGCCGTGATCGGCGCATCGGCGCTCGGCGCGCTGTCGGAAGTCTGGGGCGACGTGCAGCGCGCGGCCGGCGCCGCCGAACGCCTGATGCAGCTGCTCGCCACCGAACCGGGCATCCGGGCGCCGGAAAAGCCGCTCGCGCTTCCCGCC
>Ga0079224_100002500_pt1 | contig 22374 bp, 16 predicted proteins | sample Stecom2015_FD_80414 | JGI IMG/M metagenome (GOLD analysis project Ga0079224, IMG submission 80414) | Agricultural soil microbial communities from Utah to study Nitrogen management - Steer compost 2015 | ecosystem: Environmental > Terrestrial > Soil > Agricultural land | place: USA: Utah...
CCGTTCCCCGTTCCCCGTTCCCCGTTCCCGCTACTAGAAGTTCCAGGTCACGACGAGCTGGGTATAACGCGGCGCCTGCCAGCGCGTACCGGTGGCGAACGTATCGCGTACAACGCCGGGGTCCGCTTCGTAGCGCTGGTGCACGTTGATCACCTGCTGGTTGTTGAACAGGTTGAACACCGACAGGCGGGCGGACAGGTCGATGCCGTCGACCGGCAGCTTCCAGGTCACGTTTGCGTCCACGTTCCAGGTCCACGGCAGGTCGCCGAAGGCACCCCGCGGGGAGTACTGCAGCACGCGCTCGTCCCAGGCACCGTCGCAGTTCGCGACGCACAGCCAGCCCGATCCGCCGCCGCTGCCTTCGGTGGCGAAGGAGCCGGCCGCGAGGGTGTCGTCCGGCCAGACGACGCCGAACGCCGTGATCGGACCGCCCGACTGCACCCGGGCACTGGCGCCGAACGACCACTGCTCGTTGACCGCGTACGCACCACGCAGCTTGAACTGGTGGCGGAAGTCGTTGAACAGCCGCCCGTAGCGTTCGTTGACCGCCGGGTGGTCGAAGTGCTGGACCATGCCGGTGGCGCCGAAGTTGGTGTCCGAATTGACCGGGCCTTCGAAGTTGCCATCCAGCTTCGACCACAGGTACGACGCGTTGAATGCCCACTTCTCGTCCCAGGCACGGTCGATCTGGAATTCCACCGCCTTGTAGGTGCGCTCGGGCTTGGAATAGCCAACCACCTCGCCACTGCCACCCTTGATGTAGCCGTCCTTGGAGGTGTCGATGGTGATCCAGCCTTCGGTTTCGCAGCCGATGCTGGCATCGCCCCAGATGGTCAGGCTCTCGCCCGGGTTGCCGATCGGCCACAGGTTGCCCCCAGTCGGGCCACACGGCGTGTGGTTGATCCGCATGTCGTCCAGGGCACGATCCATCTCGCGGTAGGTCGCGTTGACGCCCCACGACCATGCCGGGGTGAGCATCTGCTGGAAGCCGAGGATGAACTCGTCCTGGTAGACGGCCTTGATGTCGCGGTCCACGCTCTGCCGCAAGTCGCCGGTACCGGTGTTCATCGACGTGTCGGTCGGGCCGATCTGGCGCCCGATGATCGGTGCGCTGTAGGGCGTGCCGGTAATCGGATTCGTCTCGACGGTCCAGCCCTCGAGCGCGTAGTAGGCGTACTCGTCGGTCAGGCCGCCGGCAAAGTTGACGTTGATGTTGTTGGAGACCGGGAGGTAGTACCGGCCCGCGTTGCCGAACACCTTGGTGGTGCCATCACCCCTCATGTCCCAGGAAAAGCCCAGGCGCGGCGCGACCAGGTCGTCCTGCTTGATGAAGGAGCTGCCATCGGCCACCTTGTTGTTGAAGCTGTCCACCCGCACGCCCAGGTTCAGCAGCAGGTTCGGCGTGACCGACCACTGGTCCTCGAGGTAGAAGGCATTGGCGACGGTCTCGAACTCGCCACCGGACACGTTGCGGCGTGCCATCAGCATCTGCGTGACGTCGTCGGGGATGTATACGCCCGCGCCGCCGAACACTTCGGAACCCGGCGTCGGGATGTACGCGGTGTACATCCATCCACTGCCCGCGTAACGCGAGATCTGCTCGGTGGTCATCACCTCGCGATCGGCGCCGAAGCGCAGCAGGTGGTCCCCGAGCGCCCACTCGAAGTCGAGGCGGGCCACGTCACGGGTATTGGTGCGTTCGATGACGTCGCGCTGGGGAGCGCACCCCAGGGTCTTCACCGGCATCGTGTCGAAGATCGGTCCGTAGCTCGTGCTGCCACTGGACTGGCGCGTGATGTAGTCGCAGATCTCGTCGCCGCCGGAACGGGTAATGCTCTCCGCTTCGTTCTGCCCGATCATCGCGCGCGCGGTCAGGTTCTGCCCGAAGTGGCCGGTGTAGGTACCGGACCAGTTGGTGCCACCGCCCTTTGACCTGCTCGTGCCGGTCAGGCCCCCGACCTCGTCGGCATCGAAGTCATAGGCGTACTTGGACGTGTTCGTCTCGCTTTCATCCGAGAACGCCAGCAGCTCCAGCGTGTGGTTGCCGGAGATGTTCCAGTCGAGCTTGGTGCCCCAGAAACCGTCATCGGTCTTGCCGTCGTTCCACTCGGTCCGGCCCAGCGTGTACTCGGAATCACTGTCGCGCTTTTCATACATCGCGAACAGGAACAACTTGTCCTTGATGAGCGGGCCCGCACCCCAGACGTTGGTCTTGAGGAAGGAAGAGGTGTCCCGGCTGGCGAAATGCCCGTCGGTTGTGCTTCCGGGGTGATAGTGGTCGCGGCCAGCGGACTTCCACGCACTCGGTTCGAAGGTGACCTGCATGCCGCCTTCGAACTCATTGGTGCCGGAGCGCGTGACCGCGTTGATCACGCCACCCGTCGATCGGCCGAACTCCGCCGAGTAGCCGCCGGTCTTGACCTGGAATTCCTGGAAAAAGCCGAATGGCGGAGTCGAGAAGCCCTGCCGGTCATAGATGTCGGTGACGTTGAGGCCGTTGACGAAGATCGCGTTCTCGGCGACCGAGGAACCCCCGAAGGACAAACCGCCGAAACTGGAGTTGCCGGCCTGCACGCCCGGCGCCAGCAGCGCGACCGAAGACAGGCTTTGTTCGACCGGCAGGCGCGCCCATTCCTCGCGCGTGATGTTGGTTGCGGACTCGGTCGAACGCACGTCCACGCGGTTGACCAGGCGGGAGCCGACCACGGTCACGGCTGCCAGGTTTGCGACGCCGCCCTCGTTGCCGAGGTTGACGGTGGTGGTACCGCCCAGCGGCACGTTGACCGCCACCGGTTCGCCGACCCGCTCGCCGTTGCGTACCACCTGCAGGTGGTAGTCGCCCACCGGCAGCTGGCCCAGCCGATAGGTGCCGTCGGGATTCACGCTCACGGTGCGGGTGGCGCCGGTGTCGGCATTGACGATCGTGATCGTGTCCCCCGCGGTGGCGCGTCCGGCCACCGTGCCGGTGGCGCTCTGCGCATGCACCGCAGGCACCATGGCGGCCAGGCAGAGCCCCGTGGCCAGGCTCAGTACGCTCTTGCGAAAACGCTTGTGCTGCATTGTCCCTCTCCCGAAAACGTCTGAAGACGATCAAGTCCTGTCGCGCTCATGCATCACGACGGGATTTCCCAACTGGAGTGGCGGCCCACCGGTCAGTGCACCGCTCGTTCCGGCCGGTGGCGACGTATTGGGCAATCTGGATCTCCCCGGTGCCTGTATTCCCCTTTCGTGCCCTCCCCCAAGGGCACTGCTGAGGCGTGTTTAGCACGCACCACAGAGGAGGTCAATAATTTATTCTGTGCGCTAGGCGATCCCGAATCATGTATTCCGCCATGCTGTGCCTGGATCCCCCGCAGGACACGCGGGTGCCCAGTATCCTTGGGCTGCCGCCCGCTCATTTCCGGACCGCCATGCCCTTCAACAAGATCCTGATCGCCAACCGCGGCGAAATCGCCTGCCGCGTCATCCGCACCTGCCGCGAGCTCGGCATCCGCACGGTTGCGGTCTTCTCGGATGCCGACGCCGATGCGCAACATGTGCGGCAGGCCGACGAGGCGTACCGGATCGGGGGGCCGCAACCGGCCGACAGTTACCTGCGCGGCGACGTGATCCTGCAGGTCGCCCGAGACGCCGGCGCCGAGGCGATCCATCCCGGTTATGGCTTCCTGTCCGAGAACGCGGACTTCGCCGAGGCCGTCGAGGCCGCCGGCCTCGCCTTCATCGGCCCGGCTGCGGGCTCGATGCGGAAGATGGGCTCCAAGGCCGGGGCCAAGGACCTGATGCAGGCGGCGGGCGTGCCGGTGGTCCCGGGCTACACCGGTGAGGACCAGGACCCCGCCCGCCTGCAGGCCGAAGCCGACCGGATCGGCTATCCGCTGATGATCAAGGCCGCGCACGGCGGTGGCGGCAAGGGCATGCGGATCGTGCGCGAGCCGGCGGAGTTCGCCGCCGCGCTGGAGTCCTGCCAGCGCGAGGCCCGCAACGCCTTCGGCCGTGACCGGGTGTTGCTGGAGCGCTACATCGCGCAACCGCGGCACATCGAGATCCAGGTGTTCGGCGACGCGCACGGCAACGTGATCCACCTGGGCGAGCGCGAGTGCTCGGCGCAGCGCCGCTACCAGAAGGTGCTCGAGGAGTCGCCCTCGCCGTTCGTCACCCCGGAGCTGCGCCAGCGCATGGGCGAGGCCGCGGTGCTGGCGGCGCGGGCGATCGACTACGTCAATGCCGGCACGGTGGAGTTCATCGTCGGCCCGGACGGTGACTTCTATTTCATGGAGATCAATACCCGGCTGCAGGTGGAGCACCCGGTCACCGAGTGCGTCACCGGGCTGGACCTGGTGGCGTGGCAGCTGCAGGTGGCCGCCGGCGCCCCGCTGCCACTCGGCCAGGACCAGGTGTCCCACACCGGGCACGCGATCGAGGTGCGGCTCTACGCCGAGGATCCGGACGCCGGCTTCCTGCCCGGCTCCGGCCGCCTGCAGCGGCTGCGCCTGCCCGGGCCTTCGGCCCAGGTGCGGATCGATGCCGGCGTGGTCGAGGGCGACGAGGTCACGATCTTCTACGACCCGATGATCGCCAAGCTGATCGTCCATGAGGCCGACCGCCCGCGCGCCCTGGCGCGCCTGCGGCAGGCACTTGCCGAAAGCGCGGTGGTCGGGCCCAAGTCGAACATCGGCTTCCTGGAACGGCTGGTGCGCCATCCGGCGGTGGTCAACGCGAGCATCGACACCGGCTACCTGGACCGGCACCTGGAGCAGTTCACCGGGCCGGCCGCGGATGCCGGGGACACGGCCGCCACGGATCGACTGGTCGGCGCCGTGGTCGCCTGGCTCATGGCCTCGGCGGAGGCGGCCCGGCGCTGCAACGCCGCCGCGGGCGACCCGCTGTCGCCCTGGGGCCGCAGCGACGGCTGGCGCCTGGGCGAGCCGGCCACCCGCACCCTGGCATTCGAGCACGAGGGCAACCGGCTGGAGCTGCGCGCCAGCGGCGGCGCCGGCCACTACCGGATCCGGCTTGCCGGCCGCGAGCACGCGGTGGAGGGCGCACGCCTGGCCGACGGGGTCCTCAGCGCACGCATCGACGGTCGCGGGGTGCGGCTGCAGGTCCTTGACGCCGGCATGCAGGTGCTGGTGCACGATGGGCGCGAGCGCCTGCAGCTGCTGCCGCGACCGCTGTACCAGCCTGCCGGCACGGCCGCCGGTGCAGCCACCGACCGGGTGCTGGCGCCGATGCCCGGCCGGGTGGTGGTGGCCCGGGTCGCGGCGGGCGACGTGGTCGAGGCTGGCCAGGAGCTGATGGTGATCGAGGCGATGAAGATGGAGCTGAGCTTGAAGGCGCCCCGCGCCGGGACCGTGGCCGAGGTGCGCGCCGCCGCCGGCGACTTCATCGATGCCGACGCGGTGCTGGTCGCGCTGGAGAAGGCGGAGGCCGCATGAAGTCGTCGGTCCGCATCGTCGAGGTGGGCCCGCGCGACGGGCTGCAGAACGAGAAGGCGACGGTCGCCACCGCCGACAAGATCGCCCTGGTCGACCGCCTCTCCGCCACCGGGCTGCGGAGCATCGAGGCGACCAGCTTCGTCAGCCCGAAGTGGGTGCCGCAGCTGGCCGACGCCGCCGAGGTCTATGCCGGCATCACCCGCCGACCGGGCGTGCATTACCCGGTACTGGTTCCCAACGAAAAAGGCTACGAGCGTGCCCGCGCGGTCGGGGTGGAGGAGATCGCGGTGTTCACCGCCGCCTCCGAGGCCTTCAACCAGCACAACATCAACGCCTCGATCGACGAGTCGCTGGAGCGCTTTGCGCCCGTGATGCGACGCGCCCGGGCCGACGGCGTGCGCGTCCGCGGCTACGTCTCCACCGTGCTCGGCTGCCCCCACCAGGGACAGGTTCCCTTGGCCGATGTGGTGCGCGTCGCGCGTGATCTCCACCAGATGGGCTGCTACGAGGTTTCGCTTGGAGACACCATTGGCGTCGGGACACCGGGCAAGGCGCGGGAAATGCTGCGCGCGGTTGCCGCCGAGGTGCCGATGACCGCGCTGGCCGTGCACTTCCATGACACCTGGGGCCAGGCCCTGGCCAATATCCTGGCCTGCCTGGAAGAAGGCGTGGCGGTGATCGATGCCGCGGTATCCGGCGCGGGCGGATGCCCGTATGCGCCGGGCGCCAGCGGCAACGTCGCCACCGAGGACGTGGTGTACATGCTGCACGGCCTGGGTATCAGTACCGGCATCGACCTGGTGGCGCTGGCGGAAACCGGGCGCTGGCTGGCCGGACTGCTCGGCAGGGAAACCGGCAGCAAGGCCGGAAGGGCGCTGGCCGCGCCGTGAGCGGGCGGGCGCGCGCGCCGTCGCCTGCCGATGCCGGCACGAGGGGCGATGCGGTGCCCGCGTCCGAACCGCACTACCGCGAGATCGTGGAATGCCTCGACCAGGGCGTGGTCGTGCGCGACCGCGAGGGCCAGGTGGTCTACGCCAATCCCGCGGCAACGCGCATGTTCGACCAGCAGCCCTCGCCCGACCTGCCCTTCCCCGGCTCCGCGCCGCGCTGGATGTTCGTGGACGAGGCCGGGGAGGAAGTCCCGTCCGATGCACTCCCGTCCGCGGTCGCACTGGCCACCGGCAAAGTGGCCGGGCCGCGCGTGCTGGGGATGTTCGACCGCGAAGCCCGCGTCCTCGGTTGGCTCCGGGTCACGGCCGTGCCCACCGGGCTCGACGCCGGGGGGACGCCACACCAGGTCATGACCCTGTACTCCGACGTCACCGGCCTGAAGCGGGACAGCGCGCTGTTCGAGCGTGCGCAGGCGTTGGCGAGCATCGGCGGCTGGGAGTGGGACACCGGCCGGGACCGACTGTACCTGACCCGCGAGGCGCGGCGCATCCTCGGGTCCGACCCCGCACCGGCGACCAGCGACGAGTTGCTGGCCTGCCTGGTCGAGTCCGATCGCCGGCGCCTGCAGCAGGCATTCGACGCCGCGATCGAGCGCGGCCGCGGCTTCGGCCTGGACCTGCAGGGACGGCGCGGCGGCGGGCAGCCGTTCTGGATGCGGGTGATCGCCGAGGCCGGGACCCAGGGCGTGCTCAGTGCGCGGATCACCGGCACCGTGCAGGACGTGACCCGGCAGAAGCAGGACGAGGAAACGCTGCGGGTGCACGCGCGCACCGATCCGCTCACCGGCCTGCTCAACCGCGATGCGATCCGCGCCGCGCTGGCCGAGCGGCTGTCCGATCCGACCCAGGCCTTGCTGGCCGTGTTGTACGTGGACCTGGACCGGTTCAAGACGGTCAACGACGTGCTCGGCCATGCCGCCGGCGACCGCCTGCTGGTGGCCGCGTCGCGGCGGATCCGCGAAGCCGTCGGCAGCGAAGGGCTGATCGCGCGGCTCGGCGGCGACGAGTTCCTGGTGGTGTGCCAGGTCGGCGACGACGAGGGCCGCGCGCTGCGCCTCACCGAGGCGATCCTGTCGGGGTTCGAGGCCAGCTTCCGCACCGAGGAGGAAGAGTTCGCCGTGACCGCCAGTGTCGGCGTGGCCTTCGCCCCGGAGGCAGGCACCACGGCGCAGCTGATGATCCAGGCCGCCGACGCGGCGATGTACGCCAGCAAGCGCCGCGGACGCAACGGCTGGCAGGTGTTCACCCCGGAACTGGCCGCCGCCCAGCAGCGCCGGCTGCAGGTCGAGACCCAGCTGCGCAACGCCGTCAGCCAGGGCGAGTTCGAGGTGGTCTACCAGCCGCAGGTGGACCTGGCGAGCGGCATGCCGGTCGCCGCCGAGGCCCTGCTGCGCTGGGACAATCCCACGCTCGGCACCATGCTGCCGGGCGAGTTCATCGACCTGGCCGAGAACACCGGCGACGTGGTGGGCATCGGCAACTGGATCCTGCGCGAAGCCTGCCGCCAGCTGTGCCGCTGGCGGGGGCGCGGCCTGCCGGTCCAGCGGGTCGCGGTGAACGTCTCGTTCCGCCAGTTCCTGTCCGGCGACCTGCCGGCGCGCGTGGCCGAGGCCCTGGCCGAATGCGACCTGCCCGGGGAGGCCCTTGAGCTCGAGGTGACCGAGCGGGTGCTGGTGGACGACGTGCCCGAGACCGCCGAGGCATTCGCGGCACTCAAGCGGCTCGGTGTGAAGCTGAGCATCGATGATTTCGGCGAAGGCTACAGCGCGCTCAACTACCTGCGCCGGCTGCCGATCCACGGCCTGAAGATCAGCCAGCTGTTCGTGCAGGGGGTGCCCGGCAACGCGTCCGACGTGGCGGTCTGCGAGGCCGTCATCGGGATTGCGCGCAGCCTGCGCCTGGACCTGGTCGCGGAAGGCGTGGAAACCACCGCCCAGCGCGACTTCCTGCTGCAGCGCGGGGTCAGGGTGGGCCAGGGCTTCCTCTACGCGAAGGGCCTTTCGGCGCTGGAGTTCGAGCGCTGGTTCGGCAGCACGGCACTGGTGACCTAGAATCACCGGCTTTCCCGGTTTCCAGGATCCGCCATGCAACTCAACGGTTCGCGCGCCCTCATCACCGGCGGCGTCTCCGGCCTCGGTCTGGCCGTCGCCCGCCACCTCACCGGCCACGGCGGCCGGGTCGCCCTGTTCGACCTCAACCAGGACAAGGGTGCCGAAGCGGTCGCCGGGCTGGGCGGGGACAAGGCCCGCTTCTTCGCCACCGACGTCGCCGACGAGGCGCAGGTGCAGGCCAACGTGGAGGCGGCCCGCGACCATCTGGGCGGCCTGGACATCGTGGTCAACTGCGCCGGCATCCTCGGCGCCGGCCGCGTGCTGGGCAAGGAAGGCCCGATGCCGCTGGCGAAGTTCCAGTCCACCGTGATGGTCAACCTGGTCGGCAGCTTCAACGTCGCCAAGGCCGCCGCCGCGGTGATGCAGCACAACGAGCCGGGCGATGACGGCGAGCGCGGGGTGATCATCAACACCGCCTCGGTGGCCGCCTACGAGGGCCAGATCGGCCAGGCCGCCTACTCCGCGTCCAAGGCCGGCGTGGTCGGCATGACCCTGCCGATGGCGCGCGAGCTGTCGCGCTTCGGCATCCGCGTGATGACCATCGCCCCGGGCGTGTTCTGGACCCCGATGGTCGACGGCATGCCGCCGCAGGTGCGCGAGTCGCTGGAAGCCACCATCCCGTTCCCCCCGCGCCTGGGGCAGCCGGAGGAATACGCCGACCTGGTGGCCTACATCATCGGCAACACCTACCTCAATGGCGAGACCATCCGCCTGGATGGCGCCACCCGCCTGGCCCCGAAGTAAAGGACCCGAGATGAAGGCAAGTGATGTGAAGAAGGGCAACGTCGTCGAGTACAACGGCGGCGTCTACCAGGTGCGCGATATCGAGCGCAGCTCGCCCCAGGGGCGCGGCGGCAACGTCCGTTTCCGCTTCGTGATGTACTCGGTGCCCGGCGGCACCAAGGTCGACGCCAGCTTCGATGCCGACGACAACCTCAACGAGGTCGAGCTGTTGCGGCGCCAGGCGACCTACTCCTACCGCGACGGCGATGCGTTCGTGTTCCTCGACGACGAGGACTACACGCCCTACACGCTGGACGCCGACGTGGTCGGCGATGACGCCGGCTACATCGTCGACGACCTGGCCGGCTGCCACGTCCAGATCATCGACGACATGCCGGTCGGCCTGCAGCTGCCGCAGACGGTGGCGATGGAAGTGGTCGACACCCCGCCGGAGCTGAAGGGCGGCACTGCGACCAAGCGGCCCAAGCCGGCCAAGCTGTCCACCGGCCTGGAGATCATGGTCCCCGAGTACATCGGCACCGGCGAGAAGGTGCTGGTGAACACGACCAGCGGCGAGTTCAGCGGCCGCGCCGACTGAAGGCGCTCCCCGGATGCCGGCGAACGCGGGCATCCGGGGCCCATGCGCGGGGCCCCGATCCGGCGCGGTGCCGCGCGATGCGGCGAGGCCGCTACCGCGCCCCGGCCTCGCGCCACTTGCGCGCCATCCGGCGCAACGAAGGGTCCGCGTCCGGGTCCCCCACGACCTCCGCGATCATGCGCCACGCCAGGTCCAGCGACTCGGCGCTGACCACGAACCGCTCATCCGCTCCGGCCCGCACCACGTAGCGCGCGTCGTAGTGCCAGTGGCCGGGCACGCCGCCGCGCGGGGGGATCCAGTGCCGGTCCAGGTCGAACAACGCCGGCTCGACCACCAGCCCCGGCAGTCCGGACTCCTCGCGCGCCTCGGTCAGTGCCACCCGGGCCAGGTCCTCGTCGCCATCGGCGTGGCCGCCCAGCTGCAGCCAGCGGCCGAGTTTGCGGTGATGGGTGAGCAGCACCCGCGTACCGGTCCGGTCGACCAGCCAGGCCGAGGCGGTGAAGTGCCCGTCCAGTCGATCGCGCACATAGGCGCTGCCGGTGCCGCGCTGGTGTTCGTCCAGCAGTCCGCGGAACTGCTCCACGGTGGCGGCCTCCTCGGGCCAGCGCCGCAGGTAGGCGTCGAGTTCGGCCGCGATGTGCAGGTCCCGCGTCATGGCAGCACGAAGGCGCCTTCGGCGCGCTGCTGCGCGCGCAGGCGCTCGCCGAGGGCGGTGATGTTGGCGTCGATCGCCGCCAGCCCATCGGCCAGCGAGGGATCAAGCAGGGGACTGACCTGCTCCTCCAGCTCCGCCATCAGCGCGTCCATCCGCTCGCGGTGGATCGCGGCACGCTCGGCGACGGCCTGGCGCTCGGCGGCCTGCGGCACGCCATAGCCGGGCTGGCCTTGCAGCAGCAGGGCCGGCCGGGTCGCCAAGCCACTGCCTTGCAGGAGACCCTGCAGGGTGAGCGCCACGGCCTCGAGCACGGCCGGGTCCACCGCGTCCGCGCGCAGGTAGCGCCGCTTGAGCCAGTCCCGCGATGCCGCGACCTGGCGCCGGCGCGCGGCATGCTCGAGCAGCAGCAGGGCGGCGCCGGCCCGCGGCGTGCCCTGCTCCAGCCATGGGCGCCGCTCGGCCGGGTCCAGTGCGAACCACTCCGCGGCCGTTCCGGCCGGGAACACGCTCGGGACTCCGACGCCCCTGCTACCGGCCCCGGACGGCGCAGCGTCGAACTCCCGCCGCGCCACCTCGAGCATCTGCTGGAACCGCGGCTCCAGCGAGTCGAAGCGGTAGCCGTGGCGCAGCGCCTGCGCGCGGTCTTCCAGCACGCCGGCGTCAGCTAGGCCACGGTCTTCGAGTTTCGACAGCAGGCCGGTCGGGGTGATGGCCGCCAGCCGCTCCCCGGCCAGCCGCGGCACCCCGTCATGCAACAGCTTGAAGGTCTCCACCGCGCAGTTGTTGCCGATGAAGCGGTAGCGGCCGTCGTAACTCCAGTGCAGCCGACCGACCCGCTCCAGCAGCATCGCGATCTCCGCCGCCTGCAGGTCCAGCGGGATCGAGCGCAGTCCACGCAGCTGCACCGCGGTGTACTCCTCGACCACCTGCTCCAGCGGAAGCACGAACAGGCGCGAGGGGTAACCGCCCGTCAACCCGGCCCAGCTGGACAGCTGCACGTCGTCGACGAAGGCGCGGAACGACAGTACCCGGTGATGCTGCAGGTCCAGCCGGCATTCCGGGCCGGGCTCGCGCCCCGGGGCGCAGATCACCAGCCGCAGCATCGAGTGTCCCCAGCGGCTCATCAACTCGTGGTTGCCTTCGGCGAGCAGATAGTCGACCTCGTACACCCGCTCCGGCTCCAGCAGCGCGAGCAGGTCCCTGCCTTCGTCCGCGACGTCCAGGTACGGGATGCCGGGGGCACATCCGCTTGAAACGGGCGCCCAGCCGAAATGCTCCGAAAAATAGCCGTGGAGGGCCGGCCGCCGGCAGGCGTACTGCGGGTCGAGCAGGTAGTGCTCCAGGTTCACGGCGACGAACTCGGCCGGGCTGGCGAGTTCGTAGCGGTCCGGGCTGCGGTCGGTGAACGGGTTGTCCCGCTCGCGCCCGGGCTTGCGCGCGCGCTCCTGCCAGCCGGCCAGGTCGAGCAGCCGCGGATCCCGTGACAGCCCGTGGCGGCGGTCATGGAAATGCGCGAGTTCGTGGACCAGCGTGGCCAGGAGCAGCCCGCGCGATGGCCCGGACGACCGATCGGACGCAGCTTGCGGGGCCAGCAGCGCCTCCCGCAGGTCCTGGTTCAGCAGCAGGGTATTGCGGGTCGCGCGGCCGGCCACCCCGGCCGGGAGCCGGCTCCAGCGCACCGCGACCGGCGGGCCCGCGCGCATCGCCGGCGGCAGCCGGGACTCGGCCGCGTCCAGCAGTTCGCGGGTGGCCGTGCGGGTTGCCGGGTCGAGCTGCTGCGCGCCATCGAGCCGCAGCAGCGAGGCCGCCGCAGGGCATGCCGCCAGCGCCCCGGCCAGCAGGACGGCCAGCACCAGCACGGCACGCGCACCGGCGATGCGACTGCCCATCGCGGGGACGCCCCGCTGCCGCGCGCTCAGGGCGTCAGGATGGCGCGCGCGAGCTCCATGTCGCTGGCTTCGCGTGCCGCCGGCAACTGCTCGCGCACGTGGCGCAGGGCGGCCTCCAGGCGTGCGCCGCGCAACTCGCCGCCGCTGGCGACGAAGCTCGCCGCGTCATCCCGGGCGGCCAGCACCACCTTGTCGTCGCTGAATGAGCCACTCGTCGCCGAAATCCCGTCGCTGGTGCCGCCCACCGAGCCGGAAAGCGCATCCGAGGTGGTGTAGAAGCTGGACGCTGCGACCGGGGCCGCAAGCGCGAACAGGACGGCGAACACGGTGAACCTGGTACGGGAAACTGGCCGGGGGCGGATCATTCTGTGGACCTGTGGAGGAGCAGCCGGCGGGGCGCGGCAACGGGCGACAGGGTAACCCGGGCGATGCCGTTGCGCATGACTGCGTACGCCACGCGACCATGCCTTTGGCCACGGTTGCCGCTGCTTTCCGGGCGGGGTAACGTCCCGGGCTTCGTCACGTTGCCGCAAGGCAGCGGCAAGGCGCACCCAGAGGCGTCATCGACCACCCGGGGGACCAGATGTCGAACCAGCCCATCCAGACGGGCGCGCAGACCGGCGCGATGCCGAGCCGGCCCCGTGCCGCGTGTCCCGGCGCGCCATTGGACCGGCACGCATGAGCGCCCGCCGGGCGGGCGAACCGTCACTGCTGCAGGCGTTCACCCCGCTTGCGTTCCTGGTCGTGCTGCTGGGCCTGGCCGTATACCTGTTCGGGGAGGACGCCTCCTACGGGCCCAACCAGGTCTCGCTGATGCTCTGTGCCGGCGTGGCGGCGATCATCGGCGTGCGCAACGGCCTGGACTGGGGCGACCTGCAGCGCGTCCTGGTGGACGGGATCTCGCTGGCGGTCGTGCCGATCTTCATCCTGCTGGCGGTCGGCGGGCTGATCGGCACCTGGATCCTCAGCGGGACCGTACCGACGCTGATCGTGTACGGGCTTGAGCTGCTGCATCCCTCGTTCTTCTATCCGGCGGCCTGCCTGATCTGCGCCATCGTCGCGCTGGCGATCGGCAGCTCGTGGACCGTGGCCGGGACCCTCGGCGTGGCCTTGATCGGCGTGGCGCAGGGCCTGGACATGTCGCCGGCGATCACCGCCGGTGCGGTGATCTCGGGTGCGTATTTCGGCGACAAGATCTCGCCCCTTTCGGACACCACCAATATCGCGCCCGCGGCCGCCGGAAGTGATCTCTTCGCCCACATCCGGCACATGACCTGGACCACCGTGCCCAGCCTGTTGATCGCCCTGGTGCTGTTCACCGCGGTCGGCCTGGGCAGCGGTGCGCCGACCGGCGGCGCGGAAGCGTTCGGCGACCTGCCGGCGGTCCTCGGCGAGCACTTCGAGCTGGGTTGGCACCTGCTCATTCCGATGGCGGTGGTGTTCGCCCTCGCGGTGGTCGGTTTCCCCGCCTACCCGAGCATCCTGGTCGGTGCCCTGCTCGGGGCGGTGTTCGCCGTGATATTCCAGCCCGGCATCGTCGTGGCCCTGGCCGACGACGCCGCGCTCTCGCGTCCCATGGCCCTCGTGGCCGGCGCCTGGAGCGCACTGTCGGACGGCTACCGGGCCAGCACCGGCAACCCGGCCGTGGACGAACTGCTCACCCGCGGCGGCATGGCCAGCATGCTCAACACCGTGTGGCTGATCGTCTGCGCGATGGGCTTCGGCGCGATGATGGAGGCGACCGGGCTGCTGGAGCGGATGATCCGCAGCGTGCTGAAGGCGGCGAAGTCGACCGGCTCCCTGATTGCCGCGACCATCGGCACCGCGGCCACGGCCAACGTGGTCGCCGCGGACCAGTACATGTCCATCGTGCTGACCGGCCGGCTGTACAAGCCCGAATACGACCGCCGCGGCCTGGCGCCGGTGAACCTGTCCCGGGCCCTGGAAGACGGCGGCACGATCACCTCGCCGCTGGTGCCCTGGAACACCTGCGGCGCCTACATGGCCGCCACCTTGGGCGTCGCCACTTTCGACTACCTGCCCTTCGCCTTCTTCAACGTGGTGAACCCGTTGCTGGCCGTGGTGCTGGGCTATGCCGGCTTCAAGGTCCTGCGCGAGCCTGGCGCGCCGGGTGCCCCAGGCAACCTGCCCGCCGAAGCTGGCGCCTCCACACACCGTCCCGGCTGACCAGCCCGCCGAACCGAACGGAAGACGCAGTACATGGAAAAGACCTCCCTCCACGGCATGTGGTCCTCGCGCCTGGCGTTCATCCTGGCGGCAACCGGTTCCGCGGTCGGCCTGGGCAACATCTGGCGCTTTCCCTACCTCGCCTCGGACAACGGGGGCGGCGCCTTCGTCCTGGTGTACCTCGCCTGCATCTTCATCGTCGGCCTCCCGGTGCTGATCGCCGAGATCCTCATCGGCCGACATGGCCGCCGCAGCCCGATCACGACGCTCACCGCCATCACCCGCGAAACCGGCGTCTCCCGTAGCTGGACCAGCATCGGCTGGATCGGCATCGTCGCCGGCGTGCTGATCCTGAGCTTCTACAGCGTGGTGGGCGGCTGGACGCTGCGCTATGCCTGGCTGTACCTGGCGCAGCTGTTCGGTGGCGCGCACATCACCGATCCCGGCGAGGTCTTCGCTTCCCTGCTCGCGGACCCCGGCGAACTGCTGCTGTGGCACGCGCTGTTCATGGGCGCGACCGTGGGCGTGGTGGCGTTGGGCGTGGAGAAGGGCCTGGAGCGTGCCGTGCGCTTCCTGATGCCGGCGCTGTTCCTCACGCTGCTGCTGCTGGTCGTCTATGGCGCCACCACCGGGCACCTCGGCCAGGCCGCGACCTGGCTGTTCAAGCCGGACTGGGCCAAGGTCGACGCGGGGGTGTTCGTCGCCGCGATGGGCCAGGCGTTCTTTACCCTCAGCCTGGGCATGTGCGCGATGATGACCTACGGCGCCTACCTGCCCGGCAACGTTTCGATCCCGCGTACCGTGGCCATCGTCGCCGTGTGCGACACCGCCGTGGCGCTGATGGCGGGCCTGGCGATCTTCCCGATCGTGATCGCCTTCGGCATCAGCCCCGAAGGCGGCGGCCCCGGCCTGATCTTCACCTCGCTGCCGCTCGCCTTCGAGGTCATGACCGGCGGCATCGTGTATGGGCTGGCCTTCTTCGCCCTGTTGTTCGTGGCCGCGTGGACCTCGTCGATCTCGCTGCTGGAGCCCGCCACCGCCTACATGGTCGAGCGGGGGTGGAGCCGCAAGGGGGCCGCGATCCTGATGGCGGTGTTGTGCTGGGTGCTGGGCCTGGCCACGGTGTTCTCGTTCAACATCTGGTCGCACGTACGGCTGCTCGACCGCGACCTGATGGGCGTGATCGAACTGATCGCAAACGACATCATGCTGCCGGTCGGCGGCCTGCTGATCGCGCTGTTCGCCGGCTGGGTACTCAAGGACGGCATCCTGCGCGAGCAACTCGCCGGCATCCCGGCGTGGGGCTTCACGCTGTGGCGCTGGCTGCTGCGCATACTGTGCCCGCTGCTGGTGGCCGCGGTGCTGATCAACGCCCTGCTCTGACCCCCGGCGGCACCCTCCACCCCACTGCCAGCCGCGCCTCCAGGATCCTTCGATGCTCTACCAACTCCTGGCGCGCAAGCCGATCGAGCCGGCCGGACACGTCGACGCCGGCGAACCGGTCGAAGGCAGCCTGGAGGGCGAGGCCACCCTGGAGCGGACGCTCACCGCCCGGCATTTGGTGCTGCTGGGCGTGGGGGCGGTGATCGGCGCCGGCATCTTCGTGCTCACCGGCCAGGCCGCCGCGGTCCATGCCGGGCCGGCGATCATGCTCAGCTTCGTCCTGGCCGGCATCGCCTGCGCGCTGGCCGGGCTGTGCTATGCCGAGTTCGCCGCACTGCTGCCGGTCTCCGGCAGCGCCTACTCGTACGCCTATTCGACGCTGGGTGAATTCGTCGCCTGGTTCATTGGCTGGTGCCTGGTGCTGGAGTACCTGTTCGCCTCGTCGACCGTGGCGGTGGGCTGGTCGAGCTACCTGGTCAGCTTCCTGACCTCGACGCTGGGATTGCCGTTCCCCGCGCTGCTCGCCGAGGCGCCGATCAGCTGGAACGGCAGCGGGTTCGTCAGCACCGGGTCGATCCTGAACCTGCCGGCGATCCTGATCGTCGCTGCGGTCACCGGGCTGTGCTACCGCGGCATCACCCAGTCCGCCTTCGCCAACGCGATCGTCGTCGCGATCAAGATCGCGGTCATCGCCGCCTTCCTGGCCTTCGGCGCGCAGTACATCGATCCCGGGAACTGGGTGCCCTTCATCCCCGAGTCGCAGGGTCCCGGCCGGTTCGGTTTCGATGGCGTCACCCGCGCCGCGGCGGTGGTCTTCTTCGCCTACATCGGCTTCGACGCGGTTTCCACCGCCGCCGGCGAGGCCAGGAACCCGCAGCGCGACATGCCGATCGGCATCCTCGGCTCGCTGGCGATCTGCACCCTGGTCTACATCGCCGTGTGCGCCGTGCTGACCGGCATGACCCACTACAGCCTGCTCGGCACGGCCAAGCCGGTGGTGACCGCGCTGGAGCCCTACCCGGCGCTGGCCTGGCTGAAGATCGCCACCGAGGTCGGCGCCATTGCCGGCCTGTCCTCGGTGATCCTGGTGATGCTGATGGCGCAGCCGCGGATCTTCTATTCCATGTCGCGCGACGGCCTGCTGCCGCGGGTGTTCGGCAAGGTCCACCCGCGCCACCACACCCCGCACATCAGCACGATCATCGTCGGCGTGGTCGCCTGCGCACTGGCCGGCCTGATGCCGCTGAGCGTGCTGGGCGAGCTGGTGTCGATGGGCACCCTGCTGGCCTTCGCCACCGTGTGCGCCGGCGTGCTGGTCCTGCGTCGCACCCAGCCGGACCTGCCGCGCCCGTTCCGGGTCCCGATGGCGGTGCTGATCTGCCCGCTGGGCGTGCTGGCCTGCCTGTACCTGTTCTGGCAGCCGTTCGTCGAACACTGGCGGATCTTCGTGGGCTGGACGCTGTTCGGCCTGGTGGTGTACTTCGGCTACGGCTATCGCCACAGCCGCCTGCGCATCGGCTTCAAGGGCCGTGGGTCGCAATAGCCACAGGCGTATTGCGCCGGACCCGCCGGAGCCGTCGCCGCCATCGACGCAACGCGCCCAGGGCCGCTGTCGTGCCCTGCGCTAGAATCCGGGCGATGAGCGCACTCCCGTACAACGCCGACGCCTTCGAGCGTTGCGCCGCCGAACTCGTCGCCAATGTGCGCGAGCTCGCCGCCCGTGGATGGACCCCGGCCACCAGCAGCAACTTCTCGATGCGGATGGACGATCGGCATGTCGCGATCACCGCGTCGGGCGGTGACAAGGGCCGTCTCACGAGTGACGGGCTCATGGTGGTCGATCTGGACGGTGCGCCGGTCGGAACCGATCGCCGGCCGTCGGCCGAGACCCTGCTCCACACGCGCCTGTACCGGCGCTTCCCGGAGGTGGGTTGCGTGCTGCACACCCACTCGCACAACCAGACCGTCGCCTCGCGCCTGTTCGCCGGCGCCGGGCAGGTCCACCTGCAAGGTTACGAGCTGTTGAAGGCGTTTGCCGGAAACAGCACCCACGACACCGAGGTGGACCTGCCGGTCCTGCCCAACAGCCAGGACATGGCGGCCCTGTCGGCGCTCGCCGACGCGGAGCTGGACCGGGGCCCGGCCTGGGGCTACCTGATCGACGGCCACGGGCTGTACGCCTGGGGCCGCGACATGGCCGAAGCCCGTCGCCACCTGGAGGCATTCGAGTTCCTGCTCGGCTGCGAACTCGACCTGAGGAGACTGCAGCGATGAGCCGCCTGCGCATCTTTGCCAACGACGCGCCGCACACCCCGCTGCTGGGGACCGAGGACCCGGCCCGCATCCGCGCCGAGCTGGAGCCGATCGGGGTCGACTTCCAGCGCTGGGAGGCCAGCGCCCCGGTCGCCGCGGGCGGCCCGCCGGAGAAGATCATGGCCGCCTACCGCGCGGACATCGACCGGCTGGTCCGCCAGCGCGGGTTCAAGAGCGTCGACGTGGTCTCGATCGCCCCGGACCACCCGCAGCGCGAGCAGATGCGGAAGAAGTTCCTCGACGAGCACTTCCACAAGGAAGACGAGGTCCGCTTCTTCGTCGACGGCTCCGGGCTGTTCACCCTGCACGTGGACGGCAAGGTCTACGAGGTGCTGTGCGAGAAGGGCGACCTGATCTCCGTGCCCGACGGCACCACCCACTGGTTCGACATGGGGCCGGAGCCGCGCTTCGTGGCGATCCGCTTCTTCACCGACCCGGAGGGCTGGGTCGGGCACTTCACCGGCAGCGACATCGCCGCCCGCTTCCCGCGTTACGAGCCCGGCGCATGAAGGCGATCCTGACCGACATCGAAGGCACCACCAGCAGCATTTCCTTCGTCAAGGACGTGCTGTTTCCCCATGCCCGCCGTGCCTTGCCCGGCTTCGTCGCGTCCCGCGGCCAGGAACCCGAGGTGCGCCGCTGGCTGGACGAGGTCGCCACCGAGCTGGGCGGCATGTGCCAGGACGCCATGGTGGTGGAGGTGCTGCAGGGCTGGATCGACGAGGATCGCAAGCACACCGCGCTCAAGGCCCTGCAGGGGATGATCTGGGCCGACGGCTACCGCAGCGGCGAGTTCCATTCGCACTTCTACCCCGACGCCGTGGAGGCGATGCGCGCCTGGCATGAAGCCGGGATCCCGATCCACGTGTACTCCTCGGGCAGCGTGCCGGCGCAACGGATGCTGTTCGGCCACAGCACCGACGGTGACCTGACCGGGCTGGTCGCGGGCTGGTACGACACCACCACCGGTCCCAAGCGCGAGGCGGAAAGCTACCGCAGGATTGCCGCGGAGATCGGCCTGCCGGCCGGGGAAATCCTGTTCCTGTCCGACGTGGTCGCCGAACTGGACGCCGCGCGCGACGCCGGGCTGGCCACCACCCTGCTCGACCGCCGCGAGGACTACCCCGCGGCGCGCACCGGCGCGGAATGCAACGGGCACCCCCGCGTCGAATCCTTCGCCGGAATCGACGCGGTATTCGCCCCGTAGGCCCGGGAGGCGCCGCAAGGCGCCTTGTCGCGCCCCCTCCAGCCAGCGGGCGCGATGCGGGGACCCGGCCGCAGCGGCGCGCTACGGCTGGGCGGATTGCAGGCGGTAGGTGGTGCGGGCGCGTTGTTCACCCTGCCACGGGTCGTTGACGCGCACCTCGATCACGTGTTCACCGATGGCGAGGTCCGTCGGCAGCGCGCCACGCCACAGGTGGGTGCTGGGCGTCGCCTCCGGCGAGCGGTCGTAAGCCCGCAACGCCGGAGCCTCGTCGTCGCGGACGTTCTCGGCCAGCAGGCGGGGATCCGGGCGCTCGACCCGGCGCATGGGCGCCCAGTCGCCGCCTGCCACGCGGTACTCGACCACGGTGTCCGGCGTGCCCATGAAGACGTTCGCGTACACGGCCCAGGCCGGGTAGGCGCCCCGCCGCAGCACCGCGGGCGCGTGCAGCGCCATCGCGCCGGTCATCGCGGCATCGTCCCGCGGCAGGCGCGCCGGATGCCAGGCCAGCCGGTAGTCGCCGGCCTCGATGCGCAGGGTCGCGTAACCGTTGGGCGTGCCGTCGGCCATGGTCGCGTCGGGGATCCCGGCTTCGTCCTTCACCCCGGACCAGAACGCACCGCAGGCCGCGCCCAGGTTGTACTCGTGCAGCGGCGCCGTGCCCTGCCAGCCGCTGGCCTCGTCGTGGAAGACGTGCCGCTGCACGTGGCCGTGGCCGCTCAGCAGCAGGAGCTTGTCGAAGCGCTGCAGCAGCCCGAACAAACGCGTGCGGTCCGCACTGCGGAAGGTCTCCACCGCCGGGTCCGGATGCGTGTCGAAGAACGGGATGTGGGCGCCCACCACGACCATGTGGCCGTCCGGCAGCGTCGCCAGGTAGGACTCGAGGAAGGCGAACTGGTCGTCGCGAAGGCCGCCGATGTAGGCCGGCTGCTGGCCGGGCTGGTAGATGACGTTGTCGAGCAGGACGAAGGCGACGCCCTCCTCCTCCCACGCGAACGTGTCCGGCCCGAACGTGTGGCGGAAGGTCAACAGCGAGTCCGCATCGCCGGCCGCGTCGAAGTCCAGGTCGTGGTTGCCCGCCACGTGCAGCCACGGGATCCCCAGCGACGCGGTGTGCGCGTTGAGCGCGGGGTACAGCGACAGCTCGTCGTCGACGATGTCCCCGAGGCTGATGCCGAACACCGCCGGGGTGCGGCCGGCGATGTCGGCGATGATGTCGCGCGCGTAGTAGTCGACGTCTGCGGCGTTCTTGACCTGCGGGTCGGCCATGACCAGCACCTCGAGCGGTCCGGCGCCGCGGGCGACCGGCCGCAGCGGGATGTCCAGGCGCTCCACGGCCCCGCGCGGGATGCCCCCGTAGCGCAGCGCCGGCGAGCCTTCCGGGAAGTGGTGCCGCCAGAACCGCGGCAGGCCGTTGCCACCCTCCGGCACGGCGTGCCCGGGCGGTTTGACCACGAACGCCGTGTCGCCTTCGCGCAACTCCAGCGCGAAGCGCCCGTCCGCGTCGCTGGCGACCACCTCGCGCCCGTTCGACAGCTTCACCCCGGCGACCGGACCTTCGCCGGCACCGCGCCGGCCGTCGCCGTCGCGGTCGACGAACACCTCGCCGTGCACCAGCACGCCGGCCTGCGCCGGCAGCAGTGCGGCGCACAGCGCCACGGGAACCAGCGAACGGACCACTCGGGACAAGGACATGGTTGCCTCCTGCGGGAGTGCGTCAGCCGGCCCGGGCCGCCGCCAGCACCGCCCCGTCGACCACGAGTTGCACCGCCGCCGCGACGTCGCCGTCCATCGCCCGGTCGCGCTCCATGTAGGGAATGCGCTCGCGGATGGCGGCATGTGCCGCTGCGACCGCCCGGCCCGGCCGGAACTCCGGCGCATCGGCCAGCTCGGCACGCAGCCCCTCGACTTCGCGCTGCAGGACCGCCTGCAGTTCGCTGCCGGGATCCCGCGGTCCGCCATGGACCTTGGCCAACAGCGCCGAAGCATCGCCGCTGCGCGCAAGGGCCCGCGCGGCATTGATCATGTCCAGCCGCAGGTCCAGCGCCTGCGCCGCGGTGTACAGCTCCAGCCCCAGCACCTTGCCCAGGTCATCGACCATGGCGAGCACGTGGCGGGCCTCGTTGGCGCCCATCGAGACGTGGTCCTCGGCGTTGGCGCTGGTCGGGATGGAGTACACCGAGGCCGGCATCGCGCGGCTGGCCAGGTCGTTGACGATCGCGGCGGCGGTGTACTGCACGATCATGAAGCCCGATTCGGTCGCGTCCTCGTTGCCGATCAGGAACGCCGGCAGCCCGTCGTTGGTGGCCGGGTCGACCAGTTTGTTGAGCCTGCGCTCGGAGATGCTCGCCAGGGTCGGGATGGCCGCCTTGACGTAACTCATGACCAGCGCCAGCGGCATGCCGTGGAAGTGGCCGGCGGAGATCACCTGCTCTTCGACGTGCTCGCGTCCGGCATCCGGGAACACGATCGGGTTGTCGGTCAGCGCGTTGAGCTCGATCTCCAGCACCCGCGCCGCCTGCGCCACGGCATCACGCACCGCCCCGTGGACCTGCGGCACGCAGCGCAGCGAGTAGCTGTCCTGTGGCTGGTGCTTCTTGCCGCCGCGGAACGGGCGGAAGCGCTCATAGAACTTCTCGCGGCCATGGCGCTGGTCGGCCGGCACCCAGTCCCAGGCGATGTCGAAGCCCGGCGCATCGGCGTCGTCCTGTGGCCAGGCTTCCGGCGTCCACGGGCGGAAGCGCGGCACCAGGTGGTAGCCGATGTCGGCCAGCGTGGAGCCTTCCAGCAGCTTGCGCAGGTGCGCGGCGACCTCGACCTGGCCCGGGTGCGGGCGCAGGGCGTGGACCTCCTCGGCGAAGGCGCCCAGGCGTCCGGCGAAGGCGTCGAGGGTCATGGCCGCGGCCAGGTCGGCGGTATCGAGCAG
>Ga0079224_100002501_pt1 | contig 22364 bp, 18 predicted proteins | sample Stecom2015_FD_80414 | JGI IMG/M metagenome (GOLD analysis project Ga0079224, IMG submission 80414) | Agricultural soil microbial communities from Utah to study Nitrogen management - Steer compost 2015 | ecosystem: Environmental > Terrestrial > Soil > Agricultural land | place: USA: Utah...
CTGGGCGCAGTACTACGACCGAATCGAAGACATGGATAGCTGGGTTGGAAATATTCTTCATGAGCTGGAGGAAAATGGCGAGGCAGAGAATACTATCGTCTTCTATTACAGTGATCACGGCGGTGTCCTCGGACGTAGTAAGCGATTCATATACGAGTCGGGCACACGCGTGCCGCTCATTGTCTATATACCGGAAAAGTACAAGCATCTTTATCCGGCTCCAGTCCCCGGTAGCGTGGTGGAGCGGATGACAGGACTCATTGATCTTCCACCGACCTTACTCAGCATCATCGGTGTTCCCATTCCGGACGTTTTTCAGGGGAAAGCATTTCTCGGCTCGCAGAAAACAGACGATCCGGAATATACCTTCATGTTCCGCGGGCGCATGGACGAGCGCTATGACCTCAGTCATGCGGTGCGCGACAAGCAGTATCGGTACATCCGCAATTATATGCCACATCGACCCTATGCCCAGTATATTGAGTACTTGTGGCGCGCTCCCTCTATGCGGTCATGGCAGGCGGCATGTGATGCAGGGCTGTGCGATGACGCGCAGCGGCGCTTTTGGGGAACAAAACCAGTGGAGGAGCTCTATCATACGGAGCGCGATCCATGGGAAATCAACAACCTGGCCAACGATCCCGCCTATGCCAGAATACTTGAACGCATGCGGAAGGCACATCGTAGCTGGATGCTCGACATCAAGGTGACAGGGTTCATACCCGAAGCTGAACTCAGTCGGCGTATCGAACGAAAAGCGCCCTACGACTTCATGCGGAGTGACTACAACAACCTTGAAGCGCTTATAGACGCCGCCGATCTGGCCAGTCGGGCCAGCGTGGTTGATCTTCCCGCATTGGTCGACCTCCTCGACTCCGATGATGCCGCCATCCGGTATTGGGGTGCGACAGGATTGCTCATTCTCAAGGAACAGGCGGCGCCCGCGTTAGAAAAGCTTCGGAGTGCCGCGCGCGACTCATCGGTTTCTGTTTCCATTGTCGCCGGTGAAGCTCTCTACAGGATGGGCGAAAAGGAGGCGGGCAGAGGCGCCCTGTTGAAAGCCCTTCGCAATCCGAATGAGTTTGCCCGGACGCATGCGCTGAACGCTATTGAATGTCTTAATGAAGACAGTCGGGCGATCAGGGAAGAAACAGCTGCCCTCGTGAGGGATCGTGCTACGACGGGGCGCGAGCAATATGACATCCGGGCAGCAAGACACTTGCTGAAGAAGTGGGGAATGGAGATTGAAACTCGTTGATGGCGGGTCGTTAACGTTTCTTTTCTTCAAACTCCTGTTTCATGCTAAGCCGGATCTTTCTGCGGTGCTGCTCGCCCCATTCGGCCAATACGTTAAGGACAGGCTGAAGGGAAACCGCATAGTCGGTCACTTCGTACTCAATAATCACCGGTGTTTCGGTGTGAACGATCCGTTTAACGAATCCGTGAAACTCCAGATCCTTCAATTCGGCGGCCAGTACCTTCGCCGAGATGCCTTCGATAGTTCGTTGCAACTCATTGAACCGCCTGTTGCCGTGGAGCAAAGCGATAATGATGCGAAGCTTCCATTTACCTCCAATGGCATAGAGGGCATCGCCGATGGCGTTCAGCTGCGTTTTGCACGCACTGTCGCTCAACTTCAGGTGTGTTTTGGCCATATCTCAGTGAATAACTTACCCAAAGGTAACTACTTACCTTTTGTAAAGTAGTAACAATTGGTAAGCAAAATAGGTGTTTTTTGTTGTTGTAGAAAAAAACAAACAAACAATGAAAAGCACTGTTAAAAACAAATCTATCGCATGGCATGTAGCATTATGGATTGCACAGATTGCCCTGGCGGCCCTATTTCTTCAAGCTGGATACATGAAGACGTTCGTACCGATCGATGAATTATCGAAGATCATTCCGCTGGCGGGAGATATGCCCATCCTTACCCGATTCATCGGCATCGTAGAGCTTCTCGGCGGAGTGGGGTTGATTCTACCGGCACTCTTGCGCATTGCGCCGGTTTTGACAATTCTCGCCGCTTATGGGTTCGCGTTGATCATGGTTCTGGCGTTGTTTTACCATTTGTTCCGGGCGGAATATGAAGCCATCGGAACCAATGCGGTTCTGGGGATGGTAGCTGGCTTTATCGCCTGGGGACGGACATCCCGAGCGCCTATACGCAGACGCATCGCCGAACCTGCAAGAATTTGAATTGGTCAAACCGGGCAGCCGGCTTGACTTTTTGTTACCACATCACTTAAATAGAAATGAAGACCAAAGAAAGAAAACTTGTTACCGTATATGCGCCAGCTGCGCAATCCGGCTTTCTGGGTAATGGACATACCGCACGTCCTGTGATTCAGGTAGACTTTAGGCAAAGCGATCCGTTTATCCTGTTGATGGATGATCTGCTTGAGAAAGACGACTATACTCCCGCTGGTGGACCGCATCCGCACGGCGGATTCGAGACGGTCAGTCTTTTGCTCGAGGGCGACCTCGGTGACGGAGCGGACGGGTTGCACGCTGGCGACTTCGAGATGATGACGGCCGGCCGCGGGATCGTGCATACGGAGGTGATCTCACATCCCACAAGAATGCGGCTTCTGCAACTGTGGTTGAATCTTCCAAAAGCAGATCGGCGAGCTGAGCCCCGCCTTCAGCGACTTAGGAAAGATGCTGCCCCGATTATGAGAGCGAAGGGGGTGACCGCAAGGGTTTACAGCGGATCGCTGGCTGGTGTAACTTCACCGGTCAGGAACTATACTCCACTCATCGTGGCGGACGTAAAGCTCGAAGCTGATTCGTCGTGGTTGTTTGAACTTCCTGCCAACTATACAGCGTTTATCTATACCCTCGAGGGTATCGTTCACGTTGGCAACGAAAAACTTTCGACGGGTCGTGTAGGATGGTTGGATCGTTCCTCGACGTCGGACCTTAGTCAAGTAAACCTGCGATCAGAGGAGGGGGGAGCCCGATTCGTGATCTATGCGGCGCTTCCCACCGGCGACGAAATCGTTACCCACGGTCCCTTTGTTGCTGACACACCCGAAGATATCAGGCAGCTGTACGCCGATTACCGGGCAGGGAAGATGCAGCATATCACGGAAGTGGATGCCGCACAAAAAATTGTGAATCAAACTTTAAGACTATAATATCTTCTATGAAGAAAATCGGTTTTCTTTCCTTCGGTCATTGGGCCGATCATCCAGGCTATAACACCCGTACTGCCAGCGACGCGCTATTGCAGTCGATCGACCTGGCGGTAGCTGCTGAAGAGATCGGTCTCGACGGCGCTTACTTCAGGGTGCATCATTTTGCTGCTCAACTCGGATCGCCGTTTCCGTTGTTGTCGGCTATCGCAGCCCGCACAACGAAGATCGAGATTGGCACCGGGGTGATCGATATGCGCTACGAGAATCCGTTGTATATGGTCGAGGAGGCCGGCGCGGCTGATCTTATTTCCGGCGGGCGACTCCAACTCGGCATCAGTCGCGGCTCTCCGGAACAGGTGATCGATGGCTGGCGCTACTTCGGCTACGAACCACGGGAAGGGGAAACCGATGCTGATATGGCGCGACGGAAATCGCTCGAATTTCTCGAGAAACTGGGCGGTATTGGGTTCGCACAACCCAACCCCTATCCGATGTTTCCCAACCCTCCGGGGTTGCTGAGGTTGGAACCTCATTCAGAGGGGCTGCGCGACCGGATATGGTGGGGAGCCGCGTCGAATGCGACGGCCATCTGGGCAGCGGAAAACGGGATGAACTTGCAAAGCTCGACGCTCAAATACGACGAGAGCGGGAAACCTTTCCACATTCAACAGGCGGAGCAGATCCGGTTGTTCAAGGAGGCGTGGAAGAAGGCCGGACACAAACGCGAACCGCGCGTGTCGGTAAGTCGCTCAATCTTTGCTCTGGTGACCGATCAGGATCGATACCTGTTCGGACAGGAGGCCAACCGCACCGACCGGTTAGGATTCATCGAAAGCGATCGACGCGCAATCTTCGGAAGAAGCTACGCAGCCGAACCCGAACAACTCGTCAAAGAACTCGCAGCCGACGAAGCGATTCAGGAAGCCGATACCCTTTTGCTTACCGTCCCCAACACCCTCGGCGTCGAATACAACGCCCATGTGCTGGAGTCGATTCTGAAGTATGTAGCACCAGAACTTAAATGGAGGTAGTGAAAGTGGTAAAGTGTTAGAGTGTTAAAGTAGGGGAAACTCTAACACTCTAACACTCCAACACTATTTTTTCACCAGACTCATATTGTAACAGCGATACTTGTCGCTGCAGGCACCGATGTCGTAACGATCTCCGTTTGCGGTTGCAGCGGGATAGGTGCGGAAGGAAATCCCGTACGCGAAATAGGAGGGTTGGCTGGGATAGGTTCCGTTGACATTGTCGGTCAGCTTGAAGCGATATCCCGATCCATGAGGATCGGCACCCTCAACTTCGACAAAGTCGGTGCTCTTCAGACTCGCGTAGTCAAGGTTTCGTACATAAGTTGCGGTTCCGTTCCAGATTGCTACGGCGAGCCATACTTCCTTGTCGTCAACCTGGCCAATTTGCTGGGCGTCGAGGATGAGTCCGAAGATGGGGTCGTACCGTGCGTAGATAGCGTACTCTTCTTCAAACTCCGGCAGCAACAACCCTCTGATACGGTAGGATTCGCCCTGGACATCAGCCTCGATACTAACATCAAGCTCCTGGAATACCGTTTCGTCGGTAGCCAGGCCGCCTCCTCCATAGGAGAGGGTGAAGTCGCCGATAAACGCCTGATAATTGAACTGCGGCGGAGCATCTGTACAAACCCATTCCATGTTTACTCCTTCGTCAGTGCAGACGTACTTACGTGCTTCGCTGTTCCAGACAAAGTGTTGTACCCATGATCCCCCCAGTCTGACCGGTTCATTGAAACGGAATCCATCGGGAGTGAAGGCGAAGTACACCGTTGTATCCTGAACGGCTTCCTGGCCTTCTGTACCGCTGGGGAGAGTTGTCTGAACGTCAATAGCGCGCACCGAAAGTCCGCCCTTCACACCGTTGGTGAACAGGGTGGTACCAATAGGCTGGCCGTTAACATAGAAATCGAAGTTCCGTGCGGTGATAACGGACGAGGCAAAATCCTTAACCTTTGCCAGATAATCCATGGGATCTTCGCCGGCTTTCACCGGTCGCATAATGAGCTTGTTGCCGTTGCGTTTTCCTGTAATCACCAGGGCATCACCCATGTCGACGTTTCGGCGGATGATGAACTCATAATCGCCGGCGAGTCCGTCGATGTCGGACTGCGAAGGTTCACAAAAGTGCTGCAGTACCCGGTTATAGGTGTCGAATGAGAGGACAGGGGCCTGTTCGGCTTTGACGTCCCAGAATGAATTATCAGGCTGACGTGCAGGCACGCCGTTCACAGCGACTTCGCAGGCGATATCGACGGTGCCGTCGGGAAGGAATTTCCAATGCATGGCGTAACCGCCCATAGCATAGTTTTTCTCGGCGTAATAATCGACCAGCCAGCCGTTCTCCGCTCCGGTAAGGAGGGCGATGTCAGCCTTGATTTCCTCGTTCATTCTGAGAGCGGCCGACTTGTCGAAGATATTCTCCTCTTCGAACAGGCAGGCGGTCATCATCATCAGGGGAACGACAATGCCAATGAGTTTTATTGTGATTCTTTTCATTTCTTAATCGTTAAGGTTTTCCAAATCCAGGTCGTCCAGATCCGCGGCACGAACTTCAAAGGCCTCGCGCATGTCGTCGAGACTGGTTCCCCAGGAGTTCTTCAGGTATTTGTTGATCATCGCTACTTTCGTGTCGATGATTCCCGCTCCCTCGGCCCCGGCGGCGGCAAGCAGGTCATCCCAGTTTGTGCTGCCACGGGTAGTGTAGATAGCCACGATCTCCGCGAAGTCTTCACCGGGTGAGTGTCGGGAGTACTTCGTTGGGAACCCTGCGGTCCAGGCTGCCAGAGGCGTTGTCCCTACCGTGTTCCAGTCGTCACCCAGGTAAGCATTCGGCGTGATCAGCGAGAATTCTTCGGGAAGCGGTTTGGTTTGCGTCATGATGTGCGCGAACTCGTGGAATGCCGTCTTGATCATGCCTGTACTTTCTGTGCCATTACCGACGTACGTGGACGCTCCGGTCAGTGCGCCGAGGGTCAGGTTGGCGAGGTTGAGATCATTAATGCGGGCGAAGGTAATCTTCATCCCACCTTCGGCTTCCCCCACGGTAACGGTTGTCGAATTGAACATGCCCGAGCCTACGAGGACTATCGTCTTGGGAATATAGGCCTTGGTGAAGTTCATCCCCTTCACGTCGTCTAAAGTGCCCAGCCAGAGATGACGGAGGATTTTTGCCACAGCAATGCTATGGGCATAGTTGGGCGGTGCCAACGTATGGTCCATGCTGTACTCGCGATCATCAGCTCGGTAGATAAAGTCGATGTTGTACGGTTTGGTGTAATTCTCCATCAACCATTCATCGAACTCGTTAAGCGGTGTATTCGAATCGACAATAACGCTTTCGGGGCTCAGATCTTCTTCGCTGCATGACCCGAGGAAGATGGCCATCAGCAAGGAGAGCGTGTATACTGATATCTTTTTCATCTTTTTTCTTTAAGAATCTGACAATCTATCGGGGTGTCGGAGTCATGCCCGCGCTTATTACGTCCGGAGGAATCTGAAGCACACGACGCGGGTCATCGACGGTTAACACATCGGTGACGCGCTGGAAAGTGTCGCCACCGCCATCGCGGAGGATATCGCGACGATGGATTTCAATACCGAAGCGTTTCACGTCATACCAGCGCAGCCCGAGACTCATCGTTTCAATTCGGCGGAAGTGCAGCAGGCAGTGCAGGAAGTTTTCCTGTTCTTCACTGGCGATGGTAAAGTTCAGTGGATTGATCCGCTTTTTGGGCGTCGGTGCATGGGGTTCGAAGTACGGAAGGTTGCCGTAGTAGTCGTTGATAAGATCTCTTGTCAGCGTTATTCCGATACTCGGATCAATCTGATACTTCATCCACAACGCGAGGTCTTCGGTTGCCTTGTCATACTCGCCTTTTACGATGTACGCTTCTGCACGGCAAAGGAGTGTTTCTTCCGCCCAAAACGCCAGGATGGTGGAGTATTGGTAACCCGTTTGTGCAATCGGGTTGGTGGTGCGGAAGGCGCCGTAAATCACCGGGGTAATCATGTAGTTGCTCGAAGAGTATCCCGACGAGTGGATGTTGAACGTATAAGGAACCGATGAGCTATAAGTGCCCCATGGACCGTTGCTCCTCAGGGTTTCATTGTTCCCGATAAAATAGGTATGCTGATACAGCTTGCCGGTCGTGTAATTTGCAAAGTATATCCTCGCGTGCGATATCGGCGTCAAGACGAGGAAGTTTGCGTTGACGTCAAGGCTCGTAAAGTGTTCTGCAAATATGCCCACATCGCGCGTGAGTGATTTAAAGTAGTACTTGTCACGCATAAGCGGGCGAGGGTCGGCGCCGAAGAGTTCGTCGGCATATTCGATTACCTCATCGTACTTTCCATAGAACAGATTGAATCGCGCGGCAAATGCCAGCGATGCCTGACGGTTGAAGCGGTACTTCGGATACCGGTAAATATCATCGTCAATCAGCGGAAGGGCCTCGCGGATGTCGCGGTCAATTTTGCGATAGACTTCCGCCACGGACTCCCGCTCATAATGAGGATTGAGGTCTGCTTCGGGAGCTTCCATGTAGACAATACCCAGGTCGGTTTCCGAGGTCTCATCATTGTAATGCCATCCGTAGAAATTGACGAGCAGGAAATGGTTGTAGGCCCGCATCATCAACGCCTCAGCCTTCAGCGGATTGAATTTCGGATCGTTGCCCTGTTCTTCGATAGATTTCAACACCTGGTTTGCCGCAGCAATGGAGGTGTAGGCGGCACCCCAGAAATCCTTCGGAGAATCGTTCCCCGTTTCGTCCTGGATGTCGGCCCAGGCATAAGCTTCGTCCTGATTGCGGTAATGCGAAGTCAGAACGACTCCGGTCTTGTGATCGACGTTATCGGACAAATACTCCGCCATAACGACGGGTGAATTACTGGGATAGCTTCCCAGCAACAACTGGTTCATCTTGATTTCGGAATCGAGATCGACACGGTCGTCGGGCACTTCATCCAGAAAGTCGTTACACGATGTACTCCAGAAGGCGAGTATCGGGGTCAGTATGTATAGTAGTTTCTTTTTCATAATTGAAATGCTTTAGAGTCCCAAAGAAACCGTAAAGGTGATCTGACGAGGTACAGGAGAGGCGACACCGCCTGAGTTGTAGAACTCGGGATCCTGTCCGTTCAATTTTTTGTCGGCATACAGCAGGAAGAGGTTTGTTGCTTCTGCTTTCAGCGTAAGGGATTTGAGTCCGGCCGGAGTTATCACATGGCTCGGGACATCATATCCCAGTGTGATTTGCTTCATGCGGACAAACCCACCATCGGCAACGCGTGCGGAAGAGTAGTTGTAGGCTGCGTAGGCATACCGTGTCTGATTTGTGTTGGTCGACTTTTGTCGTTCGGTGACAATGACCGGGATGTTGGTATACGCCTCGTCGCCTGGCAGAATCCAGCGATTCTTAAACTCTTTAGGCATTGCCGTCAGGTCGGAGTAGTTGTCGGCGAAGACCGGCGCCAGGCGCAGCTTGTTGCCGAACGAGTAGGTGACGAAAACATTCAGACTGAAGTTCCGATACTTCAGGGTGTTTCCAAATCCGCCGGTAAGGGTAGGTTCCACCGGACCTGCCGGTATCAGGAAGTCGAGGAATTCCCTGTCCTGGAAGTAGATATAGCGCACTGCCTCGCCTGTATGATCATAGACCAGGGGCATGCCGTTTTCATCAAGTCCCGCGAAAGGAATTGAGAACAGTGTACGGTGCGAATATCCTTCCCGGGCAAAACCGGTACCGGTGATCAGGTCGATGACACGGGAGCGTGTATCAAGGTCGGTCACGATTGTCTTAAACTTGGCGAACGTCACGTTGCTACTCCAACTAAAGTCACCTCTCTTCATGTTCTGTGTCGAGAGTGTCGCATCAACACCTTTGGAGTCCATCGTAGCGACGTTTCCGCGCTTGTCAATCTGACCCCCCATTCCCATCGCTGCGACGTAGCCAATCAGGTCGTAGTTGTGACGATCCCAGACGTCGACGGAAAGGTTGATGCGGTTACCTACAAATCCGAAGTCACCTCCGATATTGAACTCGCGTTTTTTCTCATAGGTCAGCGATTGGTTCCCAATGTCTGTAATGACGAGTGCGGGCTCGTTTGTATCGGGATCGGTACGCCAGGTGTTCTCGCTGCTGTAGATCACGGCCGTCGAAACGCTGGTCGGAGGAGCCGCGGCGGTCAGACTATAGGAAGCACGGATGGAAGCATGTGAGAGCCGGAACATTGATTCGAGTCCGTCAAAGAACGTTTCGTTACCCAGATTCCAGAGTCCCCCAATGTTCCAGGTCGGCAACCAGCGCGACTGACGGGACTTACCCATCTGGTTGCTGCCCTCGTACCGTCCGGTGAGGTTAAGAGTGTACTTCTCGCGATAAGTGTAACTGGCTTGTCCAAAGAAGGCTGCATCGCGCCGACGGGTGTTGGTGATGCTGTAGTAGTCTTCGCCCTTGCTCTGCCAGTTTTGGAAAGCCTGATAGATCACGAAGGGCTTGTTCCCCATGTCATACTGGCGTCCCCATCCGCGGAACCATGTGTTATAACGGTCGACGGAGTTGAACTCAGTTCCCGCATAGGCAGCAAGCTGGTGATCGCTTCCCTGAAAATCAGTGAAGTAATTCGCTGACCCGCGGAAGTCGAATCCGCTCAGACGGTTGTCGGTACGTCCATAGATTCCTCCCTGGGGAAGCACTGAGATAGGAAGGTCATAGGCGAGGGTAGGATCTTCCCATACGTAGGGATTGGCGTTGGCGATAATTGAAGTTTGCATTGCACGATATGCCAACGCCTGATTGGCGTTATCGTGGATGTTCTGTTCCATCGTTGAACCGACGTACTTGATGTTCCCCATCGCTTTCAATGTGAGGCCGTTGATGGGTGACCAGTCGATCTCGCCTTTGAAAAGGGTTGATGACTCGTTCAACTCCATGTAGTTGTTTCTCAACTCGTGCTTGATATTGAACGGTGCGTAGTCGCGGCGGTAGAAAGTGTTGGGATCGAGTGTCCGTGAAGTATTCAGCGCGTAGTAGTACGGGTTGATATCGAAGTTCCGAAACACCTCACCGTAGACGTTATCGATCTGGCGGTTCATCGTTCCCGGAGCTTCCTGATTACGTGTATAAACCTTCGCGTGCAGGTTTACAGACAATTTGTCGTTGATCTGATGATCGAGCGTAAAGCTTCCGGTATAGCGTTTCAACTGACTGGCCATTGTCCATCCCGGATCCAGAATCGCGCTGACGGAAACATAGTAAGTCGATTTATCGGTACCCCCCGACATGCTCAACGCGTGGTTTTGCTGAGGTGCTGATGAGAACAGCTCCTGGAACCAGTCGGTGTTGCGTCTCTCGGCTTCGCGCAGATAAGCGTTTCGCGTGGCTTCCGCATTAAGAAGTCCGAATTGGCCTGTGACGGGATCGACGGTGTTGATCAGTTCATACATCTTTCCATATACACCGCTGTTGCGTGCATTGGACACATCGGAGTAGTTCAGCCATCCTTTCTGCTCCAATTCCTGGTACACGCCCATTTGTTCCTGCGAGTTCATGATGTTGAAATTCGCATAAGAGGGGATGAGGCGTGTGGTCATCTGTCCGGTGTAGGTAATGGAAGCCGATCCGGCACGTCCACGCTTGGTCGTCACCACAATGACGCCAGCCATGGCTTTCGCACCGTAAAGCGAGGTAGCGGATCCGTCTTTGAGAATCGTGATATCTTCGATGTCGTTGGCGTTGAGCCCGGCGATGGATGAGCTGACCAGCGTACTGATATCGCCGGACGAGAGGTCGTCAGCGCTGATGTCGACAACATCCTGCATGATAATTCCGTCCACTACCCGCAAGGGTTTCGAGTTTCCGTAGATGGAGGTCGCGCCGCGTACCCGGATGTTAGGAGCGGTCCCAAATGTTCCCGCAACGTTCTGAACCGTCACACCCGCGGAGCGTCCTTCGAGCGAACGGCTGATATCGGGCGTACCGCCGAGCTGAATGTCGGTGGCTTTCAGTTGGTCGGTCGCACCGGTAAACATACGCTTGTCGATGTCGGCCATCCCGGTGACGACAACCTCCTCGAGGGTAGAAGCCGACTCTTCCATTTGAACGTCGATTCGGGTCGCATTCCCTACAGGAATTTCCTGAGTGAGGTAACCGATAAAGGAGAAGACGAGGATATCTTCGGGCTCTGCGTCGAGCGTATAACGGCCTTCAGCATCGGTGATGGTCCCCACCGTTTTTCCTTTAACTGCTACCGCGACACCCGGAAAGGGTTGACGGTCGTTTTTTGTCGTAACCTGGCCGGTGATTGTAACAAGGTTGGAGATCACATCGGCCGGAGCAATTACAAACAGGTCCTTGTCAAGAAGCTTGTACGAAAGGCCTGTCTTGTCGAGCACCGCGGCGAGGACATCGGCGATGTCTGCATCCGAGGCGACGAATGAAACCTTCTGGGCTAATCCTGCAAAGGAGTCGTTGTAAAAGAAAGAAACATTGCTGCCCTTTTCTATTTCCCGAAGGGCTTCCCGGAGAGGAACATCATGAACGGAGAGGGTGATCTGCTGGGAGTTAGCTATGTGCGCGGTCGCAGCCTGCATCACAACAACCATCAGAAAGAGCCAGATTTTCATGATCAGGATAGGTTTTTTTAATACCCGCCAGGATTTCCCTTGGCTGTACTTAATTTTTTCCATAGAATAGTGTGGATTTGGTTAGGCAAATAGTATCCGGTCCTACCCGTCTTCGGGTAGGTAACCTGTTGTCTACCAGGTCTTAAGGATCGATAAATGTTCGCGGCATTTTCGATCCTTCTTTTTTTACTATGGAATTAAGTGGTGTTGGTCGCGTAGAATAGTCGCATGGGTACAGGGGTTAGGTTAACAAATATTTATCTCTACTGGCGCGGTGTTTGCAACGATTGATATTTTGATTTTGTCTCTTTGTTCTCCGATAGCGTTACCTTCTCTTCGTCAATAGCAAACGTCACCGGTGAGGTCAGCGACAACGCCTTGAGAACTTGTTCGAGACTCAATTGACGGATACGTCCCGTGTATCGATAGTGCTTCAGGCTCTCTTCCTTGAATTCGATTTTGATATTGTAAAGACGTTCCATTTTTCGGCTAAGCTCTTCGAGCGACTCGCCTTGCATGGCTAGCCATCCGTCTTTCCAGGCGGTTTGCGTCTCAACGTCAACCGCTGTCTCAACCACGAGTTTCTCGTCGGAAGGGTCCGGTGACGCAACCGCGGCGGGTTGAGGTTTCGGCTGGCTTGAGAACACTACCTGTTCGTTAGGTTTAAGCAGAATCTCTTCTTTCGCACCGTCAGGAGTATTACGCACTACTTTCAGCGACCCGCGCACCAGAGTGGTGACGAATTGATGATCGTCCGGGTAAGCACTTACATTGAAAGCGGTGCCGAGGACGGCGATGTCGTAGTGTGCAGTGTGCACGGTAAAGGGAACGTCCTGCTTAGCAACATCAAAGAAGGCTTCGCCTTCCAGATGGAGGTCACGGCTGTGAATTCCAAAGCCGCTGTCGAACGACAGCTTGCTCCCTGCGTTTAGCCAGACCGTAGATCCATCCGGAAGGGTCACAAATGACTTGGAGCCTACCGGAGCTTCGACGCGGGTAAGAGAAGATGCGGGTAGCGACTCAACGGCAGGTGTTTCGGAGAACCACAGATAGACGCCGGTCAAACCCAGTAGCGCAATCGTGGCGGCGTATTTGAGCCACACGGGAAAACGCCGCACGTTATCCGCAGTGTTTGGTACGTTACTCCCGTTGCCCAATTCACGCACACGCTCAAGAACAATACGCCAGTCGGCATCGGCATCAATCGGGCCGTTCGGTAAGTGGGCAGCGTCTTGCCACGCAGCTTCCACTTTCCGGAACGACTCCCTGAAGACAGGGTCCTGCTTCAATATTTCGTCCCAGGTTGCTTTTTCATCGTCCGACAATGAATCGGTCAGAAATCGCACAGCCAGGGTCCACTTAACGTCTGAATCCATTCGGCAATAATTCGGTCTAACCCTACGACAGGAATTCGCGGCAGTACCCTTAAAAGATGGTCGAAAAAATTTCCTGAATTATGCAGAAGGGGGAAGCTGGGGTGTGAAATCGCTACCGACAGCTCAGTCCGGCAGGTCGCGAAGTCGTTTCAGGGCAATGGAAATCTGCGTCTCGACGGTTTTGATAGAAAGTTGAAGTTCGTCGGCAATTTCCCGGTTAGACTTTCGCTGGATGCGGCTCATCGTGAAAATCTCGCGACACTTTTGCGGGAGAAGCTCAATCGTTCGCATAATAGTGTCTTCCTTTTCCGAGAGGACCATCGCCTCCAGCGCATTTTCTTCGCTATAGGTCGGATGCTTATATTCACTAAGTCGTCGCTGCTTAACCCGATCGGCTTCGATATAATTAATACAGGCGTTTCGCACACCCTGGTAGAGATAGGTTTTCAACGACACGCGGATGTGGATGTCGCGATGGCGGAGCCAGAACCGAACGAAGAACTCCTGTACTACTTCTTTGGCCTCGTCGATGTCGCCGATAAATTTTGCTGCAAACAGCGTCAGGGGACGATAGTATTGATGAAAGACACGTTTGTAAGCCTGTTCCCGGCCCTCGCGAAGTTGATTAATCAGACGGCTTTCATCAGGCTGCATGTCAATCCAACTTTACCTTTTCGAGACAGGATTTGCCGCGCCGTTTTCTATGGGACTTGACGAGCGCAGTTTTGCGATAAACGGTGTCTGGGAAAGACGAAATCGTTAGCAGTAGTTTGTCACCCACGTTGGGGGAGTTGTATGCTCCTGTTGAGACGCGAAGCTTTTCGTATAATACTGTCGTGGCAACAACAGACATGGGTAGAGGTCTAAAAGACCAACATACCAAATTTTCCCCAAATTAGAAATTCGGCAAGGCGATATTCATGCAGCGCGCATGATGGGATAAGACAGGAATTTACCGAAGGAAATTTATTGAGCGTCTTTCCAATGCGTAGTGAAACCTTCGCGTAAGGTTCCTTTTCCTTTGAGCGACTCCGGGAGTTCCACTTCTTCGGTGACTTCAGTTGCGAACCATGCGGTAATCGTGCGCATCGGATGATCGGATTTGGCAGCCATGAATGCGTTCTTGTCCGTAAGCAGATTCCCTGCAGCGGAGAGATCCTTATACAACGCAGGGTCTAGATACATTGAGATCTGAACGGGTTTCGTTCCGCTTATTCTTCCCGGATTACGCTTATCCCAGTAGAGGTTAAAGAACATAAGATTATCGGCGAACTCCCAGGTTTCGGTGTCGAGTTCGACGGTAAGTTCTATTCGACCGTCTTTATGTTGATACTCCAGAAGACTGCCGCAATAGTCTTTGTAGGGATTGAGGCTGAAGCAGGCTATATCATTTTGCGTTGACATATCTGAAAAGATTAGTGGGAGACAGAGTAGTAGCGATATCATAGTTGTGTATAACGCCGACGAGGCCATGACACAGTTGTGCAAAATAAAACTTTTAGCCGAACTGCAATACGCGGTATTTAACTATTTAGAGGAGCTTGCAAAGCCTGATCACGATGGGTTGTTTCAGCTGCATATTGATTGGGGAGGGGCATGGGAGTTCTGGTGATTTTCATTATTTTAGGCGTAGCATGGACCGGACGTTACTGATCCATTGCCCACATTGTAATTGGTACGGTGGAACAGGATTCAAATCTCATCGCACAGATCCGAAAGGGCAATCGCCTGGCGTTTAACGCACTGTACGTGCGCTATTGGGAAGGATTGTATCGTTTCGCCTTCGGCATTCTGAAGGATGAGGATCAGGCGAAGGATATTCTTCAGGATATCTTTTTTGCGCTGTGGCGCAATCGAGATTCGCTTGAGATAAAATCTGTCGCGGCCTATCTGTATCGGTCTGTCCGCTACGAAGTGGTCCGTGTTTTACGCAACGGAAAGCTGACGGCTGCACATGAAGAATATCTGGCGACCTTGCCTTGTCCCGATTCTTTGGAGAGTTCTATCGCTGTGGCCGACCTTGAGAATCAGGTCAGGGAAACCCTTGACCGGATGCCGCGGAAATCGCGTGAGGTCTTTTATATGAGTCGATTTGAAGACCTTTCAAACAAAGAGATAGCGGAGAAGCTGAGCTTGTCGCAGCGGACGGTAGAGTGGCATATCTCCAGCGCTCTCAGGGTGCTTCGTCAGTCGATGAACCGCATTGCGATGCTGTTGGCGGCGATTCTGACTGCTTTTTCCTGACTTTTTCCGATAAATCAAAAAAAATTACCGAGGCACCCCGTGTGACGTGGTCTTTTTTACTCTTCTCGTAAAAGGATCACATGACCAAAGCGGAATTTCTCGCCATACTCGATAGAAATCTAAACGGAACCGCCACCGATGCGGAGCGTAAGATCGTTGATCGCTTTTTTCGCGATCAGCTTACCGGCGTCGATCACGAGTGGTCTTTTACCGAGAGCGAACGCATTCGGATAGAGGTTCTCAAGTCGCTTAACCGTGCTATCGACGAAGAATCAAGCCAGTCCATCCATGAACGGCGTAGTCCGCTCTGGCGTATTGCCCTGGCTGCGGTGCTGATCATGGCGACTTCGTTCGGTGTCTATTTGAAGTGGATGGTTGAAGACGAAATCCATTACACGACTATTGCGACACAGCGCGGCGAACAGCGATCGGTTACCCTGGCCGATGGTTCCGTTGTTTATCTGAATGCCGAGAGCTCCGTCACTTTTCCAGCTTCTTTCAAGGCGACTGAAACGCGAGAGGTTGAACTTAGCGGTGAGGGGTTTTTCGAGGTGGTCCGTGACGAAGAGCGTCCCTTTGTAGTCAGATCGGCAGGTCTTCTGACTACGGTACTCGGTACGAGTTTCAACATAAGTGCTTATTCTGAGAATGAAGACGTGTCGGTCACGGTCGCAACAGGTAAGGTGAGGATTCAGATTACTGGCGAAACGGGAGAGGAGACGGGTGAAACACTCACGGCCGGACAGCAGGGATTATACAACAAGCCGTCGGAGACAATCGTGACGACGGCGGTTAATGTTGAGAGATACCTGGCGTGGAAAGAAGGGACAATTCATCTGGAAGGGGCTTCACTAAAGGAGGCAACCGACATTCTTGGCAGATGGTATGATGCCGAATTTGAATTCCGCAACCAGAAGTTGAAGGACTGTACAATAGACGGAAAATTCAGAAACGATCAACTTGAAAACATCCTTGAGAACCTGCGCTTTCTGATCGGTTTTGAGTATCGGATAGAGCCGGGTAACAGGATTATTATAGACGGGAAATCATGTAACTAAACCTACTGCTTATGATAAGAACTCCAACTGAAACGTAAGACAGGGCGATTCGTTGCCCGAAAAAAAAGCCCGTCCCTGCGGCAACAGGTTGGGGCTTTGAAAACCTTATGAACTAAGATTTTACCTACATGAGATCAAATTTACGAAAAACATTGATGTTCGCATCAAAACAGACTCTCTATGTCTTTTTGCTGCAGCTGGCTGCCATGCAGCTATTGCTCGCCAACACTTCCTCCAGCCAGTCGCTGAAGGAAGTGAAGATTGGCATTCACGTAGAGGAGGCTTCCCTGACGAGCGTTTTCAGCGTGATCGAAGCGCAGAGTCCTTTTGCGTTCACCTACCGGAAGAATTCGCTGGGGGCGCATCGCTTTACCTTTCACCACGACGAAATCTCGGTGGAAGAAGTGCTGAACGAGGTTTCGCGCAAGGCGGGGCTTGAGTTCCATCAGGTGAACCACAACATCTCCGTCATCAAGGCGCGCGGTCTGAAGGCAGGGGAGACCGCGTCCATTGAGACGCCGCCCACTGATGTAGTAATTACAGGGCAAGTTGTCGACGAGAAAGGAGAACCGATGCCCGGGGCTACGGTTATGACTAAAGGAACGTCGGTGGGAACAGTGACTGACGTGAATGGCCGGTTTACTGTTTCTGCGCCCGATGCGATGGTAGTGCTCGTTGTTTCGTTCACGGGCTACAAGCCTCAGGAAATTTCCGTCGCCGGCCGCACTACCCTCCACGTAGTGCTCGACCCTGACGTGACAAACCTTGGCGAAGTAGTTGTGATTGGCTACGGACAGCAAGATCGTCGCGCAGTGACGACCGCGATTGCGAGTTTCAAGCCGACGATGGAAGACGCTCGTCCCGTGCTGGGGCCCGACCAGGTTATGCAGGGTAGGATGCCTGGCGTCCATGTCGGCGCGGGCGCAGGAACACCGGGCAGCGCGGTGCGTGTGAGTATTCGGGGTATCGGCTCGCTGAGCGGACAAAATGAACCGCTGTATGTGGTCGATGGTATCCCGCTCGCGAATCACAACGCGGCCATGTTCGACCTGGGCGAAGGCATGAACCCACTCGCCGAATTGAATCCGAACGACATCGAATCCATCGAAGTCCTGAAAGACGCTGCAGCAGCGGCCATCTACGGATCGCATGCTACCAACGGTGTTGTCACTATCACAACCAAGTCGGGTAAATAGGGAGTGTCACGTCTGGATGTAACAGCGAACTTCGGCGTTCAGTATCTGCCTTATAAAAGCAAACTCGATATGGCCGACTCCGACCTGTACGTAGAGGTGGTCAACGAAGCGATCTATAACTACAACACCCAAAATGGATATCAGCCCGGCAACAACAACTACGTTGAATATCAGACGAATCCCTATCCCGGACTCGCTGATACCGATTGGCTCGACCAGGTGTTGCGAAATGCACTTACACAGAATATCAACATCTCGTTTTCGAACGGGACGGAGAAGACCAAACTCTATATCTCCGCAGGCTATCTCGATCAGGAAGGGGTAATCGAGAGCAACCGGTTCAGGAAGTACAATGCGAAGCTCAATGTAACGCACAATCCGCTGTCCTGGCTCGAGATCGGATCGAACTCTACCTTCAGCTTTACCCGAAACGAACGGATACCCAACGGTGATATCGGCTCGTCCATCATGCTGCGGAGTATGGGACAGCGCCCTTACGATCGCCCTTACAAGCCTAATGGTGATTACTACACGGGAGGTACGGAAGAGCTGGTGTACCACAACAACATGCAGATCCTGAACGAGCAGGATAACCAGCTTGACAACTTCAGGTATCTGGGAAACTTTATCGCTGACATCAAGTTTAGTCCTTATCTCCACCTGCGCAACTCGGCGGGTATTGACGCGATTTTCACGGAAGACTTCACCTACTACAATGAATTCCACCCCTATGGTGCGGGGCAGGGGAGAATTCTCGATGAACGTCGGATGATCACCAATGGTCTTATCGAAAACACCCTGCACTTCGACAAGTCGTTCGGTGAGTTGACGGTTAACGCACTGGCGGGTCACTCGTATCAGAAGATAACGACCAGTACTTCCTTTATCGATGGACGCGGATTCCCGTCACCTTCTTTCGACGTGATTTCCGTTGCCAGCGAAATTGCCGATGCTTCTACCGGCTTCGGACAGTATGCGCTGGAGTCATACTACGCGCGTACAAACTTCAACTGGGCCAATAAGTATCTGCTGTCGCTGTCGATTCGTGCCGATGGGTCGTCAAAATTCTCGCGCGAAAATCGGTACGGTTCGTTCCCGTCTGCCTCGGTTGGTTGGAATATTTCGAACGAACCCTTCTGGTTTACGGATCGAACCGATCTGAAATTGCGGGGTAGTTATGGAACTACTGGTAACCAGGATGGTATCGGAAGTTACGCATCGCAGGCGCTTATGGGGGGTGGAGCCAACTACTACAATGAAAGCGGTCTTTCGATCACCACCTTCGGAAATCCCGATCTGACGTGGGAGACGGCTGAGCAGTTTGACGTGGGAGTAGATCTTTCGCTGTTTGAGGGCAAACTGAATTTTACTGCCGACTACTTTGTAAAGAACACCAGGAACCTTCTTTACAGTATGCCCGTCCACTCGACGAGCGGGTTCTCCAGTGTAACCAGCAACATCGGATCCATGCAAAACCGCGGTCTGGAGTTCATGCTCAACTCGCGGCGCAACCTCGGTCCCGTAACCTGGAGCTCCGATTTCAACATCTCGTTCATTCGCAACAAACTCACGTCTCTGCTGGGAGATGAACCGTTGCTCATTGGAGCGAACCGGACGCTGAAGGTCGGTGCCGAAGTGGGAAGCTTCTATATGTATCGTATGCTTGGCATCTTCCAGTCGGACGAAGAAGTGCCTGAGCCCCAATATGCGCAGGGGGTAAGAGCCGGCGATGTTCACTATGAAGATGTGGATGGAAACGGACTCATTAACATCGACGACAGGCAGATTGTTGGAAGCTCAAACCCAGATTTCTATGGAGGTTGGAACAATACGTTCCGGTTCAGAAACTTTGATCTCAGTGCTTTCATCACCTATGCTGAGGGAGCGGAAATCTATGCGACCTGGCGTCTCACTACCGACAGGCTGGGGGCGGGAAAGCAGGGCTTCCGCAAGAAGGAAGCGCTGAACCGCTGGACAGGTCCCGGCACGAGTAACGAAGTGCCTCGCGCGATCTACGGAAGCACGCACAACCTTCAGAACTCGTCTCGTTTCCTTGAAGATGCGTCATTTGTTCGTCTGAGATCGGTTACGCTGGGTTACTCACTGCCAAAAGAGATGTTGGACCGACTTCACATGGCAAGGTTGCGCATTTACGTGCAGGCTGACAACCTCGCTTTGCTCACCCGCTACTCGGGTATTGATCCCGAGGTATCGAAAAATTACGATGCGCGATTCATGTCGGACGACAACATGAACCTGCCGCAACCGAGAACGATCAGTTTTGGTATCAATGCAGGGTTTTAATCTCAAACTGAATCAATCATGAAAGTTTTGCTAAGAATATATCTCGCGTTGGGCCTCGTTTTGGTAATGGGGTGTAGCGAACAACTTGATCTCTTTCCGCGTTCAGCTGTGTCGGCCGATGCGGAACTGACGGAGAACGATGTGGAATCGTTTCTCATCGGTGTTTACTCGTCCGTACAGAATGATCCCGGAAGGGAAGCTTACATTTATCCGGACCTGCTCGGCGGTGATCTCAACTCGTCCAGCTCAACGAACGGCGGGGGTACCAATGTGTTTATCAGCAACCTTATGCGTCCGGAGCACGGATACGTGGGAGCAGCCTGGCGTGGATACTACAGCGCCTTGTACCAGGTAAACACCCTAATCACCGCTCTGGGCAAGATGCGGGAAACGCCGGGAAGATTGCAGATCAAGGGAGTGGCTCATTTCTTCAGAGGCTATATCTACTACAATCTCGTTACGCGTTTTGGTGGTGTTCCGCTGTTGAAACAGAACACGCTTGAGAAGCTTCCCAGAAGTTCAGCTTCGGAGGTGTGGTCGTTAATTGAAGAAGATCTGACGATTGCGATGGAGAATGCACCAGGCTTCAGTACCGACCTGGGAAGCAATTTCTATTTCGTGTCGAAAGAAGCGGCGCAGGCGCTGATGGCGCGGGTCAAACTGGCGCAGGGGAAGAACTCCGATGCAGCGACGCTGGCTGAGGGATTGATTAATTCGCCCACCTTCCGGCTTGACAGCTTCGACAAAATTTTTCGTGCGGCTGGTAATACCGAAGTGATTTTTGCCTTCAGGAATCAGACGGCCGAGTCGAGCATCAACATGTCAACGCTCTTCTATACGTATGCTCATCCGCAGAGCGGGTCTTACGTCTACAAGCCCAATCCTGGAGCGATGAATATGTTTGAAGCAGGTGATCTCCGGGCTGCGATCTCGGTGGATACCTATCAGGGGCTTGACGTAGTTAACAAGTATCCCAGCGGACAGCAGGGGACCGATCCGCTTATGATCACTCGTCTGGCGGAGATGTATCTCATCAGCGCGGAGGCGCAGGGGATGGCTGGCATTGACCGATTGAACGAGCTCCGGGAAGCGAGGGGTGTTGGGCCGGTTAATGCGGCATCTGAAGAGGAATACCTCGATCTTGTGCTCGAAGAGCGCAGGAGGGAACTCTTTGCCGAAGGTTTCCGCTGGATCGACCTTGTCAGGACCGGTAGGGCTATCGATGTCATCGGTATTCAGGAACGCGAGGTGGTCATGCCTCTTCCCGAAACGGAGTTGTTGCTGAACGAGTTACTCGAACAGAACGACGACTACTGACGCTCTTTCCCTGTATCGGGACCGATGGTCCGCAAATCAAACTTATCTGTTTATGAGATTAACTATGAATCGTTATATAAAACGCTATGTATCGCTTCTTGCCCTGGCCTTCGTTGTCATGGGAGCGGGATGCAAGGAGGATGATGAACCCGGTATCGCACGGCGTGACTATGCGCCGGTTACCCAAGCCTTGATTGATAACTCGGAGTTGGTCAGTACCGTCTTCTGGGATACGACTTTCGTCGTGGCGCCCGGTGTAGAGGAGACGGATATACATTATCTGTCTATGAAAGGGTTGGCCATGCATATGTTTATCCTTAAGGTTGATCTGAAGCATGACGGCGTGGTGATGGCACCGATGACGCCCTACGGTACGACCAGTTTTGGTACGCAGCCGATCCCCGAGATGATGAAGTGGGTCGATGAGCCGGGCAAGAAGGTCGTCGCAGGATTCAACGCTGACTTCTTCGACCTCAACTCCGGTCTTCCAAGAGGAGTGGTGCATATCAAGGGAAACATTCTGAAGGATGTGCCTATGGTCGGCAGGTCGGTGGTAGGCTTCGACGCGGACCGGAACCCGATCATCGTACATTCGGATGATTATCCGTCTGTGAAAGATGACCTCGTCGATGCATTGGGGGCGAGTAATATTCTGCTTAAAGACTATGAGCCTACGCCCATTCCCGGCGATGCTGTGCTTATTGATCCCGAGCCGCGTACTGCGGTGGGGTTCACGGCTAATCGGGAAGTGTATTTCCTTGTCGTAGACGGCCGGAGCTTTGAGTACTCCAACGGCATGTCGTTGCCTGAGCTGGCGGAAGTGTTCATGGCGCTCGGAGTGAAGGATGCCACTAACCTTGACGGTGGGGGATCGTCGACTTTCGTGACACAGCATTCCGTCGCCGATGTATTGCATGTGCGTAACCGCCCCTCGGATGGTAGTCCGCGTCCCGTCGGAAACGGATGGGCGATCCTGGTCAATGAAAACTGAGACTCTCAAACCTTGTAAACCATGAAATCAATTCGATATATCATAATCGTACTACTCTGTGTATGGGCCGCAGGTTGTGACAC
>Ga0079224_100002502_pt1 | contig 22363 bp, 25 predicted proteins | sample Stecom2015_FD_80414 | JGI IMG/M metagenome (GOLD analysis project Ga0079224, IMG submission 80414) | Agricultural soil microbial communities from Utah to study Nitrogen management - Steer compost 2015 | ecosystem: Environmental > Terrestrial > Soil > Agricultural land | place: USA: Utah...
CCTCGCCTGTCCGCCTCCTTCTGGTAGCGCTTGCGGAACCTCTCCAGCTCGGTGACGTCCGACCTGTCGAAGTGCGTGACCATGGGGACGGTCGACCACGCCGTGGTCATCGACCGCACCGTGGCCTTGCGGATCCCGCTCATGGGCTCGTTCTCGAACTCGCCCCATCGCGAGAAGTCGGGCAAGGGCGGTGCGGTCACGGAGGTCGACGCCGGTCCGCGCTCCGCGCCCGTGGCAGCCTGCCTCACGTCCTCGGCCGACACACGGCCTAGCACGCCACTTCCTTGCACGCGGTGGATCTCCACTCCCAGCTCGCGAGCCAGGCGCCTGACGGAAGGCGCCGCCGGCACGAGCCTGCCGTTGTCGTCCGAGCTGCCCCGCTGGTCGCTGGCCTGCGTCGCGGCGGCAGGCTGGGAGGGCCGAGCTGGTTCCTTCGCTGGTTGCATCTTCTCGGGCTCGGTCTGCTCTTCGGCCCGCGCCGGCTCGGTTTCGGCCGGCTGGGCGCCCTTGGCCGGCTGTTCCGACTCGGCCCCAGCCGGCTGTTCCGACTGGGCCGGTTGCGCGTCGCCGCCCGCTTCGTCGACGACGACGAGGACCGCCCCGATGGGAGCCTCGTCGCCCTCCTTCACGTTGATCGACTGGACGACGCCGGCGACCGTGGAAGGAACCTCGACGACGGCCTTGTCCGTCTCGAGCTCGACGAGCGGCTGGTCCTTCTGGATCTTGTCACCCGGCTTGACGAGGACGCTGACCACGGTCCCGGACTCGATGCCCTCGCCCACGTCGGGCAGCTTGACTTCGGTAGCCACTACAGCTCCTCCCGGCGTTCGCCCCTGTGGCGCTCATCAGTCATGGTACGGGTCTGCCTTGTCGGGTCGGATGCCCATGTCATCGCGAGCCTTCTCCACGGCCGCCGGCTCCAGAGCACCGTCGTCCGCCAGCGCCTTGAGCGTGGCGAGGACGATGTGCTTGGCGTCGACCTCGAAGAAGTCGCGCAGCTCGTCCCTCGCCTCGCTGCGGCCGAAGCCGTCCGTGCCCAGGCTGACGATCGGTCGCGGCAGGTACCTGGAGAGGACGTCGGACGTGATCTTCATGTAATCACTGGCGGCGACCAGGGGCCCCTTCGTCTTCTCCAGCTTCCGGTATACGTACGGCTGCTGCGGATCCTCTCCCGGGTTCAACCGGTTACGGCGGTCGGTGATGAGCGCGTCGCGGTAGAGAGCCTTGTAAGAGGTGACGCTCCAGACGTCGGCAGCGACACCGTGATCGCGCTCAAGGATCTCCTGAGCTTCCAGGACGCTGTTCATGATGCTGCCCGAGCCGAAGAGCTGCGCCTTCAGTTTCGCCTTCTTCTTCTCACTGGGCCGGAACAGGTACATCCCTTCGAGAACGCCCTCGCGCAGCTCGTCGCGCGACAGGTGCTCCGGCGCGCCAGGCTGCTGGTAGTTCTCGTTTCCCACCGTGAGGTAGTAGAAGACGTCTTCCTGCTCCTCGTACATGCGCCGCATGCCCTCGTGGACGATGATCGCCAGCTCGTGGGCGAACGACGGGTCGTACGCCAGCAGGTTGGGCACGGGCAGCGCAAGAACGTGCGAGTGGCCGTCCTGATGCTGGAGGCCCTCGCCGGCGAGCGTCGTCCGCCCGGCCGTCGCCCCGACCAGGAACCCCTTCACCCGGCTGTCCGCGGCCGCCCACACCAGGTCACCGATCCGCTGGAAGCCGAACATCGAGTAGAAGAGGTAGAAGGGAATGGTGTTCACGCCGTAGTTGGCGTAGGCGGTGCCGGCAGCGATGAAGGAGGCCATGCTGCCCGCTTCGGTGATGCCTTCCTCGAGGATCTGACCGTCGCGCGACTCCTTGTAGTACAGGAGGTTCGCGGAGTCCACGGGCTCGTAGAGCTGCCCGACCGGCGAGTAGATGCCGATCTGCCTGAAGAACGCCTCCATGCCGAACGTGCGCGCTTCGTCAGGCACGATGGGGACGAGTAGCTTGCCCCAGTTCTCGTCACGCAGCAGCTTGCGCATGACGTTGACGATGATCATCGTCGTCGAGACGGCACGCTCACCCGAAGGCTCGAGGAACTCCTCGAACAGCTCGAACGGGGGCGCGGCGAGAGGCTCGGCAGTGACCTTGCGCTGCGGCACGAAGCCGCCGAGCTCCTCACGACGGGACATGAGGTACTGGTGCTCTGGACTGTCCGGCTCGAGGCGCGTGAACGGCTGGGTCGAGATCTCCTCGTCACTGATCTTGAGGTCGAAGCGGTCACGGAAAGCGCGCATCTCGTTCTCGTCGAGCTTCTTCTGCTGATGCGTGACGTTCTGAGCCTCGCCTGCCGAGCCCATGCCGTAGCCCTTCACGGTGCGGGCGATGATCACGGTGGGCTGGCCCTCGTGCTCGGTGGCGGCCTTGAACGCCGCGTAGATCTTCACGGGGTCGTGACCGCCGCGGTTGAGGCGGTTGAAGTCCTCGTCCGAGAAGTCGGCCACCAACGCCTTGAGCTCCGGCGTGTTGAAGAAGCGCTCCTTGAGCTCGGGTCCGCCGAACGCCGCGTACCGCTGCGACTCGCCGTCCACCAGCTCTTCGAAACGCTGGATGAGCACGCCGTCCTTGTCGCGCTTGAGCAGATCGTCCCACGCGCTGCCCCACGCGACCTTGATCACGTTCCAGCCGGCGCCGCGGAAGATGCCCTCGAGCTCCTGGATGATCTGACCGTTGCCGAACACCGGACCGTCGAGGCGCTGGAGGTTGGCGTTGAGGACCCAGATCAGGTTGTCGAGCTTCGCTCGTGAGGCGACGCGGATGGCGCCGAGGGTCTCGACCTCGTCGGTCTCGCCGTCGCCGATGAACGCCCATACCTTGCCGCTGCCCTTCGGGAACAGGCCGCGGTCCTCGAGGTAGCGCCGGAAGCGCGCCTGATAGATGGACATGAGCGGCCCGAGGCCCATCGAGACGGTGGGGAAGCTCCAGAAGTGCGGCATGAGCCATGGGTGCGGGTAGGAGGACACGCCGGGCGGGTCCGCCAGCTCGCGGCGGAAGTTCAGGAGCTGCTCGTCCGACAGGCGTCCTTCGAGGTAAGCGCGCGCGTAGAAGCCGGGCGTCGCGTGACCCTGGAAGTACACCAAGTCCGAGTCCGGGCCCTTCTCGGGGCCGCGGAAGAAGTGGTTCTGGCCGACCTCGTAGAGGTTCGCGGCAGACGCGTACGTCGCGATGTGGCCGCCGATGCCTGGCGACTCCTTGTTGGCGTGAACGACCATGGCCATGGCGTTCCAACGGATCATGTTCGTTATCCGCTTCTCGATGTCGAGGTCGCCCGGGTACTCCGGCTGGTCCTCCGCCGGGATGGTGTTCACGTAGGAGGTGTCGGACTCGAACGGCAGGCGCACGCCGTGCCTCTCGGCGTGGGCCTCGAGCGCGTCGAGGATCTCCTTCACCCTCTCCGGGCCGCCGCTGGCCAGCACGTAGTCGAGCGACTCGAGCCACTCGCGCATCTCCTGGCTGTTGAGCTCGCGTAGCTCGCCTGGTTCCAACTGTGACCTGTCAAGATCCAACAGTTGATCGAGAACGTCAGTCATACCCCGGTCCTCTCACCGCACAGCTACGATGCTCTGACGTAGCGCACGTCAAACAGACACGTTCGAGGCGGCTGCCCAACGCCATGCGCGCCGGCCACCCCACTTCAGCCAGGACATCGTACCGCACGGTCCAAGTCGTTCCCGATGGGCGAGCGACCGTAGGTAGACGGCCATCTTGACGGTTCGAACGGGTCGCGTGGCGGCACCTGGAGGCGCGGCTCGGCGCTACTGTCGACCTAACCCGAACCCGTCGGCTCGTCGCTCGAGTCAGCGAGACGCCGCAGCATGGCCCGCACCAGGGTCTCCGCCCTTTCCGCCGCCACGACGGTGAAGGCACGGAAGTCGACGTCGGCGTCGTGGTCGGCGGTGTCACTGATGCTGCGCACGACGACGAACGGCGTGCCCCAGGCGGAGCAGACCTGCGCGCACGCCGCGCCCTCCATCTCGGCGCACGTCGCGTCGAAGGCCCGTCTTATGCGATCCGACGCTGCCGTGCTGGACACGAAGAGATCGCCGGAGGCGACGCGACCGACCACCGAGCGGACACCCTCTAGCGTCGCCGCCGCTTCGCGCGCCAGACGCACCAGCCTGGCATCGGCCTCGAAAACCGTGCCGCTACCGGGCACCTCGCCGGGAGCGTAGCCGAGTGCGGTCACGTCCACGTCGTGCTGAACGGCTTCGGCGCCGATAACGAGGTCGCCCACTCGCAGCGAGGGGTCGAGAGCGCCCGCCACGCCCGTGAAGATCACGCTCCTCGCGCCCAGCGAGAGAAGGTGCTGGGTTAGGGCGGCCGCGTTCACCTTGCCGATGCCGCAGCGCGCGACGAAGACACGTACGTCTTCGATGCGCCCTCGGCCGACCCTGAAGGGACCGGCGTCCTGCGCCGTGGCGTCGGCGAGAGCCGCGGTGAGCCGCTGGACCTCCTCGTCCATGGCTCCCACGATCCCGACGGGTTCCAACGACAGCATGGGTGATCTAGCCGCGGGCGGCCGGGTCTACTGCGGCCTCGGCGCGGCGTTGAACACGGCCCTGCCGAGGAACGCGCCGATGGGGACCCCAACGGCGCCCAGGCCCGTCATGAGCCAGTCGATGGGCTGACCCTGCACCGACTGCATGACGGCCATCACCGCGGCCAGCGTCACGCCGCCCACCACCGCGGTCGGCAGCGCCCTCGGCAGTCCTCGCCGCGAGAGGTAGAGCGTCGCGAAGTACCCGTACATGAGGAAGAAGCCCGCGCCTATGAGGCTCTGGCCGGTCTCCTTCTGGTCCGCTGGCACCGCCGCCTGCAGGGCTATGAAGAACAGCGTCGCGAACATGAAGATGCCGGAGAAGCGACCCGGGAGCTTCTTGCGTTCCTCTGGCGTGAGCTGCTTGGCCTGCACCGGCCGGCGCGGTTCGGGGCTCGAGCTGCGCTGCTTCGCGCTCTCGCGCTGGCGCTGGCGCCGTGCCCGTACCTCCTCGACCTTCTCGCGACGAGCCTGTCGCTTCTTGGCCTTCTCCTCTTCCGCTCTCTTGTCGGCCTTGGCTTGGGCTCGTCTGATCTGCCGGTTCATGGCGCGTAGCATAACCGCGCCGCTTTGCCCGCTCCGAACACGCCATCTTCAAGTCGATCTCGGAGGGACCGTACCCACCTCTACCCTTCCCGGGGCCTTAGCAGCGCGTGATAACCTCGGCGTCGCCAATGACAGACGAGCTGCTGACTGCGGTGGCGAACGTCCACGGCACGCCCACGTACGTCTACGACCTGGACACGGTGACCGCACGGTTCCGGCAGGTGCAGGACGCTTTCCCCGGTACCCGTGTCCACTACGCCGTGAAGGCGAACGCGTTGGGGCCGCTGCTCGCCCACCTGGCGGCGCTGGGGGCGAGGGCGGAGGCCCTAACAGCCGGCGAGCTCGCAAGGGCGCTGAGGGCCGGATTCGCTCCCGAACACGTCGTCCTCGGCGGTCCCGGTCACGGGGTCGACCTTGCGCGCTGGGCAGGTGACGTGGGCGTGGGGCTCGTCAGCCTCGACTCGGTGGGCGCATGGCGCGTATGGCGGTCTGTTGAAGCACCGGGAACACGCTTCCTCGTGCGACTGAACCCGGGCTTCGACCCGCGCACCCACGAGCACCTGGCGACGGGCGCGGCCGAGTCGAAGTTCGGCATGCCGGCCCCCGAGGCGCTCGAGGTGGCCCGCGAAGTCGCCGCCACCGGCAAGCTCGCCGGCTTCCACGTTCATGCCGGCTCGATGATCTCGGACGCCGAGGTCGCGCGGTTGGTGACGGAGGCGCTCGAGCCCCACTACGCGGACATGCCCGGGCTCGAGCTCGTCGACTTCGGCGGTGGCTTCGCAGTCCCAGCTACCGACCTCCAGGCGTTCGGCGAGCCGCTCCTCCAGTTCGCGCGACGTCATGAAGTGACTCCAATCATCGAGCCGGGCCGCTTCCTCGTCGCCGAGTCCGGGGTGCTGCTCACCCGGGTTCTCCATGTCAAGGAGGCCGGGCCCCGGAGGCACGTGATCGCCGACGCCGGCATGGCGGACCTGCTGCGCCCTGCCCTTTACGGCGCGCAGCATCCGGTGAGGGTGGTCGGCGAAGACGGCCGCCAGCGGGGCACCGTTCTGGGCGCCGACCTGGACGGGCCCCTGTGCGAGAACGCCGACCGTCTTGCCCGCGACGTCGACCTGCAGGGCGTCGACCACGGCGCACTGTTGGCCGTTGGCGTCGCGGGTGCATACGGGTACGCCATGGCCTCGAACTACGCCTCGAGCCTGCGTCCCGCGCAGGTCGTGGCAGCCGACGGAAGGTTCAGCCTGGCCGCGCGGCGCGAGGAACCGAGCGATCTGTGGCGGCTCGAGGCGCCGGTGGCCGGCGGCCTGCACGCCTTGCTCGACCCCGGTTCGGACGAGGTCGACACCGGTGGCGACGCAGCCGGCTCGAGCGCTCGAGCCGCCGTGGCCGGCCTGTTGGCATCGATGGTTACACCGGTGAGAGCGGCTGCCGCGCTGATCAACTCCGCGGCGGAGAACTTACGCCCTCGTCTGGGCCGGTTGGAGGACCTCACGCGGGCGTTCTCGAACGAACTGTACCGGCCGCTATTGGGTGTGGGTCCCGACGCGATCGCCGACCTGGACCAACGGATCGCGGACCACGGTCAGGTGGCCAGGGCCACCGTCAGGACCCCGGCGGGTGACTTCCTCATCAGTCTGACGCGCGAACGTAGTGCGTCAGGGAGTTGGCGCGTAACCGGACTAGCGCGCGACCTGCCCGACGCCTGACGATCAGCCCGCCAGCTCCACGTTCAGCCGCACGGAGACCTCTCCGCCACCCCGGGCTCGCAACGTCCCACGGAACCGGTACGGGCCGGGGATGCCGTCCTCCGGCGCGGCCACCTCGTACACGGCCCACAGGGCATAGACGGTGCGGCCTTCATCCGAGGAGCCAGACCCGCTCTGCGAGCTGCGTTCCACGCGCACGGAGTGAAGTCTGAAACCCCAGCCTTCGGGGATGGTGTCGGGGACGAACGAGAACTGCCCTGTAAGGTCTCCCAGCTCGGACGCGTAACCGCTCGGAACCCACATCGCCGGCCGTAGGCCCGTGGGCTGGAGACCGAGTTCGTTCAGCGAGTGATCGAGGCGGACGAAGACAGTCTGTCCGTCGGAGACGATGGGCGTGCCGCCGACCGCAGGGAACGGGTTGCTGGACGAGCCACCCAGTGCTGAGGGCGCGCAGGCTGGGACGAGCAGGCCGATCGCGATGGCTGCGAGTAGCCAAGTGAACTTGCGCATGAGTTGAGGCTATCAGCCAGCGGCGTGAGCGTGTTCGGCGCGGTTCGCCAACTCCTTGAAGCAGCTCAGCGACCGTGACCTGTGCTCGCGGACCGCCTCGTACACCGCGTCCTGGTCCCGCCACCGCACCAGACGCCATATGCGCCGCAGATCGTTCTCGCTGGTCCGCAGGACCGATTCGCACCGGTAAACTCGGTGGAAGCGCTTGGAGGTCTCCCTCAGCTCCAGGATGGTTGCCACCAGGCGCCTGTTGGGAGTGGCCTCGTAGAGGGAATCGTGGAACTCGAAGTAGCGTTCGGCGAACGCGGAGTAGTCGCCGGCGTCTAGGACGCTGCGCATCTCATCCAGGAGCCAGCTCGTGCGGCTCAGTTGCTCGTCCGAGACGAAGGGCGTGGCTTCGCTGGCCGCCACGGGTTCGAGCGCCAACCGAAGCTCCGAGACCCAGACCCCTTCGCTCCATGGCAGGGCCGTAACCTCGACGCGTGTGTGGGGCTTCAGCTCGACGAGACCCTCGGTCTCGAGCTGCCTGACGGCCTCGCGCACTGGTATCGGGCTGACCCCGAAGCGCTCCGCCAGCCGTGAGAACACCAGGCGCGCTCCAGGCTGCAAGTGGCCCTGTACGATCTCTTCCCTCAGCGACTCGTACACGAACCGTGTCTTCGTGCTCATAAGTTCCCCCCGCTACCACCACTCAGGTGACCAGGTGGTGATTCCGCCGCGACCTCCAAGAAGAAGTTGGCAGATGTTACCACCGGGAGTACCTCCGTCCATCTCGCCCAGGGCGCGAGCGGAACACGTGGCATAATCCGCCGCAACGCCGCGCCGGCCGCCTGCGGCGCCCCTCCTCCATGGACACCTCCCGATCGTCATTCCCCCTACCGATCGCGTTGACGGACAGCCGCCTGCGGTTGTTGAGGGAAGTGCTCGTGCGGCGAGGCACCGGAGCCACCGCCGAGGAGTTGGCCGGGGCGCTGGGAGTCACCCGCACTGCGGTGTCCCAGCAGCTCACGGCCTTGGAGCGCGACGGCTTGCTGGCGAAGAGCGGTCGTCGGGTCACAGGCGGTAGGCCGAGCCGTACATACGTGCTCACCGATGCCGGCCGCGAGACGTTCCCGCGGCACTACGGCCTACTTGCGTCCTCCCTCGTCCGGCACGCGCGCGACGTGTACGGCGACGAAGGCTTGGAGACTCTGCTCGCAAGCATGGCCGAGGAGGTCGCGAGCGACCTCATTCCGAGGCTGGAAGGCAAGACGGGCACCGAGCGCAAGCTCGAGGTCGTGCGGCTCCTCAACGAGTTGGGCTACGAAGCGGCGCTCACGGCGGACGGCGCCATAGAAGCCGTCAACTGCGTCTTCAGCCAGGTCGCCAACGAGACCAGGGCAGCCTGCACCTTCGACGTCCGGTTGCTTGGAACGCTGCTCGGCGAGGACGTCAAGCATGGCGACTGCATGGCCGATGGCCACGCCTGCTGCCGCTTCAAGTCGCCTTGACCCTGTAAGATGGCCGTTCGTGTAGGGGGAGTAGCCCCCGGCTCTTTCCGCGACGGGCGCGTTACGCCCTAGCACCGCCGGGCGTCCGCCTTCGTCAGCACGGTCGCGATATGCGACCCGGACGCGGACATCGTGTGAAGCTGCCACGCAGGCAAGACCCTGACGGGAGGTAGGCATGGATCTTCCGTTATGGGCGTGGGTCGCGTTCGTCAGCGGCGTCCTCGTCATGTTGGCCCTCGATCTTGGCGTGTTCCACCGCAAGGCGCACGTCGTCAAGGTCAGAGAGGCCGCGTTCTGGACTGCCGTCTGGGTGACGTTGTCGCTCTCCTTCGGCTACGTGATCTACAGGTGGCTTGGCCAGGAGAAGGCCATCGAGTACCTGACCGGCTACGTGCTCGAGTGGTCGCTGGCCGTCGACAACATCTTCGTCTTCGTCCTGGTCTTCAACTTCTTCAGGACGCCCTTCAAGTTCCAGCAGAGGGTGCTCCTTTGGGGCGTTCTCGGCGCCCTTGTCATGCGCGGCACCATGATCGGCGTAGGCGTCACGCTGATCGAGAACTTCCACTGGATCCTCTACGTGTTCGGTGCCTTCCTGGTGTTCACCGGACTGCGCATGCTCTTCGGCAAGGGCGATCACGAAACTGACATGTCGAACAACCCGGCGATCAAGTTGGCACGCCGCGTGTTCAAGGTATCGCCCGACTACGACGGGCAGAAGTTCTTCACGGTCCGAGACGGCGTGCGCATGGCCACGCCACTGCTGCTCGTTCTCGTCGTCATCGAGTTCACGGACGTCATCTTCGCCGTCGATTCGATCCCGGCGATCTTCGCGGTGACCACCGACCCGTTCATCGTGTTCACGTCGAACGTGATGGCGATCCTGGGCCTCCGCAGCATGTACTTCCTGTTGGCTCACGTGGTTCACCGGTTCGTCTACCTGCAGACGGGATTGGCCGTGATCCTCACCTACATCGGCATCAAGATGCTGCTGCTTGACGTCGTTCACATCCCGACGCTGCTGTCCCTGGGAGTCGTCATCGGCATCCTGGCGACCAGCGTCGTCGCCTCGCTGTTGTTCGGCAAGCCGAACGAGGAGATGCGGCGCGCGTCCGAGGAGCGGGAGGCTGCTGCCGGGTAGGTTGGCCGCAAGGTGCAGCAGGCTGGCCATAGACTGCCTGGAACGGGAAGCGAACCCTGCTGTGGTCCGGGGTCGTCCTCGGGCTCCTAGCTGCAGCGTTCGCCTACGCCCACCTGAGGACCGACACGTACCTCAAGCGTTGGTTCGCATGGCGTGGGTCGGACGTGGGAGACATGCTGCGGTTTCCCGCGCTGGAGATCGCTGGCCGGCCACTGTCACCTCGGTCAGTACTTGTTCGTGTACCCGGAGCTGGATGTCGTGGTGGCAAGGTTCGGCACCTCGACCGGAGGCGTCGCGTCGTGGCGAGCCGTATTCGACGAGATCGCGCGGGCGGCTTCGCGACTGCTGCCAGTTCTGCGTCCGAACGTTAGCCCATGGTTCCGATCAGTTGGGACCGCTAGCTTCCGACGTAGACGTCACGGTCTCCCCGTACCGCTAGCAGCACGCCGCCGTTGATCTCGTCGTGGGTCAACCACCGCCGCCTGCCCCCGTCGGCGATGGAGCCGAGCTTCACCGTCCGGTACCGGAAACCGGGCGCCGGCCGCAGCCGGGACACCAGCTCGTGGCACGAGGAGGGGTCCCCTCGGCTGCCCAGGACCTGTACGACGAGACATGGCTGCTTCGCCAGGCGGCGCATCAACGACAACCAGAACCTCATCCCCGTCGAGTGCACCCACAGCAGCGCCAAGTCGACCTCTGCGAGTTCGGGTTCCAGCGCCGCGATCGCATGGGTCGAGCGTTCCCAGTCCACGTCCATGGGCAGCGCCTGGCCAGGTAGCGGTGCGTCTGCGAGAGTGGCGGTGGCGTGACGCGCAACCACGACACTGCGATCGGCGGATCGGGCGAGCTCAGCCACGGAGCCACGAAGCATGCCCGTCGCACCGACGGATAGGAACGTCCGCACCTGCACGTTCCTGACGATGGCACGTGTGAGCCCCGGTAGGGTCCCGCGGGAACGCCAGCCGCTAATGAAGTAGTGGTCTTAGTGCCTGGACTCCGCCCGCGCCTTCAGCGCGGTCACGAACTGGCGCACCGCTCCCAGGTGGAACGCGGTGTGCGTGATCGAGGCCATGGCTACGTCTACCTCTTCCGTGCCCCAGTTCTCGATGGCCGTAAGTAGTCGGACCGTCTCTTCGTACTCCTTCTTCAGGCTTGCTCGAAGGTCCTCCCAGCCCGCGTCGTCCACGACCTTGCGGGCCCATGTCGCTTCCCAGTCGACCTTGCCGGGGGCCTCCCCCCGGAGCTCGCGCGTTACGACGCGGAGGTAGTAAGTGGTGTGGTGGGTGTGTGCCGCGATCGTTGACCCGCCGGGCACCAAGGCGAACGACGCGTCCTGTGCAGAGAGGGGCTCGAGCGTCGGGAACCAGCCGGTGCGCTTGTCCAGGTATACGTTGCCTCCCTTGTCGCGACTCTCGAACGTCTCCTCGAGCAGGATGAACGCCATCTCCTTGAACGCGTCTTGGTCGGTCACCTGCGTCCTCCTCACTGCTCCTTCTGCGGGTAGAACGTCTCACCCTGCTTGAGCATCTCGACGATCTGTGCGATCTTCCGCTTGCGACCGGCCTCTGTCTTGAGGTTGTCGACCCGGAAGATGAGCGCGAAGCGGTTCTGCGCGGTCAGCTTGTCGAGCATCTCTTTGGCGGCGGGCTCGGCCTCGATGGCTGCCAGAAGGTCGGGTGGCATCTGGGCGTTCCTCGAGCTCGTGTACGCGCGGTCCCAGCGGCCGTCCGCCTTGGCAGCCTCGACCTGCTTGAGCCCGTGCTCCGTCATGCGCCCCTCCGCGACAAGCCTCGCGACGTTGGCTACGTTGACCTGGCTCCAGACGCTCTTGGGTCGCCTCGGCGTGTACCGCTGCAGGAAGCTCTTGTCATCGAAGCCCTTGCGGATGCCATCTATCCAGCCCCAACAGAGGACGATGTCGATAGCCTCTTTCGGCGTGATCGACGGAAGGCCGGACCTGACCTTGTGGATCTTGATCCAGACCTCGTCTGCCTTGTCGTGGTTGCCACGCAGCCACTCGTAGAAGGCGTCCGCGTCCACGAACTCTCTGATCTTATGCGGATCTACCTCAACTTGGGCCACGCGGGACATGGTGCCACGCCAGCGTGCCCCTGCCTCGCGGTGTCGCAGCACGAGGTCCGGGTCATCGGGTCCGTCTGGGAAGAACGCCTCGTTCATGGGGTTCCATAGGTCACGCTCAAGGGCCGGGGCGTCCACGATCCGCGCGCGATCGGTAACGGAGACGAAGAGGTTCTTGCCCGGATCCACGTAACTGACGTTCACGTCCTGCCCACCTGCAAGGCGGTCTCTGTATATCCCTTGACAGGCATATTCCTTGTCATGCATACTGCGAATCAGGGAGGCATCCTAGTCCAGTGAAGGGAGCTCGAAAGGACGAGACAGACGGACCGATCAACAGCGCTGAAGACCTGAGAGCCTTACAGGCGCTGGCTGAACCCAACCGCATGCGCATCGCTGAACTGCTGCGTTCGGGGCCACGAACGGTTGGCGAGATAGCGCAGAAGCTTGGGTTGCGTCAACCGCAGGCGTCCAAGCATCTAAGGGTCCTGCTTCAGAGCGGCATCGTGGCGGTCACAGCCGACGCGAACCGGCGCATCTACTCCCTCAGGCGCGAGCCGTTCAGGTCTCTCGATGAGTGGTTAGCCAGCTTCACTCAGACGATGGAGCAGCGCTACGACAAGCTCGACGTGTACCTGAAACGAGTGAGCGAGAACGACCAGTGAAGAACGACCAACGGAGGCATCACTGATGGCGACAGGCAAGACGGACCACCACATCGAAGGAGACAACGTCCTCGTCCTCGAACGCGTATTCGACGCGCCCCGTGACCTCGTTTTCGAGATGTTCACGGACTGCAAGCATCTCAAGCACTGGTGGGGCCCGCGCGGTTTCGATCTCTCCGCGTGCGAGATCGACTTCCGGCCCGGCGGCACCTGGCTCTACTGCATGAAGTGCGTGGATGAGAACATGGGTGACTTCTTCGGCACGGAGTCATGGGGGAAGCAGGTCTTCCACGAGATCGACCGGCCCAACTCGATCACCTACACCGACTACTTCGCTGATGCAGAAGGCAACATCAACACGGAACTGCCCGCGACGGACTCTACGCTGGAGTTCATCGATCAGGGCGATACGACCAAGCTCGTGAGTCGCTCCACCTACGCCAATTCGGAGTCGCTGAAGACCGTGATGGACATGGGCATGCTGCAAGGCATCTCCGAGACCTGGGACCGGCTGGCGGAACGCATCCAGACTGTCGCGTCGCGATAGTACTGACCGTGGTACGGACGACTGGAGCCGGCGGGACAACGCGCCGGCTCCCGGTCATTGGTGTCGGCGTCAGTTGCTCCGCGCCGGCCGGTACGTGAGCACGACGACGCCGCTACTCAAACGTTCCGAGTTCGTGAGTTCTAGGTCTACTCGCTCGTCGAACAGAGGTCTGCCACGCGCGAGAGCGACCGGATGCACCATGAGCTGGTACTCGTCGATGAGGCCCATACGCGTGAGCTGCTGGACGATGGAGATGCTGCCATCCAGGCGCACCCCCTTCTCGGACTGCGCCTTCAAGCGCTCCACCTCCGCCGGCACGATGTCCCGATAGATCTCGGTACCCTCCCACTCGGCGGTCTCCAGCGACTCGGAGTAGACGACCTTTCGCATGGCGTTGAAGCGTTGGCCGATGGTTCGTTCCACCGGTGAGGCGTTCGGGTCGTCCGCCAGGGGCCGGAAGCCCATGAAGCTCTGGTAGCTCTTCCTCCCGAGCATCAGCGTGTCGGCGTGGTCGAGCGCCTCGACCATGTACTTCCCTCGGTCGTCGCCCATGATGATCCAGTCCAGGCTGCCGCCTTCCCCTGCGATGTAGCCGTCGAGCGTCGTAGCGAGGATCACGTGGAGATTTGCCATGATCACAGTCTTGACCATCGGGATGTGGCTGTTGAAGAACCCTGTCCCGACCTGCGACGTGCCCTACATACGGATCGCGCGAGTACTCAGTAGTCCCCGAGGCTATTCAAGTGCACCCGTAGCGCCGACGTCGCGGCCGTCAGGCTTTCGAGTTGCTCCTGAGTGAGCGCTTCGAAGAACAGGTCCTGAACCGACTGTAGGTGGCTGATAGACCCGCTGCGGAACGACGCCCGGCCCTCGTCAGAAAGGACGACGAACGAGCCCCGGCTGTCATCGGGGCACGCCTCTCGGCTTATGAGTCCTCTTTTCTCCATCCGACCAAGGTGATGCGAGAGGCGGCTGCGCTCCCATCCCACCTTCGCGGCTAGCTCCGAGGACCGCAACCTTTCGCCATCAGCTTCGCTGAGCACAAGAAGGACTTGGTAGTCACCGAGGGAGAGGTTCGAGTCGCTCTGCATCCGGCTACCGAGCCGAGACCGGATCTGCTCCGACGTCTCGATGTAGTCACGCCACACAGTCAACTGCGCACGTGTGGGAAGCCGCCTGCCCCGACGGGTGCCGCGCGTTCCCTTCCCACTGGTTTCTTGCTCCTGCGACACGGCGTCCTCCTGATTGACATGTCAATAATATCCGTGCATAATTGACATGTCAATGATCGCCGGCAGCCGTGGCTTCGGCGAGCTACGCGACCAGATCTCAGGAGCACGACAAGGACCGGCCAGCGCCGGCCACAGGAGCGAACGCATGAGCACGGACAGCCAAGCCATCGAGTTCGGCATAGACACGTTCGGTGACCTGCCGCGCGATGACCGCGGGCAGATCGTCTCGTACGCGGCGGCCATACGGGCGGCGGTAGAGGAGGCGGTGCTGGCCGACCAGGTGGGCATAGACGCCATCGCCGTGGGCGAGCACCACCGCAAGGAGTTCGCGATCTCGAGCCCAGAGACCGTGCTTGCCGGCATGGCCACCGTCACCCAGCGCATCCGACTTGGGACTGGCGTCACGGTGCTGTCATCGGACGACCCCGTGAGGGCCTTCCAGCGATTCGCCACCGTCGACGCCCTGTCGAACGGCCGCGTCGAGGCCATCCTCGGCCGCGGCTCGTTCACGGAGTCGTTCCCTCTCTTCGGCTACGACCTAAAGGACTACGACGTCCTCTTCGAGGAGAAGATCGAGCTGTTCCACAAGCTCCTCGACGAGGAGCCGGTCACGTGGCAGGGCACCACGCGGGCGCCGCTGGTCGACGCGGACGTCTTCCCCAAGACCGAGGCCGGCCGGCTGCGGACCTGGGTAGGCGTCGGGGGCTCGCCGCAGTCCGTGATCCGCACGGCGCGTTTCGGTTTCCGCCTCATGCTCGCCATCATCGGCGGGGCACCGGAACGGTTCGCTCCTTATGTGGACCTGTATCGACGCGCGACCGACCAGCTCGGTACCACGGCCCACCCGGTCGGCATGCACTCCCCCGGCTTCGTCGCCGAGACCGACGAAGAAGCCAAGGAGCTCTACTTCCCTGGCCACAAGGAACTCATGGACAAGATCGGTCGTGAACGCGGCTGGCCGCCCCGCCGGCGCGAGCACTTCGAAGCCGAGGTCGAGCATGGCTCGCTCTACGTCGGCTCGCCCGAGACCGTGGCTCGCAAGATCGCGCGGGCCGTGAAGGCGCTGGACGTCGGGCGCTTCGACCTCATCTACTCGACGGCCGGAGCGGTCTCCGCCAGCGCCCGGCTCCGCGCGGTTGAACTCTTCGGAAGCCAGGTCATACCCATGGTGCGCGAGCTTCTCGCAGAGGAGAGCGCACCGGTAATGGTGGCGAATTGACTTCGGCACGACCCGTCATCGGGATCCTCGGGGCCGGCAAGCTTGGCACGGTGCTAGGGCGCCTCGCTGTGAAGGCAGGTTACGAGGTGCTGATAGCGGGGTCGGGCGACCCAAGCAAGATCGCCCTCACGACCGAAGTCCTTACGCCTGGCGCGAAGCCCGTATGGCCCTTTGAGGCAGCGAGCATCGCGGACCTAGTGATCTTGGCTCTTCCGCTGGGCAAGTACCAAGAGGTCCCGCGCGAGGAGCTGGACGGCAAGATGGTGATCGACGCCATGAACTACTGGTGGGAGACGGACGGTGTTCGGGAGGACCTCGACGACCCCCGCATCACAAGCAGCGAGCTGGTCGCGGGTTTCCTTGACCGCTCCCGCGTCGTGAAGGCGTTCAACCACATGGGATATCACGACATGGAAGACGGCGCGCGTGCCACTGGCGAGCCCGGTCGCAAGGCCATCGCTATCGCTGGCGGCGACGAGCAGGACGCCGCGACGGTCGCAGAGTTGGTAGACGACCTCGGGTTCGACCCGATCTACATCGGTCCGCTGGCCGCGGGCAGGTACCTCCAGCCCGGTTACCCGGCGTTCGGGGCGAACGAGGACGCAGACACGCTGCGAGGCATCGTCGCGCAGGCGGCAGCAGGTACCGAGCTCCTATTGTGCCTACGTGCGGGCGCCTCCCGGGAGATGAAGCGAGGGTGACAGAACGTGGGGCGGATCACGCGCCCGTACTGGTCACCCCTCGAAGAACCGGATGAGCATCGCGCCGAGCAGGTCCGGATCGGCTACATGACCCGGGCGTGCCAGCGTCTTACGAGCTGCTCCGGCGATCAGCTTGGCGCCACATCCCCGCTTTCGCCCCGCCCCGCTCAGGCCCTCTTGCCGGGCGTTAGGAGACCCCGGTCGTAGGCGGCCGCCACGGCAGCTGCCCGGTCGTTCACGCCGAGCTTCGCGTAGAGGTGGATAAGATGTGTCTTCACGGTCGCTTCGCTGACGAACATGCGCTCGGCGATGTCGCGGTGGTGGCACCCGAGGCGACGAGTGTCAGCACTTCCCGCTCGCGCTCGGTGAGAGCTTCCGTATCCGGCGCCCTAACCCGCTCCATCAGCAGCGCACTCACGGTCGCCGAGAGGTACGCCTGGCCGCGCGCCGGCGATCGGGTCGAGCCCGGCAACCCGAACGACACCAGCGTCGGGCCGCCTCAGCCCCCTATCGTCTCCACGATCGTCGTCTTACCGGCGCCGTTGGGGCCGAGTAATCCGAACGTCTCCCCCGCCGCCACCTCGAAACTAACGTCGTCCACGACGGTCTTCTCGCCGTACCGTTTGGTCAGGCATTCCACGCTGATGGTCGTCATGCCCGCGATGTTCGCAAGGGCCGGGGCCAGCGTGCGTCAACCGGTAAGGCGAGTACGACTAGCCGAGCGGTTGATATGCGTGGTTGATCGGTTTCGTCACCCGGGATACCTGACATGCCCGTCGGCCTCCGGATGCTGGCCCCAGACCAAGCTCGGAGGAGAGGAGCCACCTATGACGAGACGACTGGCACTGGCAGCGGCAGCGGCAGCGGCGACCTTGGCTGCGAGCGCCTTCGCACAGGAGCCGCTGATCTTCGACAGCTCGCTCGGCGAGGTCGAGATCTTCCCGCTGGGACACGCTTCGCTGCGTATCGAGGTGAACGACGTGGTCATGCACATCGACCCCTGGAGCAACGTCGCGGACTATTCGACGCAGCCAGACGCAGATCTCGTGCTGGTCACGCACACGCACCAGGACCACTTCGATCCCTCGGCCCTCGAGGCGATCGCCGCCGAAGACACGGTTTTCGTCATGGATGGCACCAGCGCGGGGCAGTTCTCGGGCGGGGCCACGGCGCTGGCGAACGGCGAGTCGCTCGAGTTCGAAGGCATCGTGGTCACGGCAGTGCCCGCATACAACGTCCAGAGGACGCGCGACGACGGCAACCCGTTCCATCCGCAGGGCGAGTTCAACGGCTACCTGATCGACCTCGGCGATCTGCGCGTCCACGTCGCAGGCGACACCGAGTGCGTTCCCGAGTTCGCCGACTTGGGCGAAGTGGACGTCTCGTTCCTTCCCATCAACCTGCCGTTCACGATGCCGCCAGACGAGGCGGCCGAGTGCTACCGGACCATCGCGCCCACGATCGCCGTGCCGTACCACCAGGGCGACTCCGACCCGCAGCTGGTCGCCGACATACTGGCGGACACCGATATCGACGTCAGGGTGCTTCAGCTGCCCTGAGACTCGCCGACCACTTCCCGCGATCGAGGGAGAAGTCCAGCCGGTCGCCCTCGGCCGCGCCCTCCTCGAAACCGCATCGGCGAAGGACCGCGATGGATGGGCTGTTCGTGGCGTCGGTGTAGGCGACGATTCTCGCCAAGCCCATGGCATCGAAGCCGAAGTTCACCACCAAGCGCACCGCCTCGGTCATGTAACCCCGCCCACGCCAGGCTGCGCCTAGCACGTAGCCGATCTCGCCAGTCTGGTCATCGAAGCCCCGGTAGTAACCACAGGTCCCGACCACGCTATCAGTTCCCAGCGAGCAGATGCCCCAGTGGACAGCCTCCCCGCGGCGATAGTCAGCATTGATGCGCCGCAGCGTCGCCGCCGCCTCATCGTCCGTCAGAGCCGGAACGCCGTCGTAGACCGTGAACTCTCTTACATCGCCCGTGTCCGCTTCACACACCTGACGCAGCGTCAGGGAAGGCCCGCGGAGCACCGGATAAGGCTCGAAGGGTGGACGCACGCTTGAGTCTATCGGCGCATGCACGGCCGCGTTACCTGGGGTCGGGCTTGGAGCCGATCCGCGTTAGCGCTTCGTCCCCGCTCACTCTTCGAAGAACTGCTGGAGCAAGGGGCCCAACACGTCTGGGGCGGCAACGTGTCCCTCGCTGGCAATCGTCCTGCGAACCGCCCTAGGGATCGCACTGGCGATCGCGTCTGCAGCAACTCCGAAGAAGTTCGGCCTCAGGCCTTGCATTGCGGGATCGCGCTCGCCGCCCGTCGCCACCAATGTCGGCTGGCTGATGCGCCGCAGACGCTCTACTGGAGGCGGGCCGTCGCCAAGAACCGCCGCGTCGTAAGCGAGCGTCGGCGCGAGCTCAATCAGTGGCTGCCAGTACGATGAGCTCTTCGCCGCTTCGATGTCCGCTTCCGACGAGCCGGCGAGTCGCATGAACGACTCCAGGGCTACCCCCGGTTCATCGGCCGCTAGGGCTGCCCTTAGACGCTCGACGTACTGGATCCACGCGATCGACTCGTTGGCGCCGACGCTGTACGGGACTTCGTAGACGGCGAGACGGGAGGCAGGGACTCCGCGGATCGCAGCCTCGAGGACTAGCGCGCCGCCGGACGAAGCACCGAAGAGATGGGCCGAACCCCCGGCCTCCTGTATCAGGGCCTCTATGTCCTCGACCTCACGCTCCACGGCGTACGGCTGGACATCACCGCTCTCACCCCGTCCGCGGCGAGCGAAGTTGTAGACCGTGAAACGCCGCGCCAGTACTTCGGCGAGAGGGTCGTTCTCGCTACCGTCGTCAAGGCCCCCGCCCACCAGCAGTACCGCCGGACCACTCCCCATGTGCCAGAACGCGATACGTGTCCCGTCCTTCGACCGGACGAATCTCATGCGCTCATGGCTTCCAGGCGTGAGCGTCTGCCAAGTAGGACGATGGCGTCCTTCTGGAGCTCGTGGCGCAGCGCCTCATTGGCAGGGTCCCGTAGCTCGCCCTCGGTGAGCTCGAGGACGCGCACATCGTTGCCGGTGGCCTTCGAGATGGTGTCAATGAATCTCGAGACCGCTTGTTGCCGCGACCACTCCTCCGCGTCGGACGTAGGAACGAGAGGGACGTCGATGTCACTGTCCGCTGCTTCTTCGCGCCTCGCGGCCGAGCCGAACACAGCGGCATGCGCGGGCGGGTGGGGCCAGGAGCGCAGGGTTTCGGTCATCAGTTCGAAGGCCCTTTCACGCAGACGCGCCAGGGAGCGCACCGCGTCCGCAGCCAGATGATCGTCGTTGAGGCTGTGGAGGTAGGTGTTGCCCACGCTATCTACCAGCGGTAGTGCCGGATATGCTCCCCACGCTTGGCGATCTCGCTCATGGCCTCCAGGCCTATCTCGATGTGCACGTCGGTATGTTCCTTGAACACATTGCCCGCGGAGTCCTTCGTCTTGATCCCTCCACGCTTCAGCGGCAGGTCCGAGATCAACAGTAGGGCACCGATGGGAACCTTCGAGGCGAACCCGACAGAGAACAGCGTCGCCGTCTCCATGTCGATGGCCAGCGCGCGCTCGTCGTAGAGCAACTCCTTGAACTTCTCGTTGAACTCCCAGAAGCGCGTGTCGGTCGTGTGGACGACGCCGGTGCGGTAGTCGTGGCCCTTCTCGACGATTATCTGCGACACGAACTTCTGCACCTTGAACGTTGGCAACGCCGGCACCTGCGGCGGCATGTAGTGCTTCGAAGCGCCTTCGTCGCGTATGGCCGCCGTCGGCAGCACGAAGTCCCCGACCTCCAGCGAGCGGTGTAGACCGCCGGCCATACCGAGGAACAGCGTCGCCTTGGGCTCTGCGGTTGCCAGAACCTCGATGATCAGCGCCGCGACCGGCGAGCCGACCGAGAAGTTGATCAGCGACACTCCGAGCCTTTCGGAGTGACGGGCCGTCATGGCCGAGCCGCGCGTCGTCACGACATCGTCCGACATCCGGCCGAATCGCTCCGAGTAGTACTCGAAGTTGGTCAGCAGCACCTGCTTCTGCATCCCCTCGGGTGGCGTGCCCGTGTAGCGCTCGAGGATCTGCCTACCTATCTCCCACTTCTCCGAGTTGTTGTAGATGAGGTTCATGTTCACGGGCCGCGCTTCGTCGTGCGAGCCCTGCTCGACGCCATCGTCGGTGTCGAGCGCCACCCTCGTCCGCTCGGCGGGAGTGGTCGCGCTGGGAGCCGTGACCGCCTCCTCCATCTGGCTCCGGTCAAGACGCACTTCGTCTCCCTTGTCCATGGGACATGCTAACCGTGCGCCCGTGAGACCCGGATAGCCCCCCGGCCAGGTGTAGAGTCGGCCTCCGTGACGACAGCTACGCGCCCCCGCGCAACCTTGACCGGTGAGCAAGCCTCGGCCGCTCCTGTTACCCGGAAGGAGGTCGCGCGCAGGTGGGCGCCGTTGGCCGCCAGCTGGCTGGTGATGGGTCTCGAGATGCCCGTCGTCAGCGCAGTGATGGCGCGACTGGCAGATCCCGAGGTGAACCTGGCCGCTTACGGCGGCGTCGTCATGCCTATCGCTCTGCTGATCGAAGCGCCGATCATGATGCTCCTCACGGCCAGCACGGCGCTCGCGAAAGACATGGCCTCGTACCGGCTCATGTACCGGTTCATGATGGCGGCGGGGCTGTCTCTAACCGTCCTGCACGCCGCGCTGGCGTTCACACCGCTCTATGAGATCCTCGTCGTGCCTCTGCTGGGTCCACCGGAAGTCGTGCGCGAGCCGGCGCAGCTTGGCCTGGCCCTCATGCTGCCGTGGACGTGGGCAATCGCGTACCGGCGGTACCACCAGGGTCTGCTCATTCGCTTCGATCTATCGCGTCACGTGAGCATCGGCACGGTGGTCAGGCTGATCGTCCTGGTCCTCACCCTGCTCGTTAGCGCCCTGCTCGGAGCCAGCGGGATCGTGGCCGGCGGGCTGGCGATCGCGATGGCGGTCACGGCCGAGGCCGTCTACAGCGGCATCGTCACCAGACCCATCGTCACCGGGCCGCTCGCCCGCGCCACGCCGGTAGATCCACCGCTCAGGTTCAACGTGTTCTGGGCGTTCTACGCGCCGCTCGCCCTTACCTCCTTCGTATCGCTAGTCGTGCAGCCACTAGGTAGCGCTGCCATCGCCCGGATGCCTGAGGCGCTGCCTTCACTCGCGGCATGGCCTGTAGTAGGCGGCCTGCTCTTCATGTTCCGGTCGCTTGGGTTCGCCTTCAACGAGGTGGTCGTCGCCATGCTTGACAGGCCCGGAGCGTTCCACGGCCTGAAGCGCTTCACGGCGACTCTAGGCGGTGCGGTGTTGGCGGCGACGCTCTTGGTGGCGTTCACCCCGCTCTCCACCCTGTGGTTCTCCATCGTGTCTGGTCTAGAGCCTGAGCTGGCGCGGCTCGCGACCTACGGCTTCGCCGCGGCACTTCTCTGGCCGTTCCTCGACGTGTTACGCAACCTGTTTCAGGGCGTCATCGTCCACGCGGGCCGCACTACGAGCATCAGCGAGTCGATGTTCGTGTTCCTCGGCGTCGCGGCAGCCCTACTGCTGCTGGGCACGACGTGGCGCGCATTCCCGGCATTGCCATACGCCATGGTCTCGTTCGTGGTCGCAACGGCCGCGCAGGTGACCTGGCTGTGGTGGAGGAGCCGGCCTGCCCTACGGAAGTTATCGACGAACCGTGGAGAGGCGCCGGCAGCAGAGTAGACGCAGCTAGACCGCGAACCAGAGCGTGCGGGGGTCAAGACCCTCGGGTGCCGGTTCGTCCGCAAACTCGGGCTCCCTGGTCGACAGGTCCCGCGCCAGCGCGTAAGCCGCATCGAGGTACGCCGCGAAGTCCTCCTTGGGGCTCCGGGCCGAGCGAGCCACAGGCGTCCAACCGTCAGGGTCGAAG
>Ga0079224_100002503_pt1 | contig 22358 bp, 10 predicted proteins | sample Stecom2015_FD_80414 | JGI IMG/M metagenome (GOLD analysis project Ga0079224, IMG submission 80414) | Agricultural soil microbial communities from Utah to study Nitrogen management - Steer compost 2015 | ecosystem: Environmental > Terrestrial > Soil > Agricultural land | place: USA: Utah...
AGCCGAATCAGAACGCCTACATCGAGCGCTTCAATCGATCGTATCGGGAAGAAGTGCTGGATGCCTGGTTGTTCCGTGACCTTGACGAAGTTCGCGAGCTCAGCTGGGCATGGATGCTCGAGTACAACGAGGAAAGAGATCACGACGGCCTAGGCGGCATGACGCCCGTCGAAGCCCTTCAACAGGCCAGGATCTCTACTTTTGAGTTGTCTACTTGACGGGGAAGCTTACGGCTCCACAGGATGACCCCATGCAGCATGCCGGCAGATCGTTCCGGTTTGCCGGACAACCGTGCCGTCAGGAGCGACCCGAGGAAGTACGCGACGAACGCGGTGAGCAGCAGCCAGATGACGGCACCGATGCCGAGTTCCTGGCCGACGCCGGCTGCGTCCGTGACGTCCGCCACGCTCAGGCCGATCGCCGATCCGAGCAAAATCAAGAGCCACGTGGAGGCCACCACGAACACCAAGCCCGCGAAGATCGCGCCCCAGCTGATCAGCGGCCGGTCCGTCTCCAGCACGGCTTCTTCACGGATGGTTGCCATAGCCGTTCTCCATCGATAGAGCGGCGGCTAACGATGCAAAGGGCATGCCACCGAAACGGTGGCGTTGCCCCCGGCGTCCCGGAATTCGAGACCGTGTGGCCGGCGGATCAGAACCGGACGCGAAACCCGAAGTTGCCCCGTACGCCGTCCCTCTCGCCGTCGGTCGCCTGCTGGTAACGCAGGTCGAAATGCAGCTCGACCCCGTTGCGCAGGCTGCCCGTCAAGCCGAGGCTCAGGTCCCCGGTTGTGTCCGGCAGGACCTCGTGCAGCGACGTGGCGCCGACGGTGATGCCGCCCGCGTCCCGGAAGTCCTTCTGCACGCCGACGCCGACATACGGCGAGGCGCCGCGCATCCCGAGCCAGTCTGACGGCGCCCGGAAGAGCTGCAGGCCCGCACGGCCCCGCAGGCCGTCCTCGGTCACCTCCGAGACGGCCGAAACGTCGTCGCTGAAGCCGTCGAGGTCGAGCCGTTGCCAGGCCAGGCGGAGTTGCGGCTCGACGTGCCATTTCGACGCCCCGAGCGCGAGCGGCACGCCGACTTCCGCCGCCACCGTGCCGCCCCACCCGTCCTGGCGGCCGACCGCCGAGTACTGGTCCCGGTAGCGGTTCCGGTAGCCGAGGAGCTGGGCAGAGACGTCGAGGTAAGCGCCGCCCGCCGCATGGCGGGTCCAGTAGAGGCCGCCGCCCGCAACGTTCATCTCGAGCTCGCCCGCGCGCGTCTCCAGCCCGGCGATCGCCCGCTCGGGATCGAAGAAGGCCGCACTGCTCTCGCCAACACTGGCCATGACGCCGAAATGCGTGCTGCCGTTGCCGCCGTCGAGCCGCAGGAGATCGGTGCCGAACTGGACCGTGGTCATGCGGACGTCCCCGGCCTCGAAACGCTCGCCGGCGATCTCGAGACCGTGCGTGTAGACGCGCATCCAGGCATCCGCCGGCGCGCGGTTCGCATCGGACACACGCCCCTGGGCGCCGACCCGCGCGCGCAGGTTCCCGAGCGCGGTGAAACCGTACTCGAGACTCGCATGCGGGCCGAGCACGTAACCCGCGGCCCCCGGCCGCCAGGACGGCACCGGTTCGGGCGGGTCGACGTTGCCCGTCGGGTCGATCAGCTCGGAGCGCAGGAACCAGTCGTTCGCGTCCGATGCGCCGCCCTGGTACAGCAGGTACTCGTAGGCGCCCGCTTGCACGGCTTCAGCGAGGTGGAAGCTGTCCGCCGGGCTCGTGCCGTGCACCTCGATGACGACGATGCCGTCGCCCGAGGTCTGCGCGCCGCTGCCGCCGACGTTCCGCACGAGCACGGGCGAGCTGGCCTCCGCGGTGTCGCCCTCGATCACGAGGCGGCTGGTCGCCGACGTCTCGTCGCCCAGCGCGGTGTGGATGACGACGGTGCCGCTGCCGGCGTAGTCGCCGGCCAAAGTCAGGGTGCCGAAAGGCGTCGCGGCGTTGCCGGGCGACAGGTAGCTGCCGGTTTCCGCGGTGACGCTTCCCAGCGTACCGGTGCCCGCCAGGGTCGCACTGCCTCCGATCGTAGTCTCCCCCGCCAGCGAACCGTCGACCTGCAGCGTGCCTGCGAGGATCGACGTGCCCCCGACGTAGGTGTGCATCCCCGTCAGCACGGTCGTGCCGCTGCCGACCTGCTGAAGCGAGCCGCCGCCCGAGACGACGCCGTCGAAGGTGAACACGTCGGCGCGGTTGAACGCCAGCACTCCGTCGTTCACGACGTCACCCGTTATCGAGCCCGTGCTCCCGCCGTCCCCGAGCTGCAGCACGCCTTCCCGGATCGTCGTGCCGCCCGTATAGCCGTTGTCGCCGGCGAGCACGAGCGTGCCGGCATCGGTCTTCTCTAGCGCCGCGCCGCCGGCGAGCACCGAGCGGATCGTGGCGGTCATGTTCGCCCCGGCGTCGGTGCCGTCCCCGACCCGGATCAGGGTCGGCGCCCCGGCGAGGGTCAGCGCGTCGCCCTCGAGCACGTAGCCGTCCACCGCGAACTGCAGCCCGGCAGCCGTCACCGCGCCGTCGGCGTCGTCGATCGTCACCGTGCCGGCTGCGCCGGTGAACACGGCGAAGGCGCCGTTCAGATACGGTCCGTTCAACGAGCCGGCCGCGCTGGTCCAGTCGTCGCCGGAAAGCCGCCAGACGCCGTCACCGCCCTCGACCCGGCCGTCGTTCGCCGTGCCGGCCGCGCCGTCCCAGAAATTGAGTCCGGCGCCCGCGGTGTTGACCAGAGATACCTGGTTGGCGACCGCGGTCTGCACGAACGCGTTCGCGCCGGGCGGCAGGCTCCCCAGCTCGAGGCCGTTGTCGGTGAGCGTGCCGGCGTAGTTGAACAGCCGGTACACGCCGGCATCGAAGCTGCCGACCGGCGTCGTGACGTTCAACGTTCCGTCGAGCGTGAGATCGCCGCCGACTTCCACCAGGTCGTTGAGCGCGCCGCCGACCACGTCCGCCTCGCCGAGCTCGAACGCGAGGACGGAGTCATCGCCGAGCCGGAGGTCTCCGGCGATCGCCAGGGTGCCGGGGCCGTCGCCCGGCGCGAGCGTGGCGCCGTCCGCGACCTGCACGTCACCGCCGATCGTGCCCGTGCCGCCGAGCGTGCCGCCGGACAGCACGCTCACGAGCCCGCCGGCCGCCGAATGAGTGCCGTTCACGAGCAGCGTGCCGGCCTCGATCGTCGTGTCGCCCGACCAGTCGTTCGTGCCCGTGAGGACCAGCGTGCCGAGATCCGTCTTGACGAGCTCGCCCGTACCGGTGAGCGCCGACTGCACGGTCGCGGTCATGTCCGCACCCGCCGCCGTGCCGTCGCCCACACGCACGGTCGAGCGCGTGCCGGTGAGCTGCAACGCGTCCCCGGTCACCGCGTACCCGTCGCTCGCGAACTGCATCCCGGTGGCGGTGACGGCGCCGAGGCCGTCGTCCACCGTCACGGTGCCCGCTGCCGCCGAAAACACCGCAAACGTTTCGTTCGTCCAGGAGGCATTGACGGTGCCGCCGGTCTCGGTCCAGTTGTCGTTACCGCCCGCCTGCCACGTGCCGTCACCGCCGTTCACGGCGCCGTCGAGCTTCGGCCCGGCCTCGCCGTCCCAGAACCCGAGCACGAGGCCCGTGGTGTTGACGAGGTTGACCTGGTTCGCGATCGCCGTCTGGATCTCCGCGTCGCTGCCCGGGGGCAACGTACCGGCCTGAAGGCCGGCGTCGACGAGGGCGCCCGCGTAGCTCACAATCCGGTAGAGCCCGACGTCGAAACTGCCGCCGGGCGACACGGAGACGTCGATCGTGCCGTCGAGCACGAGGTCGCCGCCCACGACGACCAGGTCGTTCAGCGGACCGCCGACCACGTTCGACTGGCCGAACTCGTACTCCAGCCGCGCACCGCCGGTGAGCGACAACGCACCGTTCACCGTGAGCGTGCCGACATCCATCGAGCCCGGCGCGAGCGTGCCGCCGTCCGTCACGACCAGGTCTCCGCCGATCGTGCCGGCACCGCCGATCGTCGCGCCGGATGCCACCGTCGTCGTGCCGGTCGCCGCGGCCTGGTTCCCGTCGATCAGCAAGGCGCCGCCGCTGACGCTGGTCGCGCCCGCGTACGCATTGTCGGCCGTGAGCACGGTCGTGCCGCTGCCGGCGTGATCCAGCGCGCCGGTGCCGGAGATCGTGCCGGCGAACGCCAGCGTCCCCGAGCGATTGAAGCGCAACAGGCCGTCGTTCGCGACGTCGCCCGCGATGCTGCCGTCGGCACCGCCGGCGCCGACCTGCAGGATGCCGTCCAGGATCGTGGTGCCGCCGGTGTACGCGTTGTCCGACGCGAGCACCAACGTGCCTGCGCCCTCCTTCGTGAGCGACCCCGCGCCGGATACCGCGCCGTTCAGGGTCAGGGTGGTGCCGGCGTCCGTGACGAGCGTCCCGGTGCCTTCCAGCAGGACGTCGCGCGTGCTGGCGAACGTGGCGGTGGTGTGCAGGTTCCCGCCGTCCAGCAGCAGCGCTCCCGCCGCGTCCCCGAGGCTGGCGTCGCTCGCCACCTCGAGCGTGCCGCCGGTGACCGCCGTCCCCCCGGCATGACTGTTCGCGCCGGCGAGCACCAGCGTCCCCGCGTCTTCCTTGACCAGCCGCGCCGAACCCGTGAGCACGGATTCGATCGTCGCGGTCATCGCCGCGCCGGCCGCGGTGCCGTCACCCACCCGGATCGTCGCGTTCGCGCCGTTCAGCGCCAGGGCGTCGCCGGTGACGAGATAGCCGTCGCTCGCGAACTGCATGCCCGAGATGCCGACGTCGCCGCCGCTGTCGTCCACCGCGATCGTGCCGGAACTGCCCATCAAGATCGCAAAGCTGTCCTGCGCGTAGTCGGCATTGAGCGCGCCATCGTGCGTCGTCCAGTCGTTCGCGCCGCCGCCGAGCCGCCAGGTGCCGTTGCCGCCCTGGACGATGCCGTCGTTCCGCGGCGTGGCCGAGCCGTCCCAGAAGTTCAGCGAGAGCCCGGCGGTGTTGACGAGGTTGACCTGCCCCGGAACCGCCGTCTGGACGAACACCGCGCTGCCGGCCGGTACCGCGCCGACGTCCAGGCCGCCGTCCGTCAGAGCGCCGCCGTAGTCGAAAATGCGGTACAGGCCCGCGGTGAAGCTCCCGCCCGGCGTAACCGTGACGTCGAGCGTGCCGTCGAGCACGAGGTCGCCGCCGATCTCGACGAGATCGTTGAGCGGCCCCCCGGGGAAATTGGCTTCACCGAACTCGAACTCGAGCCTCGCCCCGGCGTCCAGCAACAGGTCGCCCGCGATCGTCAGCGTCCCGGGGCTCTCGCCGGGCGCGAGCACGCCGTCCGCGACGGTGACGCTGCCGCCGATCGTCCCGGTGCCGCCCAGCGTGCCGCCGGACAGCACGTCGACCGCGATCGTCCCGTCGCCGAGCGTCCCGTTCACCAGCAGCGTGCCGCCGGAGACGCTCGCCGCCCCGGAGAACAGCGAGCTGTCGCCCGTGAGCGCGGTCACGCCCGCGAGGTGGTTGAGCGTTCCGCCGCCGACCATCGCGGCCGAGAACGTGTAGCCGGTGTCGAGGTGATTGAAAATGACGCGACCGGCACCGGGACCGAAGCCGAGCTGCGCGGCGTCCAGCACGCCGGCCGCCGCCGCGGTCGCACCGTCGCTGCCGCCGATGTTGAGAATGCCGGTCGAACCGGCGCCCTCTGCCAGCACGAGCTCGCCCCCGACGTTCAGGGTACCGCCTGCCGCCAGCGTGATGATCGCGGTGCCGTCGGCCGACCCGAGGTCGGTTGCCGCGACCGCATCGCCGGCAATCGAAAGGCCGGACCCTGCACCGGAGACCAGCACGGACGCGCCGAGGCCGCGGCTCATCGCCAGGGAGGCGGCGCTCGCGGCCCCGCCTCCGAGTATCGACAGCGATCCGTTGTCGAGGTCGAGTGAGCCGGCGAGGTCCAGGCGCGATCCCGCACCGTCGATGTCGACCACCGCCGACCGTGCGGACGAGCTCCCGAGCGCGGTCGCCGCGTTGTCGGTCGTCCTGACCACGCCGCCGCTCTCGATGTTGAGCATCGCCGTGCCGTCGACAGTCGTCGCAACGGCAAGTCGTCCCGTCTCCAGGATCGAGCCGGGCCCGCTCACCGTGAGCGCGGTCTCCGTGCCGTCCACGCTCGTGGCGGCCGTCCCGGTGATCGCACCGCCGCTCGCGAGCCGCAGCTCTCCCGCTGAGATACTGGTGTCGCCGGTATAGGCGCTCGTCCCCGTCAGCGTGAGCACACCCTCGCCCGCCTGGCTCAGGCTGCCGCTGCCGGTGATCGCGCCGGCGTAGCCGAGCGCACCCGCGCGGGCGAATTGCAGTGTGCCGTCGTTGACCACGTCGCCGCCGATCGCGCCGGTCGTGCCGCCGTCGCCAACCTGCAGCGTGCCGGCGGCGACGGTCGTGAGCCCGGTGTAGCCGTTGTTCCCGGTGAGGATCAGCACGCCGGAGCCCGCATGGACCAAACCGCCCGTGCCCGAAATCGTGCCGTCGAAAGCCAGCGCGTCCGAACGGTCGAAGACGAGCAGGCCGTCGTTCGTCACGTCGCCGGCGAGGCTGCCCGCGGCGCCGCCGTTGCCGATCTGCAGCGTGCCCGCGGAGATCGTCGTGCCGCCGGAGTAGGTGTCGTTGCCCGTGAGCACGAGCGTGCCGGCGCCTTCCTTGACCAGGCCGCCCGCACCGGACACGAGGCCGCTCAGCGTCAGCGTCGTGCCCGCCTCCGCGTCGAAGGTGCCGTCCCCGGCCAATGTGACCGCGCGTGCGCTGCCGAAGGTGGCGGTCGTATTGAGCATACCGCCTTCGAACGTCAGGCCGCCGGCGAAATCGCCGAGACTGGCGTCGGTCGACACCCGCAACGTGCCGGATTGGATGCGCGTGCCGCCCGAGTAGCTGTTCGCGCCGGTGAGGATCAGGGTGCCGAGATCGGTCTTGACGAGCTCGGCCGCACCGGTGAGTGCAGACGCGATCGTCGCCTCGTAGCCGGCACCCGCCGCCGTGCCGTCGCCGACGCGAATCGCGCCCTGCGGATCGACGAGCTCGATCGTGCTGCCGGTCACCAGGTAGCCGTCGCTCGCGAACTGCATACCCGAGGCCGTGACCCCGCCGGCATCCACCGTCACCGTCCCCGGGGTGCTCGAGAAAACGGCGAAGGCGCCGTCGGTATAGGCGACGTTGATCGAGCCGCTTTCTTCGGTCCAGTTGTCGTTGCCCGTGCCGTCCTGCCAGGTGCCGTCGCCGCCGTTGATCGTGCCGTCGAACTTCGGTCCGCCGTCGCCGTCCCAGAGGTTCAGCGTGAGGCCCGCCGTGTTGACGAGGCTGACCTGGTTCGCAATCGAGGTCAGGACGAAGACCTCGCCGTCGGGCGGCATCGTGCCGGGCTCGAGCACGTTGTCCGTGAGGCTGCCGCCGTAGTTGACAACCCGGTACAGGCCCGCGTCGAAGCTGCCGCCCCCCGATACCGTGACGTCGATCGTGCCGTCCAGCACCAGGTCGCCGCCGACTTCGATGAGGTCGTTCAGCGGCCCGCCGACCACGTTCGCGGCGCCGAGCTCGAAGTCCAGAATCGAGGCGGCATCCAGGGCCAGGTCGCCGTTGATGGTGAGCGTGCCCGGGCTGTTGCCGGGCGCGAGGGTACCGCCCGTCACCACGACGTTGCCGCCGAGCGTGCCGCTGCCGCCCAGTGTGGCGCCGCCCTCCACGGTGGTGAGGCCCGTTGCACTCGACTGGTCGCCGTCGATGACGAGCGTGCCCGCGCTCACGGTCGTCGTGCCGGTGTAGGTGTTGTCGCCCGTGAGAATCGTCGTGCCGGCACCGGCCTGGAGCACGTCACCGGTGCCCTGGACCAGGCCGCCGTAGGTCAGTGTATCCGAACGATCGAATCCGAGCGTGCCGAAGTTGTTCACCTCCGTGCTGGCGATGGAGCCGGTGGTGCCGCCGTCGCCGATGTACAGGGTGCCGCCGTTGATGTTCGTGTTGCCGGTAAACGTGTTGTCTCCGGTGAGGTGCCACGTGCCGCCGTCGTTCTTCGCCAGGCTCGTCAACCCCAGGGCGGCGTCGCCGATAGAGCCCGCCAGCGTGTTGGCGTCCGCGTTGCTCCCGCCGAGCGCGATGACGTGCGCCCCGTTGCCCGCCAGCGTCACCGGGCCCGTATCCGTGAACACGATCGCGCCGGAGCCCGAGGACTCCAGGAACGTGACGCCCTCCGACAGGGTGAACAGGCGATCCGTCGTATCGCCCGTACCCGTGTAGCGCAAGGTCGAGTTGTTGCCGATCACGAGGTTGGCAGCATCCGCCGTGGATGCGCCGAGGCTGCTCGCGACCCCGCCGTCGGACAACTTGTCGACCGCCAGCACGCCTCCACTGATCGTGGTGACGCCGGTGTAGTCGTTGTCCGTGTTGGTCAGCACCCAGGTGCCGTCACCGGTCTTGGTCAGCGCTGTTGCGCCCGTGCCGTTATCGGTGATCTGCGCGGCGAGCGCGTTGTCGTCGGCGCTCGCACCGGTGAGCGTCAGCATACGCGCGGTGTCGGTGCCGGCAAACGTGATCGCCGCCGCGCTGGTGAAGCGGACCGCGCCGGTGCCCGACGCATCCAGCGTCGCGCCGTTCGCGCGGAGCGTGAACTCCCGGTTCGTATCGTGTCCGGCGCCGACGTACCGCAGGACGGCCCCGTCTATCACCAGGTTTGCCGCGTCAGCCGTCGAGGCGCCGATCGAGCTGTTGAGGCCGCCGTCCGCCAGCGACATGACCTCGAGGGTGCCGCCGCCGATCGTGGTCCTGCCGGTATAGCTGCTGTCCGTGCCGTGCAGCCGCTGGAGCCCGTTGCCGGTCTTGTCCAGGCCGCCCGCGCCGCGAATGGCGCCGGCATAGGTCTGGTTGGCGCCGTGGTCGATCGTCAGGGTAGCGCCGCCCAGCTCGACGTCGCCGCCGTTCGCACCGCCGCCCATGAGCGCCGTCACCGTGTTGTCGAAGCCGTCCAGGTCCAGCACCACCCCGGCCGTGTTGCCGAAGTTCACGCGGCCGGTGCCGCCGAACGCGGTGGTGGATCCGGCACGCAGCGTGCCGCCGGTGATCTCCGTGGTATTCGTGTAGGTGTTGGCGCCGGACAGCACCAGCGTGCCGGCACCTTCCTTCCGCAGCACGCCGCCGCCCACGACGTTGCCGGTGAACTCGAGCGTCGTCGCAGCGTCGGTGACGTCGATGAAACCGCGCGAGCTCTGCAAGGTGAAGCCGCGGTCGACACTCGTAGCGGTGCCGACAGCCGTATAGCGCAGCCTGCCGCCGCTGAACACGACATTCGCGGCATCGCTGGTCGAGGCGCCGATACCGCTGGCCGACCCGCCGTCGGCCAGGCAGTCGACGCTGAGCGTGCCCCCGGTGATGGACGTGACACCGTCGTAAACGTTGTTGCAGCCGGACAGCGCCTGGGTACCCGAGCCGACCTTCGTCAGCCCGCCGTCACCCGCGATCGTTCCGCTGAAGGTGCCGTTGATCGTGCCCGTCGTCAGCGTCGCCGTTCCGAGGGTGACGGTCCCGTCCCCGGCGAGCGCGCCGACCTGGTTGTGGTGCCCGTCGAGGTCGAGGGTCGCGCCGGCCTCGACGGTCATCAGGCGATCGACGTGACCGAACGCCTCGGTCGAGCCGGCCCGCAGGATCCCGTCGGCGACGAGCGTGCCGCCCGAGTACGTGTTGGTGCCGGACAGCACGAGCGTGCCCGCACCATCCTTGGTCAGGCGACCCTCGCCGACGGCAGTGCCGCTCAGCGTCAGGGTGGCGTTGCCATCCGCGACGTCGATCCCGCCGCCGCCGGTGTCGACGGTGAAACCGCGGTCGCTTTCCACCGTGGCTCCCGTGTACTGCAACATGCCGCCGTCCGCCAGCACGAGATTCCCGGCGGCGCTGCTCGACGCGCCGATGGCGCTGTCGACACCGCCGTTCGCGAGCGTCGTGACCGACAGCGTGCCGCCCGCCACCGTGGTCGCACCGTCGTAGCGGTTAGCGGCGTTGGCCAGAGTGAGCGTGCCCGCGCCGGTCTTCACCAGGCCGGCGCCGTCAGGACTGACGGCCTCGCCGGTGAACGTCAGGTTGGCTCCCGCCTGGGCTACCTCGATGGTACCGTTGAGGATGTCGCCGGAACGGGCCACCGTGAAGCCGCGATCGGAGGTCATCGTGCCGCCCGTGTAGCGCAACGTTCCGCCCTGCAGGACGAGATTCGCTGCATCCGCCGAGGAAGCACCGATGCTGCTCGCCGCTCCCCCGTCGCCGATGTTGCCCACGGACAACGTACCTTCGCTCACCGTGGTCGCACCGGTATAGGTGTTGGCCGCGTTCGCCAGCGTGACCAGTCCCGCACCTGTCTTCGCGATGCCGATCGCGTCTCCCCCGTTGTCCACGACCTGGGACTCGATCGTGAAATCCCCGGCGCTGTTCTGGCGGATACCGAGAACGCCGCCGCCCAGGGTCCCGGTCACGAAACCGCCGGTAATCGTCACGCTGTTTGTGTCGACGGAAGGCGCCACGATGACCGTGCCGTCCACCCCGAGCGTGTTGCCGCCGGCCACGGTCACCGTGGAGTCCGCTGCCGCGGTGTAGCGCAGCCCGCCGAGCTGCACGTCGGTGCTCACCGTTCCGAAGTACGGGGTGTCGGCCGCACCTGCGGTATCGCTGATGAACTCTCCGCCCTGCCAGGTCGAGGCATCGTCCTTGTTCGTGTAATCGGTGTCGTCGAACGCGACGATGACGCCGCCTTCCACCTTGGCATAGTCGGCCCCGTTCACCGTGGCCCAGCTCAGCGCCGTGTCGGCATTGTCGGTCGTGATGCTGCCGCTGTCCGGCAAGTTGAAGTTCACGAGTCCGCCGGTGCGCGTGATGGTGCCGAGATCGAGCGTCATGCTCCCGCCGGCGCCCGAGCTTGCATCGATGTCGTTGTTACCGGCGGTGACGTTCAGGCCATTAAAGGTCTGGGTGTTGGCGATGCCGTCGGCACCGATCACGTTGAGGGTGCCGCCCTCCATGTTCAGCGTCGAGGCGCTGCCGATGATGTTCTCGACCGGTGCGCCGTCGGCGCCGAAGTCGAGGGCCAGCACTCCGCCACTCACGGTCGTGGCACCTGTGTACGTGCTCGCTCCGCTGAGCGTCAACGTTCCCGCGCCGAGCTTCGTGAGACCGCCGTTGCCCGTGATACTGCCGCCGTAAGCGCTGCTCGTGCCCAGGGCCGTGTCGACCGCCAGGTTCGCGCCTCCCAGCGCCACGGCGCCCCCAGTGCCGGAGAGTTCCGGAGTCACCAGGTCGAAGCCGTTGAGGTCGAGCGCGCCGCCGTTGACGGTGACGCCGGTGACGGTGCCGAAGGCGGAGGCGCTGCCCGCCCGCAGCGTCCCGCCGTCGACGACGACCGCACCCGTACGGGTGTTCGCGCCGCTCAGCTCCCAGGTCGTCGAACCCGTGCTGAGCAGGTCCCCCTCACCCGAGATCTCGCCGGCGAACACGCTGGTTCCGGCAAACGTGCCGCCGAAGGTCAGGCTGTCGACAGCCGGGTTGTCGGGAAGAAAGCTCAGCGCGCCACTGAGCGTCAGCGAGCCGGTGCCGTCGTTGTTGATGCCGGTGGCGCCGTTGCTGGCCCAGGTTCGGTCGCTGCTGTCGCCCGTCCCCGTGTAACGCAGGGTGCCGGCATCGTCCAGGTTGATCACGGAACCGGCGCCGAGCGAGCTGGCTTCGCCACCGTCCGCAAGGACGGTGGCGCTGACGATACCGCCGGCGATGCTGGTCATGCCGGTATAGGTATTGGCCCCGCCGCCCACCGTGATGGGTCCGTCCGCGCTGGCGTTGAAAAATATCGCGTCGGCATCGCCGCTAAGCTCACCCAACAACGCGAACCCTGCCGTGAAGGCTTCGAACGACGTGGCGTTCGGCATCGCGATGTCGCCGGTGATTTCCAGCGTCCCCGTACCCTGGTTCATGAGACGGCGGAGCGTGGAGCCGCCCATTACCCAGTTGCGATTGGAGCTGTCGCCGGTTCCGATGTAGATGACCCGGTCCGAGTACTGCGTCCCGCCGGCAAACGTGATCGTGCCTTCGGCTACGGTGGTCGGTGCCCCGAGCGAGCTCGCCTCGCCGAGGTTGCGAACGGACGTGAAGAAGATGTTCGCAATGCCCTGGTTGGCGCCCTGGAACCGGGTGGTTCCGGTGTAGGTGCTCGCATCGTTGTTTAGCGTGACACCGTTCGTGACGAAGACGTTGCCTTCTCCGGCGTAAAGCGCCGATCCGGTTGCGGCGCCGGCCAGCGTGAGGGTGGTGCCGGCACCTATCGTCACGGTCCTGTCGATGCTGCCGGCGTCGACGCGAAACGTGGCGGTCGCGGTGGTCGTTATGTCGCTGCCGGACGCCCCGAGCGCCGCATCGCTGTCGGCCCACAAGGTACCGCCGCCGAGCGTGATCCCGCCGCTGAAGGTGTTTGCGCCCTGCAGGACCAGGGTTCCCGCGCCCGCCTTGGCGAGACCCGCCGTCCCGGCGACGTTCGAGTCGATGGTTGCCGTGCCCGAATTGACGGTGATGGTGGGCGTCGTGCCGCCCAGGGTCAGTGTGCCACCGGTCAGCGTGTAACCGTTAGTGTTGAAGGTGATGTCGCCGACCGTGATCGGGTCGGCCAGCGTCACGATCCCCGCGGTGCCGCCGAAGATCGCATGGTCGAGCGCCGCGTTGTTCCAAGCGTTGTACGGGCCGCTGACGCCATCCGCGCTGTCGTTCCAGAGGACGCTGACGAGATCCCAGGTGCCGTCATCGCCCTGGCCGACGGCCGTGCCATTGGCATCCCAGTGCTTGTCCTCGGCCAGCGCCGGCGAGGCGAACGCGGCAATTGCGACGAGGATGGCCGATCGGAGCAGACCGGGGGTCGCCGGGGCGGAATGAACGCGGGCCAACGACCTGGTCACCGCCGGCGGGTTTCCGCCTCCGCGCTTGCCGCGGGTCCTCGCGAGCTCGGAGGCCACGACCCACGTGTGGAGTGCTTTCGACCAGACAACGCGGTAGATACGGTTCATGGGAACACAATCCTCGACTCGATCAATGCGGCGAACTCGCCGGCCCTACGGCCGGACGTTTCCGGTTCCTGTGCCGGTTGTGAGGCGGCAGGCTTCTTCCGCCCCTCGAAACGTTCCGGTTCTTCATCCGGAACGCGCGGATAGAGGTCGAGCACCGGCCCCAGGGTCTCTCGCAGCGGGTCGAGCCATCGTTCATAGCTTCGCCAGCGTTCGAGACCGGCGCGATTGAGTGGCTTCCTCACTTGCCGGGCGCTCGGCGTGAAAACCGCCCTCGGGTTCTCGTGGAAGCGCAGGCAGGCCTCGTCGAATGGCAGGCCGAGATGATCCAGGAGCCTTCGGACCTGCCCTTCGAGATCGTTCACCAGCTCCTCGTACAGCACACGGTGAACGCGGCCGGGCCGCAGGCGATCGAAATGCGCCATCGCTTGTACGTAGTCGCGGTAGTAGCGGCCGAGCTCCTCGAGGCTCGAGCCGAAATTGACCGTGCGACTGAAGTACTGGGAGAAGTTGGCGAAGCAGCATCCCAGGGGATGCCTCCTGACGTCGACGATCCTGGCGTTCGGCAAAACCAGGTGGATGAGCCCGACACAGGCCCAGTTGAAGGGCATCTTGTCCGTGAAGAACGGGCGATCCGTCCTGCGGCGGGCGCGGACGGTCGCGAGATAAGCCTCCCCCCACGCGCGCAGGGCACCGGCATCCAGCTCGCCGACAGCCTCCACCCACGATGCGGTACCGGCGCGGTCGGCGATGCTGCTTGCAATCCGCTCGATGCCGGTCAACTCGCCTGCGCCTTCGACCAGGGGATGGCTCGCGAGGATCTGCTCGACCAGCGTGGAGCCCGCCCGGGGCAGCCCCACGATGAATATCGGTGCCGGATCGGGACAGCCCTTGTTTTCGCGGCCGGACAAAAACTCGCGCGTGAACACGGACCGGGTTTTCCGAACCGTCTCGGTTACCTGGTCCGGATCGTTCGGAACGACGGCGCGGCGAATCTCGTTTGCGGTCGCGAAGTGTCGAAAGGACTCCTCGAAGCGCCCCTGGTCACCGAGCGCCTTGCCGAGAGCAAAGTGGAGCTGGAGCCTGTCGAGGTCGTCGCCGGCGCCGTCGAGGGCCGCTCGCATCGCGGCAACGTCGTGCTCGTCGAGCTGAGTCTCCTTCAGGTTCGCCAGCCCCCACCAGGCGAAGCCGCTGGCGGGATCCTGCCGCAGCGACCGGCGATAGGCCCCGACGGCCTCCCCGGCACGCCCGACGACGTTCAATGCGCGGCCGTAGTTCGCCCAGGCGACGGCCGCGCCCGGCGCCAGGGCGAGCAGCGTCTCGTGGGTCTCGAGCGCCTCGTCCATGCGGCCGGCGTCGGACAGGATCTCGGCCTTGAAGGACAGGACCATGCCATTGTCCGGTGCGCTCGCCAGCACCTCGTCGAGGAGCGCAATCGCCTCGTCGGTCCGCCCGAGATCGTGGAGAAGCGCGGCGAGGTTGAGGTACAGCGGAACGAAGCCCGGCGCCTCGCCCAGCGCTTTGCGCAGCAGGCGCTCCGCCTCGTCCGGGCGGCCGCACACGGCCGCGATTTCCGCGAGCATCCGCAGCGCCTGGGGATCGTCGGGATCGGCATCGAGATGGGCGCGCAGCAGGCCCTCCGCCCTGTTCACCTGCCGGCCGCGCATTGCTGCGGCGGCCTCGACGAGCCAGGGGGAACGAGCGGCGAGCCGGACTGCGTCGGCTTCGGCGTGCGCCGCCTCGTCGTGCCGACCCTGTCGCCTGAGCGCCGCCGCCCTCAGACGATGAGCGCGAGCGGCATGAACGAAAGACTCGTGGGGCGCACACCCCACGAGGCCGCTCTCCACTCTCACATCAGGGTCCGTTCGCCGGACTTCGCAGTGCCGGGAATGCCTGCCGCCACCCCGGAGGCGTCTCGTGATGTCGGCCAGATTGCGCGGTAAACAAAGTTCATGCTCGGCCTCCCTTTCGAGCGTTTGCCGCGAAGTCGTCCGTGCTTTCTTCGAGAGCGCTGCCCCAGCGCACTGGTTCGCACGCACACCGCCTGCGCGAACACCGACCAAAGCATAAGGGACGGTGCAACCAGAAAATGCCGAACAGTTCTCATAGACGGCAAGGTCTTTGGGCTAGCCTTCGGCTCATCCTGGCCCTTGAAGCTGCGGAGACCTGCCGACACATGCCCATTCGATCGATCGCCGCCCTCGCCCTCGTCGCGGTAACCGCTCCGTCGCTTGCGCAGACGGATGCAGACGACTCGCAGATTTACCTGAGCCCGCTTGCGACCCGCGCCTGGGCAGACGACGTGCGCGGAATCGACGACGCAACGGGCTTCATGCTGGCCGCGGGCATGGTGGCGCATCGACGCTGGAACTTGGAGATCGACCTGTTCCGGGGCCGCTTCGATGGCGCGGGAGGCGACGACGTGACCATTGATGCCGCCGGACTGAGCGTGCTGCACGTGTTTCGCCGCGAGGCGCGTGTCACCCCGTACCTGCTGGTCGGTGCAGGTGCGCAGCGCAAGGACAATGTCCTGGGCGGCCGATCCACGGATGCCTATGGCGACCTTGGAGCGGGCTTGCTGGTCGGGTTGCATGCATCCGCCGCGTCCGGCACGGCACTGTCGCTACGCCTCGATGCGCGGGCACGATACGACGATTTCACCGGCGAGAGCCGCCGGGATCACCTGCTCGGCCTGGGCATTCAGTTCGCGTTCGGAGGCGAGAGCACACGGGAAACCGCTCCTGTCGAGGTACCGCCGCCTCCCGTCGTGCCGCCGCCCGACGAAGACGGGGACGGCGTCGCGGACGACGACGATCGCTGCCCAGGCACGCCAGCGGGCGCACCGGTGGGCGCCGATGGCTGTGAGCTCGACGGGGACGAAGACGGTGTGCCCGACCGTGCCGACCGGTGCCCGAACACCCCGCTCGCCACGCGGGTCGACGCCCGCGGCTGCACGCTGCAGCAAGAGATCCGGCTGCCGGCCGTGACGTTCGAGTACGACTCGGACCGGCTCCGGCCCGACGCATTCGAGTCGCTGGACGAGGCGATCGCGACGTTGCGTCGAAACCCGGACCTTGCGATCGAAGTGCAAGGCCATACGGACGATCGCGGCCCGGACGACTACAACCTGGCGCTCTCGCAACGACGCGCAGAGGCGGTGCTGCGTTACCTCGTCGAGAACGGCGCGCGCAATGCGATGACGGCGCGCGGGTACGGCGAGCGTCGGCCGATCGCCGACAATGACACCGAGGCGGGGCGGGCGCAGAACCGCCGCGTGGTGCTGCGGATTCTCGCCGAATGATGCGCTGAAAGCGCCGGGCGGACTGCCGGGCCTCGCTGCGGGGCCGTGCCGCTACCGGCGTCCCCCGGGCGCCTGCTTGCACGGTTGCGCCGGCTGCCGTACGGACGGGCACCCGGCCACGGCAGGGCTCGACGTCGGGAAACCGTTCGAGCGCGCGTTCGGGTTCCGCGACTTCCGCCGCGAGATACGTGATCGGTACTGCGTCCTCTGCGGCACACCCACCGTCAGCGGCAGCGCAGGTCACGTGATGACCTGCACGAACCCCAACTGCGCGACCGACCACTTCCCGCGTCTCGATCCTGCGATCATCGTGCTCGTGACCGACGGCGAACGCGCGCTGCTCGGACGACAGGCGAGCTGGCCGGAAGGGCGTTATTCGACGATCGCCGGATTCGTCGAGCCGGGAGTGTCTCGCCGCGGGCTACGTCGACATCAGCTCCGGCATGTCGGCGGCGGGATTGGGGCCGGGCAGGCGCTCGACCCTGCCGGCAGCTAGAACCGGTACCTCAACGCAACGTCGACGCTCCGTTCCGGCCCGACGTAGATGCCCTGGCGAAGGCTCGCGATGTAGCGTTCGTCGGTCGCGTTCTTGAGCGTTACGGCGACGTTGAGCTGGTCGTTGACGTCGTAGATCAGGCTGAGGTCCAGCAGCGTGTAGCCGTCGATGCACCCCGTGAAGAAGCCCGTCAGGTTCTCCGCGATGCCCCGCGTATTCAGGACGTCGGTGTATTGCGCGCCGGTATGGTGCACGTTCAGCGCACCGCGGAAATCGCCTTTCGTGTACGTGAGACCGACGTTCGCGATCCATTCCGGGGTATACGGAATCCAGTTGCCGTCCGGGGTCGTCAGCGTGCCGTCGCGATCGAATCGGTCGCCGTCGAACTCCGCGTCGGGGACATACGTGAAGCTCGCGTCGATACTGAAGCCCGCGCCGACGTCGATGCCCAGCCCGCCCTCGAGGCCCTGGTGGAACGTCTTGCCCCCGTTCGTCACCTGGAACTCGCTGTTGCTGTTGGCCGGGATGATCTGGTTGTCGAAATCCATGCGGAACATGGTCAGCTCGTAGCGCATGCGCTCGCTGCGGCTGCGGCCGCGCAGTCCGGCCTCGACGTTCGTCGAACGTTCGGCATCGAGCCGCTGGTCCTGCAGGCCGTTCAGCGCATCGGCGTTCAGCGCCGGAGCGAAGGCTTCGTACGCGTTCGCGAAGAGCTGGACGCCGGGGACGAGCTCCCAGGTGACGCCGAGCGGGCACCCGCCCGGATGGTGCAGGCACTCTAATTGGGAAACTTGGCCCTGTCCACGAGCCTGCCCGCCGACCTCGATCTTCCCGGCAGGCTCACGGATTTACACGCCTTACCAGGCGTACTCGAGTTGAATCCACCACTTCGCCGTGTCCGTGAGCCAGGCGTCTGCGTCGTAGTCCGCGTACTTGATGGCAGCGTTCCAGCGTTGCCATCGCGCCTGCAACAGGAGGTCTATTTCGGAGCCGTACTCGAGCGAGCCACGTTCCGCCTCGTAGTCGTGGTAGACCGCAACGGCCGACAGCGCATCGAGCAAGCCCGCTTTCGAAGTCCAGCCGATGCTCGCGTATCGATCGACGATGCCGTCCGGTGGCGTCGTCAGGAACTTGTCCGCCCAACCCTGGAACTTGTGCAAGGTGGCGAGCGGCGTCGTGAACCCTTTCACGCCGTCTCCTGCGAGCCTCTCGATGCCGAGGCCGCCTTGGATTCCCCGATAGCTCGCATTGAGCTCGGCCTGAAAGTAATCCAGGTCGAACCGCAAGGGATTGTCGGCGTGCTGCCGTTGTCGCGCGCCGGACAGCATGTAGCCGACCTTCGTCGCCTTCCCCTCGATCTCGCCGCTGAACCGCAGCCCGTACGTCCGTGACGAATCCAGCACCGCCGCCGGTGCGGCCGGATCGGGCCTGAACTCGATCTCATACCCGAACGCGGTGAGCCGCCCGAGCGGCAACAGGTAGGAGACGTTGGTGAGCCACGTCTTGCCTTCGTAGCGTCCTTGAGGCGACTCCTTGCCGAAAACACGATTGACCTGCGAGACGTAGCTGACGTCGAGCGTCAGGTTGGGGACGCTTCGATTCACGACGCGAACCGAATCGAACGTCTGCTCGTTCTGCCGCCAGCCCACGTTGCCGACGAAGCGCTGGTCGTCCAGCAGAATGCGCTGGCGACCAAGCGTCACCGTCGTGTCGGGAATCGCAGTGTTGGTGAGCTGCAGCCGGTTCAGCTCGTAATTTTCCGGGTCCGCCACGACCGGATACGTAAGCTTCCCATTGGTGGTGCTGTTGTAGTCACTGCCGATCGGAACGACGAACTCCCCTTCGGCGAGCAGCGTGGTGTTCCAGACTTTGCCTGTCTCGAATCCGAGTCGCGCGCGCAGCGTCAGAGCTTCGGCGTCATTGGCGAGCGGCTGCTGCTCGACGTGCTCGAAACGCAGGCGAGCATCGAGTAGAGGCTTGAGGCCGGCGAACGCCGACCCGACTGAATCCGACTCACCGGCCATCGCCGCGATCGGCAACGTCATCAAGGCCACCAGGCACCAGTGTCGAATGCGTCCACGAGCATCTCGGAATGGTGCCGGTTCTCCAAGGGAATTCCGCCGTGCTCCTATGCGCATCCCAGGTCTCGCTCGAGGCTTCCGATGACTGAAGTTTCCGCCGTCCTGACGGCAATACCTTGACCTCGGTCAAGTCTCGACGATTGATCCACGTCAATGCGTCCTCAGTCATGCGCGCGACCTGTTGCGCGAAAGCGGAGCGCGCGTCACGGACGTCGCGCTCTCGATCGGCTATTCGGAGATTTCTTCGTTCTCGCGCGCTTTCGCAAAGAGGTTCGGCGTGGCGCCGCGGGATTGCAGGCCGACTGACGGTTGCGACCTGCGTGCCCGCGGGCGATGGCCGGAGCTTCAGGCTTCTTGCTGCCCGTGGGCATCGCGGCGAAAGCCTCGCAACGGGCAGGACCGATGTAAGGTCTCAGGACTGGATACATACTCCACGCCCACAATATGGCCGACGCCCCGCCTAGCATCGCGCCGGGATGGTCCGGCCGCGCTGCCGCCAGCATCGAGCCGGCGCCGATCCCTGACGGGCACCCGGCGTATTCGCGTGGTGGCCGACGACGCGCTATTGTCCGTTCGCCTGCCACTCACCAGGGGGGAACTCGATGTGCCATGTTTCCGTGCGCAACCTTGTCCTGGTCGCCAGCTTCGTTACCGCGACTGTACCGGGTACCGCAATTGCAGATACCACGAAGATCGAGCCGTCCTGGCCCGATTGGCTGAAGGAGGCGATGGCGAAAGAGATGCAGGAGACTGACTTCGAGCCGCTCTCGCTCGGGCCGATAAGAACCGTGATGCCGGGCAAGGTCACGGAGCAGCAAGAGGTGGAACCCGGTCGGTTCTATGCCAGCTCGGACGACGGCTCCGGAGCAGCCCATGAGTGCTGGTTCTTTCCATGAGTGCTGGTTCTTTACTGATCCGATCGACATTGCCTCGTCGACGGCGGGTATCGCCGATGCGATGATCGAGAACCAGAGCGAGCAATACGGTTCGGTCGGCTTGCGCAACGTTCTTCATGTGGATGCGGGCGAGATTGACGGGTCGCCTTTCCTCGCGCTCGAGTGGTTCTACACGGTGGGTAAAGCGCCGGAGGCGCTGGTGGGCCTGATCAAGATTCGCGCCGCGGAACGCGACGGGACACATGTGATCTGCGCGCACTCGTTGCCAGGCTATCGCCAGACGTTTGCCGACGGTTTCGCCGAGGTGGTCCGCCGGCTGGATTCGGGTTCGGAGGCTGCCGACCCCTACTACGAGGAGATCTACGTTTTCGAGCTCAATGGCCTCAAGGCAGCCTTTGCCAGCATGACGATGTCACGGGATGAAGAAGGCGACACGAGGATCGATACCACCGAGGCGATGCTCATCCCGATCAGTTCAACGGAACTTGCCACGTCGGACAGCACGACGGTGAGCTGGTCGACGCCCGACGGGTACCTGATTAACGCCATGGACAGCTCCGTCGAAAACGGCGAGCTGACCATGGATCTCTCCCTGCAGCTCGACGATGAAGGCGCCTGGGTGGTCGACGGATCGTTCAGCGGCAAGCCGATCAGCGAGCAACTCGGCACGGAGGGCGATCCGGTCTCTGCACTCGGCGAGATGCTTGCCGTTCGCCACCTGTTGCAGGAACCCGACGCGACGTCCATCGACCTAGTGTCCTGGATTCCCGACGCCGATCCGGCGGCGTTCACACATGTGACCGTCGCCCGGGACCCGGACAGCGACGCACTGGGTGCTGCCTCGATCACCATGGGGCCACTGAAAATCAACGGCGAATTCGACGACACCGGCTCCATGCGGCACGGCACGATGAACGTCGGCGGCGTCGCCCTGGTCATGGAGCGCGTGTTTACCGCGGGCGCGCTTCGCTGACATGCGCGGACGCGGCCGCCTCGCCCTGCCCGTGATTCTAACGATGGCTGCCAGCAGTCCCTCGGCCGTTACCGCCGAGGGCATCGGGCTGTACCTTTGGGAAATCGGCGAAGTTTCCGTCTCGGACCCGAGCCAGCTTACGGACGGACCGGTCACCGTACAGCTCGACGTCGCCAACGTCCAGCAGTTTGCAAGCTTCCTGCAGAAATATGTGACGCTGGAAATTGTCCGGGCGGATACGCAATCGATAACAGTACTCAGTAAGAGTACAGACTCGATTCGGATGGAACCCGGACCCGAAGCATCTGCGCCGTCATTCATCATCGACTACGACGAGCCGGCGATTACCGCATTGCTCGACGAGGTGGATCGCGAGTCGTCGGCTGCGGCGACGCCGGAAGCGCTGCGCAAGTTCGTCAATGAGCACATCAGCGACAAGACCTATTTGCGGGCTTACGACATTGCATCCAAAGTTGCGGCGACCGGATCGGGCGACTGCACCGAACACGCATTCTTGCTTGCTGCGCTGGCGCGTGCGGAGGGCTATCCCGCACGCGTCGTCGTCGGCGTCCTGATGCGCGCGACGGACGAGAAAGTGCAGTCCTTCGGTCATGCGTGGACAGTAGTTCACGACGGTCAGGCCTGGCAGCGGTTCGATGCGACCTTGCCCGAAGACCCGGCGCCGAACGAGTGGCTACGCTATTTGCCGCTCATGCCGGTGGTCAACGAAGACTCCGGCTACAATATGGGGCTGATGGAAAAGGTCGCCGTGTGGCCGAGAAGCGTGCGGCTGGTTCCGGAGCCCGTTCGCGAAGGCGTCGGGCAAGCCGAATCGCTGCGCTGACGAAACAGGGCGGCCCTTCAAGATCGGCGTGCGCTCACCTGAACTCGAAATACTCGTAATGCAGGTTGGCGTCCGGGACCCCGAGCCTGCGCATCTGCGCGCGCACGTGCTCGAGCAGCCCTCTGGGGCCGCAGAAGGCGATCACGACGTTCTCGCCGACCGCTTCCCGCACGATCGCCTCGAAGCGCTCCAGGAACTCCGGCGCCGTCGGCCCCGTGGGAATGGCAACGAATTCCATGGCCGCGCGCCTCGTCAGTTCCTCGATGCGAGCGGCGCTCGGAAATTCCCGACCCGGCGTAAAGAAATAGAACAACGTCGCACGCGACAGCGCCACCTGCTGCTCGTCCGTCAACCAGGCGATGAAGGGCGAAATGCCGACGCCGCCCGCGATCCACACTTCGCGCTTGCCACCTGCCGGGCGGGAGAAGCGTCCGAACGGCGCATAGATGTCGGCGTGCATGCCGACGGTCGCCTCCCGAGTGAGCCGGTGCGTGTAATCGCCGAGGTCGCGAATCACGAAGTGCACGTGTCCGTCCTCGCTGCGGCTTACGATCGTAAAGGGATGTGGCTCCCGCAGGCCCTCTTCCTTCAAGGAAATGAAACCGAACTGGCCGAGCTTGAACGCAAGCGGAGTCTTCACCGGTTCCAATTCCAAATGCAGCGCCGCAGCGCCGGGGGACGCTTTCACCA
>Ga0079224_100002504_pt1 | contig 22351 bp, 20 predicted proteins | sample Stecom2015_FD_80414 | JGI IMG/M metagenome (GOLD analysis project Ga0079224, IMG submission 80414) | Agricultural soil microbial communities from Utah to study Nitrogen management - Steer compost 2015 | ecosystem: Environmental > Terrestrial > Soil > Agricultural land | place: USA: Utah...
GAAGGTATCCAGCGTTTCCCGGTAAGTTGCCCCGTCGATTTCAAGCAACCCGACCACAATACGCCCTCTTGGCCAGTCGCACTGGAAGAAGGCGTCATGATAGCGCTCTGGAAATCGGTTGTGCTTGTAGAAGACGGTTCCGACTGGCGAGCCTCGGCCCAGGTCGGTCATCGAAGGCAAACTATCCAGGTAGTAATCGGGCCATTTGCCGGAACCGGTTCGCCAGCCGTATTCTCCTCCGGGTACGATATGGTTGGTTCTCACCGGGCGGTACCAGGGGAGGTTGATGTCCCATTCCATGTCGGAATCGAGAGTAAAGAGCTCACCAATCAGATTGAAGCTGGCGTCGTAAGCGTTTCTGAAGCCTCCGGCGAACAATTCCCACTGGCTTCCCGGAGAACTCAAAGGAGTGCGAGCGATGGTTCCACCCGGAGCTCTGACATTGGCGGCGTGTCCTCGCGGATCTGTGTAGTAAGGCAGCAGATTTCCTTCCTCGTAGTTTCTGTGCGGAGAAAAAAAGGAGGAGCTATCTGTGAGCGCAGTGTGATTCCCGAGCACCCAGTAGAGATAACCGTCGGCTCCGATGATCAGGGCGTGTGGGCCGTGTTCTCCGATCGGCCCCCGGTTGAGAGTTATCGTTTCGACCCGGTCTCCGATGCCGTCCTCGTCCGTATCCAGCACGTGGTAAAGACCGGTCCCTTCCGGTCCTACACCGACTGCGTAAAGGTGGGGACCTTCAAAAAGCAGCCCCTGGCAGTTCGTTACCTGATCTGTGAAAACGCGCTCCCCATCGGGGAGGCCGTCCCCGCCTTCGTCCAGCAGTACTACCACCGGTCCACGTTCTCTGGAAATAACCGGTCGTCCTTCCGAATCGAACGTCATCGCGACTATCGAACCGCTTCGTGACGCCGGGTAGACCTCTTCGACACGGAAGCCGTCCGGTACCTGGAATCGGTCACGGATCGAGTCTGACGAGCTTTGACTCCGGCCCGCTGCCAGAAACCATGAGCCCGCCAACACTGCACCTGTCACCAGGAGGGCGCCGCTGACGGCAATCCATCGTCGCAGCTGCTGGGAATGAGTGGGGTTCTTGCAGACTTTCACACTCTATCCACAAACTCCCGATTATGGATTGTTACTTGAACCTTGTTGAGTTCCCGCAGCGCTTCGGCTACGTGTTGGGCGTAACGGCTAAAGGCCTCCTCGCCTTTTTCAGCAGTGGCTCGTTCCGGATTACCAATGACACCGCTTTCGGTGAATTCGTGGTGGTCCATCGGGAAGTGAAAATAAGAGTATCCCTTGAATTGAATATCAGGTGCGCCATCCTTCTTTCCAAAGGAGTCAGGCAGCCAGCGAGGAATATGAGTGGCTGTCTTAACGGCCCGATCCATGCGCACAATCTTCTCGTTGTGGGCCAGCATTTGTGAGGTTTCCAGTTCGCTGGCATGCCAGCCGGGTGTTTCATCCGGTGGATTCTCCATAAGACCTTCCAGCAAACCAACATACCGCTCCATGTAAGGCTTACAGAATCCGACCAGGGCGCCCGTATCATAGCGAATCTTGCGCAGCAAGGGATCGATCACTTTCACATTCGAACCATGCCCATTCACGAAGACCAGTTTGTTGAAGCCATGGTGGATGAGGCTGCGGGCCACATCGTAAAGCAAGGCATTCAGTGTTGAGGAACGGATGGTGATGGTGCCGCGACCCTCGCCCGGCCCGGCCATATGTTGCGGAGAATAGCCGGTCCAGATTACGGGCGTATAGAGCATGTGATTGATCTCAGCGACGCGGCTAGCAATTTCGAGTGCAGTCACGGTATCGGTACAGAGAGGAAGGTGCGGTCCATGTTGCTCTGTACTGGCCATTGGAATCATGATCAGGTCGCATTTCTCCAGGTAGGCCTGGATGTCGGGATAGGCCAGTTCGGCCATATTGTAAGTCGGAAGATCAATCGGTACCGTCATGAGACATCCTTTCCATTCAAAAGAGCCAGAAAACGTTTGGCAACCGTTTCGGCAAAGTTCTCGCTGTTGATATGCTCTGGATAGTCCAAAACCGGGATATTTTCTCGAATGCTCTCGCGAAGATGGTTGAGGAATTCCTGATCGGCCTCAGGATCCCAGAATGGACCGCCGGGCACGTTGGGAATTGACAGACCCCTGGTGGGTACCAGGACTTCGACCGGTCCTTTTGCCTGGTTCAGCCGCTCCGCAAACATCTTTCCCAGCATGCCCATCTCGTGCTTTGAAGTACGGATCAGCGTAAATTCAGGATTATGATCGTAGAACGGACGATTTCTCAGCTGCGGTGGGACCTGTTCGGGGGGTCCGTGCACTGAAAAATCGATGCAGCCCGGCACGACCACTTGGGGAAGTCCGAGTTTGCCGATGCGCATGAGGCGATCGGGACCGCCTTTGTGGAAACCACCCACTAGATCGTCGGTCAGCTCGTCGGTCGTGAAATCGATGACTCCGCAAAACAGTCCTTGCTCGGCTAACTCTTCCATGGCCGGGCCGCCCACCCCATTAGAATGAAAAATGACCGCTTCCAGACCAGCCCGAGCCAGATGATCCCGAATCATCATCACCGCCCGAGTCGTGTTTCCCAGCATCGTAATGGCGACATGCCGACCCGAGTGCTCCGATGGCAGTGAGTGGCCATACTCGAGCATCCCTTTCAAGGCTGCGGCAACGTTGTCGTAGATTGTCGTGCTGATCGGATTGAGTCCCAAGATGTCGATTACGGAGTGGACAACCATGACGTCGCGAGTACCCACCAGAGGTCCGAAGCGGCGGTGTCCCGAGGCGATCGGCGTCACGAGTACTTTGGGTATCCCGACCGGCAACGCCTTCATGGCGGTGGCTGCCATCACGGCTCCTTCCGCTCCGCCCAGAGAGGTAACGGCGTCGAGCTTTCCTTCTGCAAAGAGCTCTAATGCGATGTTTCGGATACCTGCCCGCATCCCATGGACCGCCTTGCCGCGGCTGCCTGCGTTGCGCAAGCTCTCAATGTCGGTTCCGGCCGCCCGGGCAACTTCCGCATTGGTGATGTCAGGAATAATGCCCAGTGGTTCGCCCAGGATACCGAAATCGATCACCGTAGTGCCGACGCCCAGGGCTTTCAAGCGGTCCCTCAAATAGGCGATTTCGGGACCTTTAGTGTCCAGAGTACCGAATATCGCAACGGTCTTTTCCATCTTGGTTCTCAAGGATTTAATCGCGGGCGGTCAGGGGGTTACATGTACTTCTTTAGTGTCTTGATGCTTTCCTCGACCAACCAGCTGTAGAACTCATCGGACAATGTGCTGCTGCCATGGTCTTCGATGAACTTTAATTCTTCAGGCGTCAGTTCGACCTCACCGGTTTCAAGAGCATTCTTGTAAGGGTTAGCGGGAGTCCGATCAACGGGAGCCACGAATTCAACAGTGAGGGCGCCGTCGTATCCGATCTGCTTGAGAGTGTTGATCAGTTTTTCCCAATCCCAGTGTCCCTGTCCACACGCCATTCGGTTTGTGTCGGCCACATGGAAGTCGACCAGACGATCACCGGTTTTGAGGATTGCCTGAAAAGGATCCGCCTCTTCGATGTTGATATGGAACGCGTCGAGGCAGACGCCGCATTCATCGCCCACTTCTTGCGCCAGCAGTAGGGCCTGATCATGCCGGTTGAGAAAGTAGGTCTCGAATCGGTTCAGAGGTTCGAGAGCCAATCGCACTCCCTCCTTTTGCCCGTGCTCGTAGCACTGCTTCAAGCTGTCGATTGCCCATTGCCATTCTTCGTCAGGATCGGCCTGAGGTTGAATTTTCCCGACCGTGGATGGAACGATGGTGATCTCGACCCCCCCCAGTTCCTTGACCATGGTAATGCAATCTTTCACATATTGGACAGACTTTTGACGCTGCTGCTCATCCCTGGCCAGAAGGTCACGGTCTGCAAGCATTAGGGTCACCGATCCCCAGCACTTCAATCCTTGGTCTTTCAGCAATTTCCGCACTTCACGAGTGTCGTACTTCTCGGGCTCACCGCTAATCTCGATGGAATCGTATCCATACCGGGCGAGACGTCGAATGGTGGTTTCAATCGGCTCTGCTCTCATCCAGTTATGCATCGAAACTTGCACGTTTACCTCCTATTACTCCCCATATACTGACAAGATGACTTGCTCATTCCAGGTGAGCAGCCATTGTTTCGTAAAGTCCAGACACCTCGATTCGGCCGTCAGCCTGAGCACGAAGGGCCTCCAGCGCGAGCGGGTCTTCAGTGAACAAAAACCGAGCTCCTGCATCGATCGCTTCTTGTAGTCGGGCCTCCGTCAGGTCACGAGCCAAATCAGGCTGGACCCAGTTCAGTCCTCCCACGACTCCGGTGGGATGGGCACGATCCTCACGCCAGAAAAAAGAGACTTCGCGAGCCGCCTCGAAGAGACTTCGCAATAGCTTTCGTGGGGCAGAGTGGTTTCGTTTGATCCTCGCCCCGTGCTCTGGGTCATGATAGGCATACGGACCTTCACCACGGATCTTCTCGAAGCGGAGGAGCCCATTCTCTTGAGATCGTTCCAGGTAAGCTGCCAAGTCAATGACTTCGAGATGGTCAGGTAACCCGAGATTGAGACGCTCTGGATAGAGGCGCGTGACCGTATAAATATCTCCCGGGGTGAGGAGAAAAAGCCTCCTGCATCCGGTGCTCTTGATCTCCTCAATCGTTTGCGAGGCGAGTTCAGCGGCCAGCTCGGAGAGGCCGAGCGAGGAGGGAAGCAGGCCCAGGTTGCGTCCGCGGGCGAGCTGAATTGGTTCGACACCCGTTGCAGCCAGCAGCTGCATTGCAGCATCCAGGGTTTGAGGAGTGCGGAAATAAGCCGCATCTCCCACCAGAATTGCGTCTTCACCGGTTTTGATCGGGCTCTCCGGAGTTGCTCTCTGGAACGGATTAGCCCATCGTTCCAGCGCCTCTTTCAATGCCATAACCGACTCTGGAGCCAGTCCTTCTTCCACCACAGCGGCCCGAGCACCCGCAATACCGGTCGGGAGCGGTTGGTCGGTCGCGCAGTGAGTTCGGCACAGCCCGCAATCAGCACATTTATAAAGGGCGTCGACCGCCTCAGGATTCCATTCCAACAGATTCCGTTGCGCGGAAGCGATCATCAGAGCCCAGCCGTGCGGGGTGAGAGTTTCATTGTGCGTGACATGCCCGACCGGACACACATGTCTGCACATCAAGCAGTAGCGGCAGTATTCCACCACTTGTAGCGGGTTCTCAATGAAAGCGGGTTTCGGTGCGTGACGATCACCCATTCGACTGTACTCCAAACCCCACCTTCCCCGGATTCATTATTCCGTTCGGATCCAGCGCCTCCTTGATGGAAGCCAGCAAATGCCAGGCCGGCCCATACTGAGCTCGCATGTAGCGGCTGAGTTTTAGTCCGACACCGTGGTGCTCATTGATCATCCCCTCATTTTCCAGCGAGGTACGGACTGCCACCGTCCAAATGCGATTGTGCAGGTGGAGGGCTTCTTTCGGATCTTCGGGTGTTTCCTCGAGGATGAAACGGTCATACAGGCTGGCTCCCCAGGGAAACCAGTGCGAAAAGTGGCCGATGTAACGAATGCCGATCTCACCGAAATGAGACTCGATGGCCTTCTTTTTGGCCCAGTAGAGATCTTCGAGCTTTGAAAATGTGGTAACTGTTTCAATTGTCCCGTACATCTGCGGAAGATGTAGTCCCAGAGGCGGATAATAGAAATCGTATCGGTGATTCCACCAGCGCTCGCCGGGCTCTCGTCCCAGGTCTTTGGCTCCGAGCGCTTCGCAGATGAGCATGGCTCGTTTCTCCTGGGCCGCCGCTATCTCCTCCCAACCGTCAAAGCCGATGATCATGTAAGCACCTTCCAGCTCGTAACCCAGAACCTTTTTGACGAGCGAAGCGGTGGAGGAGGGATCGTACATTCGGATGACCAGTGGTTCCAGTCGGTCGACCATCATGCGCCTGCCGGCCTCGATTCCGTCACCTATACTTTTGAAAAGGACTGCTCGAAAGAGGCGCGTTTCGGGAAGCGGCACGATCAGCATGGTGGCTTCGCTGATGATGCCGAAGGTCCCTTCCGAGCCCAGAAATATTCGCATGAAGTCGGGGCCGGAGGCGTGATTCGGAACTCCGGGGGTGCGAATGATCCGGCCATCCGGCAACACGACCTGCATGCTCATAACCAGATCTTCGGCCTTTCCATATTTCGTACTGATAGTTCCCGACCCGCGTGGTGCCAGGTAACCCCCTAGTGTGGCGCAGTTTGCAGAAGCGGGATAATGGGGAAGGGTGAGATTCTTCTCATTTAGAGCCCATTCCAGTTGCGTTCCATTAATGCCGGCCTGGGCACAGACATAAAGCGATTCTTCATTGACCTCGAGAATCTTGTTGAGTCTCTTCAGATCGATGATGATTCCGCCGTATGTCGGAATGGCTCCTCCCTGGGTACCCGAACCTCCTCCCCAGGGCACGATGGGGAGCCGATAGGCGTTGGCGATCTTGAGGAGTTCCGAGATTTCTTCAACCGAGCCTGGATGGACGATGAAATCAGCTCGAGCCGGAATCAAACCACGATCCAGCCACATCTGGGGCATCCACGACCAGTCGGTTGAATAAATGAGTTGATCCACTTGGCGAGTGGAGACGTGGTCGGCTCCGACTACGTCCTCCAGTTCACTGAAAATCATCTCACGCTGAAGAGAGCTAACGATCATACTGCTGGTAGTACTCCTGCCGGCATTCTCATGATGGTGAGCTGTACGTTACAAGGCACTCTATCTGGAGTCAAGATTGGGGTAGCACAACCACTTTCCCATCAAGATCAGGCTCGGGCGATTTGCACCTTGTTATCGGTTGCTCTGGTTTGCGGTTTCCTTCTCGTAAGGGACGTTAATGTCGAGAGGGCCTTCCCAGGTGGTGGGTATCGGCTGTCCGACTGCCCAGTGGATACCGTTCACTACCAGACGCTGAAATGGTTCCACGGCAAAGTCTTCCGGGTGGCCCATTGTGGTGGTGAAAACTCGACCTCCAGCCGGAGTCTGGAAGGTCCAGGCAACCGGATTGTCGACCCGTTCTGAGCGACCGCTTGGTCCGACCGACTTCCCCATCATCAATACCGTCGCGGAAGCAGGAGGATAGTCAGGCAAGACATGGTAAAGCCATGAACGGACATGAAACTGACCGGCGACACCGTCTAGAATGGGGTGGCCCTGGGCTTCTGAGTGCTTGTAGACGTCAGTGCTCGATTCATGTCCGTAGTGGTAAATCCAGGGGGCGCCGAGAAAGCGGGCTCCGAACTCATTCCACTCTTCTAGAGGGTGGCTTTCGGGATACCGGAAGGCATGTGTGGTTGTGCGGAAGCCGACGATTGGCCGTCCCGAATTGAGATACTCTTCAATATGCTTGATCTGCTCTTCAGGCAGTCTGCGCCAGCGTAGAAAAAAGATCGCCAGGTCAGCCGACTCCAGGGAGTCGAGCCCGGGAATGTTCTCTTCGGAGTATTCGTCAGGATAAGCGGAAACGACTTCCGTTCGGAATCCATAGCGGCTTTCCATCACAGAGGCCAGTAAGGGCATGGTCCTTTCTGAGGAATACTCGTGGTCTCCAGTGACGAATACAAGCAATGGGGGCTGCTGCGGCTGCTCGGCTACCTGGGAAACCTCAGACTCCGTCGAGGTGCTACATCCTGCCAGGAGGAGCAACAGAATCATGATTTTCGATAGAGGGTTGAATTTCATGACCACCTACAGACTTTCCGGTAGTGGAGCTAGTGAGAAATCGAAAGTTTTTCTCCTGAGATCTAAGAAGTCCCGCACGTGGTCTTTTCGCAGGCGGCCGATTCCTCCAGACATCGGGTGCATGCGCCGCCAGGCGCACAGACGGGCGAAAAGAGCTGACGGGAGTCCACCGAGACGATCATCTGGAAAACAGCCCAGCCTGTTTTTTGCAGGCAGCTCCTTGAGTGAATAAAACTTGCGGTAGCAATAGTAGAGCAGGTCTTGCAGGCGATTCGGCGATATCTGGTCGTGTTGCCAGGTCTCGCAGGTGCCGTCAAAACGGTCCAGGTTGGTTTCGTGAATTAATCCTCGACTCAAGAAGTCATCGTACTGTTCGGTTCCGGGAATGGGAGTCAGGATGTAGAAAGAAGCCTGAGAAGGCTTCAAAGAGCGGAGCATGTCCAGATGACCTTGAACGTCCTTTTCTGTGTCTCCTGGGAAGCCAATGATGTTTGAAAAATGGGTTGCAATGCCATGCTCACGGCAGTTTCGGATGATCTCTTTGTACTTTTCAGGCTTATTCTGAAACTTTTTAGCTTGCAGCAGGACTTTGCGCGAGAAGGATTCGACGCCCACGAAGATTTCATAGCAGCCCGCTCGTGCCAGCAGGGGCACGAGGTCGCTGTCACGTCCTCCGATCTGAACATCACATTGCAAGAAGAACTGAAGTCCGAGCTTTTCTTTAATGATTTCGCGAAGCAGCTCTCTCACTTCCGGAATCTTGTTGAAGTTGTCCGAAGTGAACATGACGAGCTTGACCCCTGCATCTCGCGCGATACGCAGGGTCTTGAGCGTTGTTTCCAGTGCCTGTGAACGGATCTGGTTGCCGGCGATTTTGATTACAGAACAGAAGTTGCAGCGGAATGGACACCCTCTGGCCGGATAGACGCCCATCATTGGAACCAGATAGCGTTTCAGTTCGCGAGGTGACGGAGCACGAAGGACCGGAGCTTCCAGATTGGTTTGCCAGCGTTGTCTCTGACCATAGACCGGCTGCAATTCACCAGCGATTGCATCATCGAGAATCGTCCCCCACACCAGTTCCGCTTCTGCCAGCGAGATACTGATCCCACTGTTCTGAATTTCCTCGGTCTTGCAGGTCATCAAATGTGGCCCACCCAGGACCACCTGGGCACCGCCCTTTCGAGCCAGTGCAGCGAGATCGAGAGCACGATGAAATTGATGCGATTGAATCCCGACCAAAGCGACCAGTGTTTTACAGCCATCCCCTCGTAACAAGTCAAGGTATTCGAGTCCCTGATGAACGTACTCATCAATGGCGAAAGTCTCGATTTCAGCACCCGTCTTCTCAGCATACTCGAGGGTTAGGCTTTCCATGTACTTGAGGGTGCTGTTCGGCATGAATCCACGCCGGAAGCGCTCAACGTATCCCTCGCGGGAATATTTACTGGGTTTAATGAGAACGACGCGAATCTTGCCGGGCCGGGACGACATGTCAATATCTCCAGAAATGGTTGGCCTTTTGGCCAAAAACACTCTAAAGCCGTTAGGTGTATTAGTAGAGACATCTGCAACAGACGTCAAGAGTCTACGCAAAAGTAATTATTCCCTATCACCGAAAAGTCGCCACAACTCACAGAAAGAGCTGGACAAAGGCCCTTTCAGAGACCTCGGATCCCGAATAACAGTCTGGGGCGGGGCCCTCCGTGTCGAGCGATAAGGACTAATAAGAAAGTCTGAGAGTAGACCGTGGACGCCATTCAGCTGTCTGAACGAGTTGCTGTGATCGTCACGATGCGTGACCGATTCAGCATGTTTTCTCGGTGTCTGGAGAGCCTCTACAAGAACACCAATATTCCTTTTCGCGTCATCGTGGTGGTGGGTGGCGCAAATACAGAGATCAGGGATTATCTAAAAGGGGGCCGAACGGGAGGCAATCTGACGACTGTGTTTACTAAACGGTTGCTGCTGCAGGGTGAAGCGCGCAACATCGGGATGCGTGAGGTTGGCGAGCGCTTCTGTGTCATCCTGGAGAACGATACCTTGTCCGGGAGTAATGGCTTCGTCCGCTCCTGCGATGTGCGCTCCAGGAGAGAGCAGCAGTTGTTGCTCCGCTAATTTACTGGAGATCGGGGACTCCATGCTGCCGGATGCGTGTTCGAGGAGGAGAGGCAACACGGAACTCTTATTTTTCGGCATCGAATAGTCTATCGTCAGGCTGGGCGGACAAGAATTGACTACCCTGAAAATCATTGCATATTGATCGACAGATCTATACTTCCTAGCACCGACCTTTTCGACGACGTTGAGCCATTTGATGTAGATCTCGGGTTAACTCTTCGGGCGCTAGGGCGAACGATCTTCTTTGAGCCTGAATCGGTCGTCACTTATTCGGCTCCCCCACCGCTGCGAGTTTGTGATGTTTCCGCTTATAAGTTTCACTGGAACCCTGAAGGCTGGAGGAACCGTAATGAGGCCTTCATGCGAAAGTGGGGGTTCGTTTTACGCAAGTTTGGCTTCCAGGCACGATGACATCGTCCCGTCACGGGCCGATTCAGGTTCTTTGGTGGTGAGGCGACCGCTTATCAAAATCGGATTGGATTCTTTCGGAGTGATTGTCCTATATTACAGCGAACTCCATTAATCAGTGATTTATGACGCCATGAGGAACTGCTATGTGTGCAAAAATCGTTCTCCCCGAGGATGGAGATCAGTTCGATTTCGGTGGCCTCGGAGTGCAGTGGAAAGTGGAAGGGGATGATACAGGGAAACGGTTTTCCATTGTCCATCATCCGATCGCGCCGCGAGCCCTGGCCGCCCCTTTGCACTACCACCATAACGAAGATGAACTTTCCTATGTCCTGACCGGAACCCTCGGTGCATTGCTCGGCGATGAAGTGGTGGTAGGTGGCCCCGGCGCCTGGGTCTTTAAGCCTCGAGGACAGTGGCACACCTTCTGGAATGCCGGTGATACGCCCTGCGAAATCATCGAAATCATTTCACCGGCAGGCTTCGAAAATTACTTCCGCGAAGTAGCGGCGGCATGGGGTGATCTGGAGAAGTTTGCTGAGATCAATCGGAAATACTCCCTCGACATGAACTTCGACAGTGTGCCCGAACTTTGCCGTCGCTTCAATCTTACGTTTCCCGAGTTGTAGTATGCTCGCGGCGAAAACACGCAAAAAGACTTTGTGACCGTTGATCGCTGGTATGCAACACGTATTTGCCGGTACACGCGGTGCTGCCGTATCGTTCCCAGAATCCACCAGGAATCCTCATGATGATCGACGTTGTTAAGAAGCTCTACCAGTATAATGATTGGTCCAATCAACGCACGTACGAGGTCCTTCAGGGGCTCGAACCGGGACAACTTCAGGCCACGATCCAAAGTAGCTTCCCTTCCATTCTCGACACCTATGGACACATCGTGGGTTCTGAGTGGGTGTGGTTACAGCGCTGGCTCGGCCACAGTCCGGATGGATTTCCGGAATGGCTAAAGAATCCTACTCTCGAGCGTCTGCATGAAGAACTTGAAGCAGTACAAAAGGCACGTCGAGTCTTTCTGGATCGCTTATCAGGTGAAGGCTTGCAGACCAACATCAATTACAAACAGCTAAGCGGAGCGGCTTACGCGAGCCGCCTGCTTGACCTTCTTCTTCACGTCGTCAACCATTCGTCCTATCACCGAGGTCAGCTCGTAACGATGCTTCGCCAGGTTGGCGCTCAACCTGTGGCTACTGACTACGTGGTCTTTACGCGACTTGGTTAAAGCTGATCTTCGTGTCTTGATTCAAGTTCTTTCGACCGCACGATCACCACAGAACAGGGAGCGTGCAATTGCCCGTGAAACAGAGCCCAACATGAATCGACCCACAGGTCCGTATCTGTGGGATCCGACCGCAATGGGGTCAGCATTCCAATTCTGCTTGTCGATTCGCTCTCCTCTATCCCGCGACGCTAATCAAGGCTGGAACCGAAGTTGCTAGCACGGTTGGGAAGGAGGTGGCCTTTGGAGAAAGCTTTAACACGCAAATTGGTAAATATCGAGGTGGGTACGGTTGTTTTACAAGGGGATCTAACGGTACCCGAAAATGCACTGGGCTTGGTCCTCTTTGCTCATGGTTCGGGAAGTAGCCGGCTGAGTCCTCGAAATGCCTTTGTTGCCGAGGTCTTGAATCAGGGAGGGCTTGCAACTCTCCTTTTCGATCTGCTTACTGAGCAAGAAGATCAGACGTACGCTAATCGATTCGACATCGATTTGATCACAACAAGATTGAGCGGGGCTTGCTCATGGGCAAGCAAGCAGTCAGAAATCCGAGATCTACCGGTCGGATATTTCGGCTCCAGTACGGGATCCGCAGCGGCCTTATGCTCAGCCGCACAGGCTCCGGAGACTGTTCGGGCGGTCGTCTCCCGCGGAGGGCGGCCAGATCTGGTACTGGAATGCTTATCGCAGGTCAGAGCTGCCACCCTTCTGATCGTGGGGAGCAACGACCGGCAGGTTCTCGAGTTAAATGAAGAAGCATTTCGTCACCTCCAGTGTGAGAAGACGCTGGAGATCGTTCAAGGTGCGGGGCACTTGTTCGAGGAAGCCGGCGCCTTGGAAACAGTAGCGCGCCTGGCCCGGGACTGGTTTGTAAAACACCTCGGCTCGTAGGCTGATCAGAGCGCGATTCTGTGCTGTAGGGATGGAAAATTTCAACCCTTGGCGAGGAGGAATCATGCGGCACTTACAGGTCAGCATGATTCGTTGGCGTTGACCATCCTTGGGTCCGGCTTCGACTTAACCCCAGGCCCCAACTATGTTGCGCCTTCAACGGACGGACTTGTGTTCTTTAGCGCAGCTCTCCTGTATGTGCCCCTGCGGTTAAGCTTCCTAAGCCTTGAGCGTAGCTTTTCTCTGTGTCTTCTGTGGTTAGAGTCGAGCGATGGCTAGGCTTCAAACACCAATCGAGTCACTAGAATTACCAGGATTCCCGCCAGGAATGAAAAAAAGTGAATGAGATTTTTCTTGACGTCCCTTTCATGTTTGATTTCAGGTATCAGATCGGACGCCGCAATATAGATAAAATTGCCGGCCGCAAACGGAAGAAGAAAGGTCACATCTATAGCGGCCGAAAGAAGATAAGCCAGCAGCGCTCCGGGAACGATCGTCAGGGCGGAAAGGAAGTTGACCAGAAGCGCCTTGTACTTTTTCCAGCCCCCGCGGACCAGGATCCCAAAGTCTCCGAGTTCCTGGGGAATCTCGTGGGCAGCGGCGGCAATCCACGTAATGATTCCGGCTTCGATGCTGATTAGAAATGAACCGGCGATGGCAAAGCCGCCGATAAAGTTGTGGAGGCCGTCGGCTAGCAGAATCAAGTACGTGAAGGGTTCCTTGTGTTCAGAGGGGACCGCGTGGTGATGGTGCCAGGAGAGGAACTGTTCCATGAGAAAGAACAGTGAAAATCCCGCCAGCGTCCACAAGAAGATACCCGTCAGGTCGCCGGTTTTGAGGAGCGCCTCGGGAATGAGGTGCAGCAAGGCCCCTCCCAATAGAGATCCGGCCGAGAAAGCCACTAGGGGCAGCAGCAGTTTCTTTAGAAGACTTTCCCTGAGCGCGAGAAGAATGAGCCCAACCCAACCGATGGCGCTCATCAGGAGCGAACTGCCGAGAATCCATATGAGAAGATCTACGTTGTTCAAAGGGTCTGCATCAAGCTAGCAAATGATCCTGCTTCGGAGTGCGTCAAATGCTCCACTTTTTTCGGCAAATCACCCGCTCAGCCTGTGGTTCTAGCTCTGTTGCTACAGCGCCTTCCACTACCGGAAGCTAATCTCGTTCTTCCCGGGACTTCAAATAGGCCACAATATCTAGCCACTGTCTGACCGTCATCGCTTCCGAGTAATCACCCATACGAGACTGTGAATTTTCCCTGATGTTCTCATATTCGCCCTGCACATAGATGGGGGGCTCTGACGCGATTATCTCAGGACGAGGGCGGGCAAATCGGTGAGACGGCGCTATGATTGACTCGGCCAGATATTCACGGGAATGGGGATTGTCCGGAGAGCCCAGCACGACGGGAACAGGAGGATCAGCAGTTGGTGTAGGAAAGTCTTCACCTTCCACAACGTGGCAGGTATAGCACTGCATCTGTTCGAAGGCGACTCGCCCGGCTTCTGGATCCCCCTCGGGTAGTTCGTACGAAGTGCAGCCCAGGAATGGAAGTAACAAGAGTAGAATGAATGTCTTTTTCATACTCGACAACCTCCTTCCGCTATATATAGCTAGCAATTCACGTTCCGTAAACCATTCGTCAGTTTACTCCTGTTCTGACGGATTTGGTCATTAACCTGCTTGCAAAATCGTGGAAGGATTCGTCCTTTCATCTACGGGAGTCACGGACCATTGCTACACCCGGCCAGTCGAGTTCGGGTATCGTGGAAGAAGGAGGCGTGATGGCATTCAAAGATAGATTTGATGCTGCCCGTCAACTTGCTGAGCGGCTCTCACAGTATCGTGGAGAAAACCCACTGATACTAGGGATCCCCAGGGGTGCCGTCCCCATGGCGGCGGAGATTGCTCAAGCTCTTGAAGGAGAAGTCGACGTCATTCTGGTACATAAGTTGGGTGCCCCTGGCCAACCGGAACTTGCAATCGGTTCAATCGATGAAACAGGTGCGGTTTATCTGGCAGATCATGCTTCTGCGATGGACATTCCCTCCTCATACCTCGAGCAGGAGAAAGCAGCTCAGTTGAAACTTCTTAGAGAGAGGCGGCGACTTTACACTGAATCTCGTCCAGCTCGCGACCCTCGAGGACGAATTGTGATTATTGTGGATGATGGAATCGCTACTGGCTCGACGATGATCGCGGCGCTGAGATCGGTTCGCCGACAGTCTCCTCAGAAAGTCATAGTTGCTACTGCCGTAGCTCCGCCCGACACGATACGCAAGCTGAGGCACGAGGCGGATGACGTCGTTTGCCTCCACACTCCAGACTGGTTTCTGGCTGTCGGAGATTTTTTCGAGGACTTTACACCAGTCACCGATGAGGAAGTGGTAAAGGTTCTCCAACAGGCCCACCATTCACAGGAGGAAAGACCATGACGACCACAGGATTGGGTGCCTTTGACAAGGCTGTACAGCAGGGGAACATCTGGATTAAGGAAATGTCGGAGGCCCTGGAGCGTCCGGATCGCCACAAAGCATACGCTGCCATGAGGGCTGCACTTCATGTATTGAGAGACTGCCTGACGGTCGAGGAGGCAACCGACCTCGGAGCCCAGCTGCCCACGCTGATCCGCGGGATTTACTACGAGGGATGGAATCCAGCGGTCACTCCCAAGAAGATTCGGAGGAAGGAGGACTTTGTAGAAGCGATTCGGTCAGCACTCGGGAGGCATGATGATATTGACCCGTTGATGGCGCTTAAAGCGCTGTTTTCAGTGTTGGAGCAGCATGTATCGGCTGGTGAGTTAGACGAGGTGGTGACGAATCTCACTCGCGACGTACGAAGCTTGATAGGAAGGTAGCACCGCCCATCTAATCATCCGGCGAATAGCAGGCAGCTGCGTGATTCTGTCCAAGTGCCAGGTATCTTATTGCTTTCCTGGTCCACTTGTCCTCTTCCCGGTATTCGGGCTCTTCTAAATGGCGAATACAGAGTTTCGCCCGTACCATCGCACGCCTGGCAGCGTAGAAGTGGAACAGTTCGGGAGGAGGATAATCCTGCAGAGCGCGGCAACACTGTTCGAGGATGATTTGCGCCGGCGACGGATCAGAGAGGAACTCGCATTCCATGTAAAGGAATGCAAGTTCCTCATAACTGTCCATAAGCCTCAAGTCGCGGTTGAACTCAAGACAGTCTATAATCGACGGCGGATTCCGCAAACAAACATGTTCCGGTCTGAGATCACCGTGTCCCTCAACGATACGTGCCTCTTCAACCCGCTTGGCGAGAAGTTCAGACCGAAAAGTCAAGAAGTTTATGAGGGATTGTTCGGTCGCGTCCAGGGCTGGCCGTGAAAGCCGAGATCTGGGACCTCTCAGTTCTCGAAATGTGGAGTCAAGGTCGGATTCCAAGCGGTTCTCATATTCGATCGGGGTGACGTCCGCTGGAATTGCTTTGGCGTAAAAATCGATCAGAAGTTCCGAGACAGCTTCGAGGTCGTGCGGGTGCCAGGAGCGGTTGCGAATTGCCTCGTCGAGCATTTCCCATCGGGGCAGGCGCTTCATTTTGACCAGCCAATCGACCGGTTTTCCCTCCCCTACCAGGCTCAGGGAGCCTTCAGGATCTAGTGTGAGGGGGACGACACCGAGATATACTTCCGCTGCCAGTCGCCTGTTGAGCCGAACCTCCTCTCGGCAGTCCAATAAGCGCTTTTCAGGTGTACTGAAGTCGATAAACTCATAAATGACTGGTTTCTTCAGCTTATAGGCATACTGTCCCGCCAGGAACACCCAGGACATGTGAGTTTCTATCGACTCGACTGCCCCGGTCGGGTGTGGGTAGGATTCCTCTCTCTTCAGAAAGTCGACCTTCTCCTCGAGCGTTATGTCATCTAGATTTCTGACGCGGGATTCCATTGGACCTCGTGTACCTCATGTCACGCCACTTTTCGCTTTCTTACAAAGTATCACGGAGGCTTACCTCCGGAAGAGAGATTACCAACCGTCCATCGAAAATCTAGTTCGTTACCTGGCCCTTGAACGTTGTTACAATAGGCGCTAGAGACATAGTCAATTCCGCCGTTCAGTAGGAGCAGCGAAGTGTTCAGGTAGCACAAGTAGGTAAGGAAATCAGCTTTTGTGTGGAATCATTGGAGCGGTTGCTGAGCGCGATGTAGTTCTTACATTACTCTACGGTCTGGAGCGGCTTGAATACCGCGGTTATGATTCGGCAGGTATTGCCGTTTGCGACACGACAGGTCGCCTGCAAAGAATCCGGTCAGTCGGTAAAGTTGCACTGCTCAGCGATTTAATTTTAGGGGTATCACTGAGCGGCAACACGGGAATTGCCCACACTCGCTGGGCCACGCATGGCATGCCCTCGGAGCGCAACGCTCATCCCCATATGAGCGGCGAACGCGTCGCGGTGGTGCACAACGGCATCGTCGAGAATCATCGCGAACTACGAGAGACCCTGGAATCGGAAGGTTACGTTTTCACATCAGAGACGGATACTGAAGTTATTGCCCATTTGCTTGCTCGTGAACTCGAAAGAGAAAGCGACTTGTTGCGAGCAGTCCAGGCTACCGCCAGTCAATTGGTGGGAGCCTATGCCCTGGCGGTTATCAGCCCGGACGATCCCGATCTCATCGTAGCGGCGCGCTTTGGAAGTCCACTCATCATAGGAACCGGCAAAACCGAAAACTTCGTAGCTTCCGATATAACCTCGCTGCTTCACGTCACGGAGGATTTCATTTTTCTGGAGGATGGGGATATCGCCGCAGTCCGGCTCAATGAAGTCGAAATCCTCGATTCGGAGGGGAGAAGGGTGGACCGTCCGATTCGCAGGTCGCTGGTCACCGGCCCTGTAGCGGACAAGGGGCCATACCGGCATTTCATGCTGAAAGAGATTATGGAGCAGCCGGCCGTCATCGCTGAGACTCTGGAGGGCCGCATCCATAAGGGGCGCCTGCTGGAGGAAAGCTTTGGTCACGCTGTCGGTCAGCTTCTGGAGAAGACGAGGAGCATTCACATTGTCGCCTGCGGGACCAGTTATCACGCCGGGCTTGTGGCTCGTTACTGGCTCGAGGAGATTGGAATTCCGTGCAGTGTTGAAGTCGCCAGTGAGTATCGCTATCGAAAAGTGTGCATACCGGAAGACTCGTTGTTTCTGACAATCTCCCAGTCTGGAGAGACTGCGGATACGCTGGCAGCGCTACAGAAAGCCAGAAAGGCAGGCTACCTCGGAACCCTCTGTATCTGTAATGTCGCGGAAAGCAGCCTGGCCCGTGCTTCCGACGCAGTCCTGATGACTCGAGCCGGACCGGAAATCGGAGTTGCCTCGACCAAGGCCTTCACGACTCAGCTGGTGGTTCTCCGCTTGTTGACACTGGCTTTGGCCCGCCGGAGGGGGATACCCAGGAAACAGGAACAAGAACTGGTCGAAGAGCTGCACGCCTTACCGCGACAGGTGGAAGTAGTCCTCGGACTAAGTGAAGCAATTGAAAAGATGGCGGCCGAGTTTGTCGACAAAGAGCATGCCCTGTTCCTCGGCCGCGGCACTTTTTTCCCAATTGCCATGGAAGGTGCATTGAAGATGAAGGAGGTTTCCTATATTCATGCCGAGGCTTATCCTGCCGGAGAATTGAAGCATGGTCCCCTGGCTCTGGTGGATGCCAACATGCCAGTGGTCTGCGCCTTGCCAAAGGATCCCCTTCTCAAAAAAGTGATTTCCAATCTCCAGGAAGTTCGAGCCAGAAACGGAGAGCTTTTTCTCGTGAGCGACCAGGCAGTCAAGATCGAGCTCGATCGCTATCATAATTTGACTTTATCAGACATTTGCGCCAGTACTGCTCCCATCGTGTACACGGTACCGTTGCAGCTGCTGGGATATCACGTGGCCGTGCTTCGAGGAACCGATGTTGACCAGCCCCGCAATCTGGCCAAGTCGGTGACCGTGGAATGAAGGTTCCTTCCACAGGTAAGGAGATGCTGCGTCAGTAAGAAGACGCTACTCCCAGCTGACTATGTTGTTGTCGAAGTCGAGATTGAGCACTGCCACTTGGAGCGCAGCCACTCCCAGTACACCATCCGGTCCTTTCATGCAGCAGCTCGTATCTAATAGGTAGGCGGAAAGATTCTTCCATTGTGAATTGCCGATTCTGGCCTTTTTCATCATCACTGGTTTCAAACGGTCGATTCCGCCTACATGGCGGATTTGCTTTACTCCCTCCATTTTAACGACACCAGAAAGCTTCCCTTTCACTTTGCTCGCGTACAAGACGATCTGGTCGGCTGCTGTATCCAGGAGAAGGGTCAACTGCCTCTCACCAGCACTAAAGGGAACGGGTATGATCGGAAGTTCCGGGTAGAAGGGGAACCGAAACGGTCCATGGAATACCCTTCCAAAGGTGACGGTGCGTTTGGAGAAATCAATGCTGATGCTGTTCCGCTTTATTAAATCAAGGCCGATCAATCCATCGATACGAACCAATTCTGTTATTCCCGACACACTGGCAATCCAGACTGTTACCTCCTGATAAGTCAGATCGCCGACCGTTAAGGCCGGGATGAACGACCTCTGTACCCATACCTCTTGTTCCAGTGACGATACAAGCTGATACTCTCCGCTGAGCCCCAATTGTGCTGCAACGTGTGAATCCAGGATGCTTCGGCTCGATCCCGTGTCCAGGACGAAGTTAAGATCTTCGAGACCTTCCACGGTTCCCTTGATGACGATTAGATGGCCATATAGCTCAAGAGGTACCGTCGTATAACTGACGTCAGCGGCAAGTCCCGGACTGGAAAAGGTCAGGAGAATCGAGATGACTGGGATGATAAGGCAGAAATGACCAGAAATCGATTTGGAATGCCTTTGTTCTTGGTGCATCGCTTTCACCTCCCAGGGCCCTTTGCGGGTCCTCTATTAGGGAAGGCGGGAGGTGAAGGAAAAAGACGGAAGGCAGAGCTGCCCGCGGGTGGCGCGTGCGGGTAGGCCGCAAGAGGCAATGTGCTTGGGAAGGCGCTCTAAAAGACGCTCCAAAAGGATCGCTTAGTCCAGCAGTCCTTAACCGACGGCTTGTCACCGGACGACCCGTTTGAAGGAATGGGGGAAACAGACGGAACAGTCAGATGATTGAGCTTCGCTTTTCTTGGAGCGGCTCAATTCCCAGGAAACGGCTGGATACCAGCAGACAGGTCGATCCAGGACTGGGAGCCTGCCAGCCAAGGCGTCCCGGCGAGATCTCTGGTTGTGAGTAGAAATGAACGTTGAGTTCACTTGAGAGAAGAAGCTTGTCGAAAAAGACGTTACTGCTTCGACTTACTTGTGAAGGAGTAAAAAGTCTTGAAAGGAGCGATCAAATGTCACTGCTTAAGAAGCCCTTCAACCATTATCTCAGGGAAGTTCGTCTTGGAATCTGGCTGATCCTGATCATCGGCGTCATTCGATTTTTCTTGAAACCTGTTTTTGGTATCAGCTATGAGCAGGCTACCTGGGTCACCAGCTTGACCTTGCTTGTTCTGTTACTTTTAGTTGCTTATTCAATCCGGGCGGCGGTTCGCGGGGAGACGTACCGAGACGTACTCGGGATCTCTGCTGCTCTGTCGTTCACGAGTGCAGCCTTCCTCGTTGTTGCTATTGCGATCGACGAGTTTGGCGGGATTGATACATTTTATACCGACATGCAGCATGGAGGCGAGTTGAATCCGTTCCTACATATGGGCGGACATATGCTCGGAGCGGTAATCGGCTCCCTGTTTGGATGGGGGCTGGGCTCTCTGGTCCTCATGCTCACTCGTTTTCTAACGAAGACGCGAGCTGCTTCGATGTAAGTGCAAGTGCAACCGAATCAGATTCTGGGTCTGCACCCGGTATGCCGGGTGCGAGACCGTCTGCTCCTTTAATCTGCAAAGTCGAGTGGGGCATTAGTCCAATCGCCCCCTGGTGACAAAATCGAATCTCAATCCAAAGTCGAAGATCATTGCTATGCCTCCTAATCAAGACAGTGCCGCCGAGAAATGATTTATAAATGTGAATAATTGAATTGACTAAAACCAAGATTTCCACTATAGGTCCTGGACAACTGCCAACCAGTCTTTAATGCTTTTGGAAGAGCCACAGGGAGGGTACAATGGGCTCTCTTGCCGAATTGACTTGTCTGCGGCACTACTTGTGGACAGGCGCTCTTATTCTCTTCTTCATTACTCACGAGCTTCATGCGCAGGATGGCGTAATCCAGGGAGTCATCACCGACGAAACGGGAGCGGTTATACCAGGAGCGGAAGTCGAGGTGACGAATCTCAATACCGGGATCGTAAGGACGGCATTGTCTGACAATGTAGGATTCTATTCTGTTCCGCTCCTGAGCGAGGGTCGTTATTCAGTAGAAGTAACGATGCCAGGATTTAGCAGCCAGGAAAGCGAGATACGGCTGCAGGTAGGTCAGGTAGCCCGCGTCAGCTTCCAATTGAGGGTTGGGGAGATCACTGATGTGATTGAAGTAACCAGTGCGGCAAGTCTGCTTCAGTCGAAGCCCATGGACGTGGGGGAGGTAATTGAAGAAAAGCGAATCGTCGACATGCCCCTGAACGGCCGCAACTATCTGGATCTGGCTCAGCTATCGACGGGAGTATTGCCGGCAAGACAACTGGGAAGGGGACACCGGGCAGGGGAAGAGGGAAGCTTTATCGCGGTTGGAATGCATGGCGCCCAGAACAATATCCTCCTGGATGGTGCCGACAACAGCTCGCAAACGAGCGGCGGTCCCCTTGGATTCGAGGCCCAGGCTGTCAAGCCTCCCGTCGATGCCGTTTCCGAATTTAAGGTGATCACCAACAACACTTCTGCCGAACATGGCTATCGAATGGGTGCCAAAGTCATCGTCTCCACCAAGTCCGGTGGAAACGAGTTCCACGGATCTCTGTATGAGTTTCATCGAAATGATGCTCTGGGAGCCAACAATTTTTTCGCAAACCGCTCCGGTTCGGACAAACCCAAGTTTCTTCGCAACCAGTTCGGAGTGACTCTTGGGGGGCCGATTCTTCGCAATAAGACCTTCTTTTTTGCAAGTTACCAGGGGACTCGAATTCGTCACGGACAGAGTTTTATTTCTACAGTGCCGAGCGAGCAGGCTCGCAATGGTGATTTCTCAAACGAACCCATGGAAACGCGGAATATTTATGATCCCTTAACTTTGAGTGGGACGGGAGCAGATGCCATACGTGAGCAGTTTCCCGGCAATACCATACCGGCCGACCGGATAGACCCCGTAACCAGGGCCATGGTGGCCCTCTACCCACTCCCGAACATAGAGGGGAGAGAGCACCTGCCTGCCAACTTCTTTTTCTCTCCCACCGTTGAGGATGACGCCAACCAGTATGATTTTCGTGTCGACCACCACCTGAATTCTTTTCACAACTTCATCGTCCGTTATTCTTTGCGCGACCAGTTCAAGAATGAACCCGGTCCTTTGCCTCATCCCGCCATGGGTGGAACAGGTCAGACCGTGGACTTAGTCGGACATAATCTGGCCGTTAACTACAATGCTACGCTCAACAATACAACTCATAACGAATTCCGTTTCGGGTGGAGCTGGTTCCCCACCAGGTTTGACATCCCGTTCGAGGAGAATTTGAATCCTCAATTCGGCATCACTGGCGCCCCGGGAGATACTTTTGGCGACGGACTGGACCACGGATTTAGTCTGTTTATTCCGTCGGGGTACGCTCAGGTAGGTCCGCGAGGGTTCTGGCCCAACGAGAACAATCTCAGAGCGCTACGATTTGCGGACAACATTATGTTGCAGCGGGGCGACCACACTTTGAAGTTTGGTGGTGAGTATCGTGAGACCGAGGTTTATCGGTTAGCGCATCGTCACCGCCGCGGGCGTTTTAACTTTAGTGGAGTCTATACCGCAGAGATGCCGAACGTGGGCAGC
>Ga0079224_100002505_pt1 | contig 22350 bp, 18 predicted proteins | sample Stecom2015_FD_80414 | JGI IMG/M metagenome (GOLD analysis project Ga0079224, IMG submission 80414) | Agricultural soil microbial communities from Utah to study Nitrogen management - Steer compost 2015 | ecosystem: Environmental > Terrestrial > Soil > Agricultural land | place: USA: Utah...
CCCGCCGCGCACCCGGCCCCGAGCCGCCGGAGACGCCGCTCAGCCCAGGAAGGTTTCCAGGAACCGGGACCGCGAGGCGTGCCGCAGCCGGCTGAGCGCCTTCTCCTTGATCTGCCGGACGCGTTCCCGCGTGATGCCGAGCAGCGAGCCGATCTCCTCGAGGGTCATCGCCTCCTGGCCGTCCAGGCCGAAGTACAGGCGGAGGATGCGGGCCTCGCGCTCCTTGAGGGTCCCGAGGGCCTCCTCGATGGTGGTGGAGAGGGCGCGGTCGTACGTCTCGTCGTCGGGCCCGGGAGAGAACTGGTCAGGGAGGTAGTCGAGCAGCCGATTGTCCTCGCCCGGCGTGATGGGCGCGTCGAGCGAGAGGTGCGATTGGGAGATCGCGAGGGTGCGCTGGACCTCCTCGTGGGAGAGATCCAGCTCGTCGGCGATCTCCTCGACGGTCGGCTCGCGGCCAAGCTCCTGGAGCAGGATGGAGGACCGCCGGCCGATGCGGTGCAGGGCCCCGGCGCGGTTGAGCGGGACGCGGACGATGCGGCTCTGCTCCGCGAGGGCCTGGAGGATCGCCTGCCGGATCCACCAGACGGCGTAGGAGATGAACTTGATGCCCTTGGTCTCGTCGAACTTCCGGGCGGCGCGGATGAGGCCGAGGTTGCCCTCGTTGATGAGGTCCCCGAGCGCGACGCCCTGGTTCTGGTACTTCTTGGCGACGGAGACGACGAAGCGGAGGTTCGAGCGGACGAGCTTGTCGAGCGCTTCCTCATTACCCTCGCGGATGCGGCGGGCGAGCTCGGCCTCCTCTTCCCGGTCGAGCAGCGGGTAGGCGCTGATCTCCCGGAGGTACTGGTCGAGGGAGCCCTCCTCGTACGTCCCTCGACGGGTCGGAGAGAAACCCATACGGCGCTCCGTGATGCGGCGGAGTTTGGCTTTGACCGTGACCGACGATTTATGGATGGTGGCGCCCTGGCCGGCGCCCGGATCTATCGTCGCAAACGCGCATCGCCGCCGGTCGGCACCGACCGACGATCGTCAATGGACGGTGCCGCCGATCCGCCCCCAGCGAATTCCGGTCAGCCAGGGGAACGGCTTCAGGATCCCGGGATCGAACGAGTAATAGATGAACAACGGCCGGCCCCGAATGGCCTCGCCGTCGACGAATCCCCAGTACCGGGAATCCTCGGAGTCGTCGCGGTTGTCACCGAGCACGAAGTAGCGGCCGGGCGGGACGACGATGGGCCCCCAGTCGTCGCGCGTCGGTTGATAGGTGGCCGGGTCGACGCCGGGCGCCAGGAAGTCGCGCTGCCACATCATGCCCGAGACGGCGATGTCGTTCGGATCGCTGTGATGGACGAACGGCTCGATCTGCGGCTGGCCGTTCCGGTAGAGCACCTTGTCGCGCATGAACAGGGTGTCGCCCGGTATGCCGACGAGCCGCTTGACGTAGTTCTTGTCCGGTTCGTGAGGTGGGAGGAAGACGATGACGTCGCCGAGCCGCGGTTCGTCGAAGGCGGGCAACCGAACCCGCGTGCCGGGGATCTGGGCGCCGTAGACGGCCTTGTTGACCAGCAGGAAGTCACCGACGAGCAGGGTCTTCTCCATGCTCCCGGTCGGGATGCGGAACGCCTCGACGAGGAAGGTCCGGATGAGGAGGAACAGACCGAACGCGATGAGAATGGACTTGATCCACTCCCAAGCCCAGCGGCCGGTCGACATCGTGGCACGTGCCCCCGGGTTTGCCTGCTTCTGGCTTTCCGACAGCCGGTCCTCGGCGGACCGGTGGACCCGATGCTTCACGGCGTCTCCAGCGAATTCACGAGCGACCGCCCGCCGACCCGCTCCGCACGGTCGTAGGATCACTCCCGGCCACGGGCTCCCGGTGGGCCGCGAGCAAGCGGGCGCCCCTCTGCGCTGCCGCCCGGCTCAGCACGGAACGGAGTTCCGACAGATCGCGTTCACCGTGCCCCGTCCCGACGACGAAGACCAGCACCGCGGGGTCCGGCTCGGCAGGTCCGGCCGGCGCCTCGGGTTGGAGCCTTTCCAGGACCTCGCGCACGATGCGTTCCACCGCCGCGGGCTCCACGCGTCGGCCTGCGGCGGTGATGCGCTCTGCTACCCGGGCCGTCAGGGCCCGTTCCAGCGCGGCGCGGGGCGCCGTGTTGTCATCATAAGGCATCGGGGACCTCGCGGGCCGCTATCATAACCCGGTGTGTCCGGGCCCGCCAGAGGGCGCCGGCGTCGCGGGCCGGCGCCCTTGATTCCCTAATAGGGCGAAGCGTCGTACGTGTCAATCTGCGCGCGCTGGAGGCGGCCGGAGTAGTCGATGTAGGCGACCTTGGTCTCGGTGTAGAAGTCGTAGACCTCCCAGCCGCCCTCGCGGTGTCCGTTGCCCGTCTTCTTGACGCCCCCGAAGGGGAGATGCGCCTCCGCGCCGATCGTCGGTGCGTTTATGTAGGTGATGCCGTTGTCGAGCTCCGCGATGGCCTGGAATGCGGCGCGCACGTCACTGGTGTAGATCGCGCTCGACAGTCCGTAGTCCACTTCGTTGTTGATGCGGATCGCCTCGTCCAGCGTCTCGAAGCGCATCACGCTGAGCACGGGGCCGAAGACCTCCTCGCATGCCAGCCGGCTACCGGGCCGCACCCCGCGGAGAATTGTGGGCTCGAAGAAGTAGCCACGCGCGAGCGGGCCGGCGTCTGCGCGGCGGCCGCCGACGAGCACCTCGTCGCCCTCTGCCCGGGCGACCTCGACGTAGCCGGTCACCTTCTCGAGCGCCTGCTCGTTGATCAGCGGACCCACATCCGTGTCGGGGTCGAGGCCGTTGCCGAGGCGGAGCGTCTGGGTCCGCTCGACGAGTCGGTCGAGGAAAGCATCGTGGATGTCGGCGTGGAGGAGCAGCCGGCTGGTTGCCGTGCAGCGTTGCCCGGTCGTGCCGAACGCGCCCCAGAGCACGCCGTCGAGGGCGAGCTCGAGATTCGCATCGGGCATCACGATCTGCGCGTTCTTGCCGCCCATCTCGAGGCTCAGGCGCTTGTGCATGCGGCCACAGACCTCGCCGATGCGCGCCCCCGTGGAGGTCGAGCCGGTGAAGGAAATGACCGGGATGTCCGGGTGCTCGACGATCGCCGCGCCGACCTCCTCACCGCGCCCGTGAACGAGCTGGATGACATCCGGCGGCAGGCCTGCCTCGAGCAGGATCTCGACGAAGACGGTCGCCGTGTGCGGCACGTCCTCGGCCGGCTTGAAGATCACGGCGTTGCCGCACACGAGTGCGGGGAAGATCTTCCACGTCGGGATCGCGAGCGGGAAATTGAACGGCGTGATGATGCCGCAGATGCCGATCGGCCTGCGGTAGGTCATCGCCCACTTGTCGGGCAGCTCGCTCGGGACCGTGTAGCCGAACAGGCGCCGGCCCTCCGTCGCCGCGTAGTAGGCCGTGTCGATGCCCTCCTGCACATCGCCGCGCGTCTCTTCGAGGACCTTCCCCATCTCGCGCGTCATGATCCGGGCGATCTCGTCCTTGCGCGCGGTCAGGATGTCGCCCACGCGGCGGATGACGTCGCCACGCTGGGGCGCGGGCGTGCGGCGCCAGCGCTCGAAGCCCTCGCGCGCGGCGTGGACCGCGCGCTCCACGTCTTCAGCGCCCGAGAGCGGCCACAGGCCGATGAGGTCGTCCTGGTCCGCGGGGTTGCGGTTCTCGAAGAACTCGCCCGTCGAGGGGTCGACCCACTCGCCTCCGATGAAGTTGCGAAACCTTTCGCTCATGATGCACCTCCAGGCGGCGGCAGTCCGCCGAACGATGACCCAATCGTGTGCGCCAGCCGCGCAAACTGACGCGCGAAGCGCACGGTGGCAAGGCCGCGCGGCGCGCTACCGGATGCCGATCGCGAAGAGCGCCGCGCTGCCGAGCGCGAGGAGCACGGCGTAGAAGGCCCAGAGCTTTCCGAAGGACAGGCTCGGCAGCGCGCGGCGCACGAGCAGTGCGAGCAGGGCTCCGCCGGCCGCAGCGGAGAAGGCCCAGACGAGGCCGAGAACGACCCAGATCGCCGTGACGCTCATGCCATGCGTGCTGCGTGCGCTCGGCGAGGAGCCCGCGCCATCAGTTCGCCTCTCTGAGGAGGCGGAACTTCTCGATCTTCTTGTAGAGGTTCGAGCGTGGCATCTCGATCGCGCGCGCCGTCTCGCTCACGTTCCAGTCGTGCTCGCGCAACTTGGCGAGGATGTAGGCGCGCTCGGCCCGCTCCTTGAACTCGGCGAAGCTCGGCGCGTCGAGCAGGTCCGCGGGCAGTGCGCCCGTGGACTGTGGGCCGGCAACCAGGCGATCCACATCCGCGGCAGTGACCTCCGGGCCGCGCGCGAGGATGAGGAGCCGCTCGACCGTGTTGCGCAGCTCGCGCACGTTGCCGGGCCACTCCATCTGGCCGAGGCGCTCGATCGCCGCGCTCTCGAAGCTGCGCGGCGGCAGGCGCTGCTGCTGCACGGCGATCTCCGTGAAGTGGCGGACCAGCATGGGGATGTCCTCGCGCCGCTCGCGCAACGGCGGGACGTGGATGGGGACGACGTTGAGCCGGAAGTAGAGGTCGTCCCGGAAGCGCCCCTGGCGGATCTCCTCCTCGAGGTCCTTGTTGGTCGCCGCAATGACGCGCACGTCCACGCGTGCGGGGCGCTCGCCGCCGACGCGCGTCACGACTCCCTCCTGGAGAGCCCGCAGCACCTTGGCCTGTGCGGCGAGGCTCATGTCGCCGACCTCGTCGAGGAAGAGCGTGCCGCCATCGGCCTGCTCGAACTTGCCCGCGCGATCGGTGACCGCACCGGTGAAGGACCCCTTCACGTGGCCGAACAGCTCGCTCTCGATCAGCTCGGCCGGGATCGCTGCACAGTTGACCTCGACGAACGGCCCCTCCGTGCGTGTCGAGAGCCGGTGGAGCGCGCGGGCAACCAGCTCCTTGCCGGTCCCGTTCTCGCCGGTGACGAGCACGCGCGCGTCCGTCGGGCCGACCTTCTCGATCCGATCCAGGACCGCGCGGATCGCGAAGCTCGACCCGACGATCTCGTAGCGGCTCTCGATCTCGTCGCGTAGCCGGGCGTTCTCCTGCTCGAGCCCGCGCTGCTGGAGCGCGTTGCGGATGGTGAGCAGGATGCGGTCCGTATCGAGCGGCTTCTCGAGGAAGTCGTACGCGCCGCGGCGAGTCGCCTCCACGGCCGTCTCGATCGTGCCGTGTCCGCTGATCATGACGACGATGGCGCTGGGATCCTGCTCACGCAGCCGCCCCAGGACCTCGAGCCCGTCCATGCGCGCCATCTTGACGTCGAGGAACACGAGGTCGGGTCGGAACTCCGGGTACACGGTGAGCGCCTCGCCGCCACTGGTGGCCGCGCGCACCTCGTGGCCCTCGTACTCGAGGAGCTGGCGCAGCACCTTGCGGATGCCGTCTTCGTCGTCGACCACCAGAATTCGGGCCATTGTCCTTCTCGCTCACGTTCAGTTGCGGCCGCCGACGAGCACCAGCGAATCTCCGTGCACGTACGCGGCGGTCGCGCCGGCAGGGAGCGGCACGGCGAACGCGTCCGACGGCAGCCCTTCTTCTTCCGTGCGCCCGAGGCGGCGCAGGATGGGGGGGATCATCCGCTCCGGCAACGGCACGCCGGCCACGCTGATACCGGCCACGCTGATGCCGACGCGGCCGGGCCGCAGCGGGATGAGCTGGCCGGTCGCGGCGACGTCGGTGGTGTCCGGGATGAACGCGGCGAAGTCGCCGAGCTCGGGCAGGTCCGGAAGCCGCCGTGTCATCACGCGGGCCTCGATGCGGACGCGGCCGTCGCGGAGCCGTACGCGCGGCGAGGCGAGGAAGCCCGGCAACGCGCTGGAGAGCCGGTAATCCACCAGGCTCTGGAGCTCCACCTCCGTCAGGGTGACGCGCTCCGGCGCGCCGCGCGAGTTGAGCGCCGCGAGCTTCGACTCCGCGGCCTCCGCCAGCTCGGCGGAGGCGCGCAGGGGCGCGCCCTCGCGGGCGCCCCGGAGCTCGCGCCACCCGTCCACGATCGCGTCGCGGAAGTGCCAGGCCGCGGCGCCGGCGGCAGCGACGATCGCCAGCACGAGGAGGCGCCGCATGCAGCCCCCCAGCGCCCGCCTCATCTCGGAGTTCCCGTCGTACCGGTCATGGTGAACGGACTTACCCCAGCGGCGCGGCGCCGATCCGCTCGTAACGGGCGCCGCCGGGCCCGAGCTCGCTGCGCATCAGGTCCAGGCTCCGCACGGGGAGGACGCCGGTGTAGTCGACCGATTCCGCCAGCTCGCCGAAGCGCGCGAGCTCGGCGGGCCGCGCGCCATCCCGTACGCGGCCGAGCGTGATGTGTGGTTGGAAGGCGCGGTCCTCCGGCGCGAAGCCCAGCGGCGCGAGCGCCTGTTCGAGCGCGGCGTGGAGCTCGAGCAGCGGCTCCGCCTTCTGCACGCCGACCCAGATGACGCGGGGCCGGCGTGTGTTGGGGAACGCGCCGATCCCGCCGAGGCGTGTGTCGAACGGGGCGATCCCCGCGGCGGCACGCGCACCCGCTTCCTGGACGCCCGCGACCAGCTGCCCGGCGACCGAGCCGAGGAACCGGAGCGTGACGTGGAGGTTCTGCGGCGGCACCCAGCGCACGGGCAGGTCCGCGGCGCGCAGCCGCGCCGTTGCGCGGTGCAGTCGGTCCTGCTCCTCGGCCGGGAGGTTGATCGCGAAGAACAGTCTCACTCGAGCTCCAGGGCGATGTAGCGGAACCCCAGTGCGCGGATCGCGGGGGCGAGCTCGACCAGGCGCGCGAACGTCTCCGGCGGCGCCACGACCGCCGCGATGTCGCGCTCGTGGCCGGCGACGCTGACGCGTGCGCCGGTCACGCCCCGTTCCGCGAGCAGGCGCTCGGCTTCCCGGACACGCGGGTCGTCCACTGGCGCGGCGCCGGGCCCCGTGCCCGTGTCCTCGGCTCCTCGTTCGATGTTCACGTCGTCCGGTGCTCGTGAGCGATGCGGGGAACGCTCAGCCGGCGCGCAGCACGGGCAGGCCCTCGTTCAGGGCTCCGCGCCGGTAGCCCTGGACGTCCAGCAGCACCCGGGCGAAGCCCGCGGCGCGCACGTTGGCCGCCAGGACGGACGCAAGCTCGAGCGCGCGCGAGAGCTCCGCGGGCGCGATCTCGAGGCGCGCGGCGTCGCCGTGGTGACGGACGCGGAACTCTCGGAAGCCGAGGCCTCGAACCGCATCCTCCGCGCGTTCCACTTCGCGGAGCCGCGCGGGCGTGACGGCCAGGCCGTAGGGCAGCCGGCTGGCCAGGCAGGGGGCGGCCGGCTGGTCCCAGGTCGGCAGGCCCATCTGCGCGGAGAGCGCCCGGATCTCGCGCTTGGTGAGCCCGACCTCGAGGAGCGGCGAGCGCACGCCGTGCTCAGCCGCGGCGGCCATGCCCGGCCGCCAGTCGCCCGCGTCGTCCGCGTTGGAGCCGTCCAGCACCGCGGCGAGTCCGCGCTCGGCCGCGACCGCCCGCAGGCGGCCCCACAGCTCCGTCTTGCAGTAGTAGCAGCGGTTGGTCGGGTTGGCCGCGTAGCGCGGGTCGGCGAGCTCGTCCGTCTCGATCTCGAGGTGCGGGATCCCGAACCTGCGCACGCACTCCAGCGCCATCTCGCGCTGCACGCCCGGATAGGATTCGCTCCGGCCGGTCACCGCGAGCACGCGATCGGGACCGAGGACCTCGACGGCGACGCAGGCGAGGAAGACCGAGTCCACGCCGCCCGAGTAACCGATGCAGACGGAGCCCAGCTCGCGCAGCAGCGCGGCCAGCCGCGTTCGCTTGGCTTCGAGCGTGTCCGGATCGGGCGGGGTCAAGCGAGCATCCACGAGGATCCTCCCTCCATCATCACGGCCCAAGCTACGCGTGGCCGCGACGCGGAACAAGCCGTGGGGAGTCAGTCGAACAGCCCGGCCTGCTCGTCTCCGGGCGCCGGGTAGACCAGTGTGCCGTCTCCGCGCACGCGGGCGTGCTCATCCAGCACGTGCGGCTCCGCGCGTGCGGGGCCGATGATGTGCGTGACGGGGATGCCGTGCGCGACGAGCGCGTCCGCGATCAGCCGGCGGTGGCAGCGCCACGGCACCGCCTCCGCGCACAGGATCGCCACGGTCTCCTGCTGCGCGAGCTCCTCGAGCCTGGCGAGAGCGGCCGCGAACTCCGGCGTCTGCATGTAGTCCGCGTAGCCGCGGAAGCCGACGTTGCGCCACGCCGTGTTCGGCGAGTTCGGCCGCGCTGCCCGGCGCCCGCCGAGGTCGGGCGCGTGCACGTAGCGGATCCCGTGCGTGAGGAGGGAGCGCTCCAGCGAATCACGCCCGAACTGCGGGTGTCTGCGGGAGCCCGGGAACCGCCGCACGTCGACGAGCACGGTGATGCCGTGCTCCGCCAACAGCGCGACCAGCTCTTCGATGGACCGTGTCGAATGGCCGACGGTGTACACGGGGCGCATGCGCGCTCAATGTGCCATCCCCGCCAGCCGGGCACAACCGCTGCCGCAGCGCGCGCCGCCCCCGCTCTGCTCAGCCCTCCGGGATGCGGCAGCCCTCGGTCTGCCGGCTGTCCGCCAGGCTCATGATCTTCCACCCGTCGGCGGTGCGGGAGAGCTGGAAGGCGTCGTAGCCGCAGTGGCTGAAGCGCGAGCCGAGATGGAACGTGTAGTAGGTCCAGACCGTGGCCAGGTTGCCGGAGATGCGGACCTCGGGGTCGTAGAACCGTTCGATCCACTCATCGCCCTGCGCCGAGCCGACGGCCTGGATGAACCGCTCCGCGGGCACCGAGCGCGCGAACGGCACGCCGTCCCGCACGCCGCTGCTCACCAGATGCGCCGACGTGTCGAACACCGTGCGCAGCTCCGCTGTGTCCCGCGTCCGCATCGCCTCGAAGAGCCGCTCGACGACGCGGATCACCTCGCGTTCGTCGTCGGATACCGACTGCGCGCCCCCGGCGGGCGCGAGGACCGCGAGCATGGCGACGCAGGAGACCAACGTCCGGGCGATCATGCGGATCCTTCCCTTCCCCGGTGATCGTGCACACGGGCCGCCCGTTCGGGCGCCGTGCGGCCCCGCGCCCGGGGAGCGCGGGCGGGGCGAGAAACGGAGATCGGGGCGCGGGGCCTCTACCCGCGGCGCGCGGGCGGAACGCGCCGCGTCGGCTCAGGCGCCCGACCCCGCGCTGCCGAACGTGTCGGGCGCTTCGCCGGCATCGGGCGCCGGCTCGGCGTCCGCCGCCGCGGCGCGATGGCCGGGCTGGCCGGGCTCCGCCGACGTCCGCCGCACCGGTGCCGGAGCCTCCACCCGCTCCGGCCAGATGAGGGACGCCGCGACGGACAGCACGAGCATCGAGGCGACCACGCCCAGGGAGAGACCGACCGGCACGTGGTAGACGTCGCTGAACAGCATCTTCCCACCGACGAAGACCAGGACCACACTGAGGCCGAGCTTCAGGTAATGGAATTTGTGGACGATCCCGGCCAGCACGAAGTAGAGCGCGCGCAGCCCCAGGATGGCGAAGATGTTGGACGTGTAGACGATGAACGGGTCCTGCGTGATGGCGAAGATCGCCGGGATCGAGTCGACGGCGAAGACCAGGTCCGTCGTCTCGACCAGGACCAGCACGACGAACAGAGGCGTCGCCACACGCCTCACACGCGATCCGACGGCCTCGCGCACGAAGAACCGCTGGCCGCGGTACGTATCCGTGACCGGCAGGAACCGGCGGATCACGCGCAGCACAGGGTTCATCTCGGGATGGATCTCCTGCTCGTCGTGCGCGGCCATCCGGATGCCGGTGACCATGAGGAACGCGCCGAACACGTAGATGATCCAGTCGAACTCGCGGATCAGGACGGTGCCCGCGCCGATCATCGCGCCGCGCATGACGAGCGCGCCGAGAATGCCCCAGAACAGGACCCGGTGCTGGTACTCCGCCGGAACGCGGAAGTACGAGAAGATGAGGACGAAGACGAAGATGTTGTCGACCGAGAGGGCCTTCTCGATCAGGTAGCCGGTGAGGAACTCGAGGCCGGACTCGGGGCCGAAGTAGCGGTAGACGCCGTAGTTGAACAGCAGTGAGACCCCGATCCAGACCGCGCTCCAGGCCGCGGCCTCCCGCAGCCGGACCTCGTGCGCCTTCCTGTGGAAGACCAGGAGGTCCAACGAGAGCAGCGCCAGGACCAGGACATGAAAGCAGATCCAGAGCCAGGCTTGGCTCATGCGATGGCCCCGGTCATGCGCGCTCGGCGACGATCGGCGCACGTTGCCGATCCCTCATCGCCCCTCCGTGTGGCGTCGTGATGCAAAACGGCGAGACCTCCGCACTCGGACGGCTGGCTCAGCCATCCGCGCACGAAGGTCTCGCCTGTTCCTCAGGGAACCGACCGGACCGGGCGCCCGAGGCGCAGTGTTGACGATCCGGCCGCGCGGCCTGTCTCGACCGCGTAGCTACTCCCCTTCCTGCTTACGAATCTAACCGCTGGCGGCCTGGGGCGGCAATCCCCGCTTCCCACCACGAGGGCGACGACCGGCAGCCTCTTTCTGCCGGTCGCCGCGCCGGATGCCGGACTCGCCCGGCGCCCGACGCCGCGCGGCCGACGTCAGTAGACCGGGGTCGCCGCCGCGCGGTCCGGCGCACGGTACTGGACCGCTTCGGCGATGTGGGCGGCTGCGATGCGTTCCGCACCCTCGAGGTCCGCGATCGTGCGCGCCAGCTTGAGCACCCGATGGTACGCGCGCGCGGAGAGCCCCAGCCGCTGGATCGCGGCGCGCAGCACGCCCTCGCCCGCCTCGTCGGGCCGGCAGAACTCGCGGATCTCGCGCACGCCCATGGACGAGTTCGCGTAGATGCCCGGGCGGCCGCGGAAGCGCGCGAGCTGCCGGGCGCGCGCCGCGATGACACGCTCGCGGATGCGCCCGCTCGGCTCCGCTTCCCGGCGGTCCATCACCTCGCGCGGGCGCAGCGGCGGGACGGCGACGTGCAGATCGATTCGATCCAGCAGCGGGCCCGAAACCCTCGCCGTGTAGCGCTGCACCTGGCCCGCGTGGCACACGCAGCGCGCCTCGCCCGTGCCGAAAAAGCCACACGGGCAGGGGTTCATCGCGGCCACGAGCATGAAGCGCGCGGGATAGGTCACGGCAAACCGCGCGCGCCTGATGCTGACGTGTGCATCCTCCATCGGTTGTCGAAGAGCCTCGAGCACGTGGCGGCGGAACTCAGGCAGCTCATCGAGGAACAGCACGCCGTGGTGCGCAAGCGAGACCTCGCCCGGCCGTGGATTCGAGCCACCGCCGATCAGCCCCGCGTCCGAGATGGTGTGGTGCGGCGCGCGGAACGGCCGGCTCACGACGAGCGCCTGCCCCGGCCGGAGCCGCCCCGCGACGGAGTGGATGCGCGTCGTCTCGAGCGCCTCCGGCAAGCTCATCGGCGGCAGGATGCCGGGCACGCGTCGCGCGAGCATGGACTTTCCCGAGCCGGGCGGCCCGACGAGCAGGACGTTGTGATGCCCGGCCGCCGCGATCTCCAGCGCGCGGCGCGCCTGCGTCTGGCCGCGCACGTCCGCGAAGTCGACCTCGAAGTGCCCGGGCGTTTCGTCGAAGAGCGTGGCGGGATCGACGCACTCGCGCGCGAGCGCACGCTCGCCTCGCAGGTACGCGACGACGTCCTCGAGCGTCGCCCCCGCGAGCACCTCCGTGCACCGCGCGACCGCGGCCTCTCGCGAGTTGGCGGGCGGGACGATCAGCGTGCGGATCCCTTCCCTGCCGCAGCGCAGCGCGATGGGCAGCACGCCGCGCACGGGCCGGATCTCGCCATCCAGCCCGAGCTCGCCGACGAAGCAGCAGCCCGCGAGCCGTTCGGCCGGGACGATGTCCGTCGCGGCGAGCAGCCCGAGCGCGATCGGCAGATCGAACGCGCTGCCATCCTTGCGCACGTCCGCGGGCGCGAGGTTGATCGTGATGCGGCGCGGCGGCACCACGAACCCGCTGTTCTGGAGCGCGGCGGTGACGCGTTCGCGCCCCTCCCGCACGGCGCTCTCGGCGAGCCCGACGACGTTCATCGTCGGCAAACCGTCGGCGATGTCCACCTCGACCCGGACGAGGTAGGCGTCGACGCCGATCACGGCGCCGCTCGAGACCTGGGCGAGCATCGGGATTCGCGTAGGGAGTGCGCGGCGCGTGCCGGCGCGGGAGTGCGCCGGCCGCGTGTGCGCCAAAGATGCCTGGCGGATGGGGCAACGCCATGGCTGGCGGGGACGAGCCCGGGAGCGGAGCGGGAGCCGCCGCCCGACCCTACTCTGCCGGCTCGATGCGGTAGACCCGCCCGTTCGAGGAGAGCACGTAGACCTCGCCGGCCGCGTCCTGGCCGAACGAGAGGATGCTACCCGCCCCGCCGGCGATGAGCTCGCGCCGGTCGGCGGCGGCCGTGCCGTCATAGCGGAAGCTGCGGATCCAGCCGGCGCAGTAGTCGGCGTAGAGGTAGTGGCCGACGAGCGAAGGGATCGCCGCGCCGCGGTAGACGAGGCCGCCGGTCACGGAGCACCCGTCGTCGTGCGTGTACTCGAGCGCGGGAAGCACCAGCCCATCCCGGTCGCACGAGCCGCCGGGGTAGCAGTGCGCGCCCTCCATGATGTTCCAGCCGTAGTTCAGCCCCGGCGCATCGGCGGCGGCGACGTTGACCTCCTCGTACCGGTTCTGCCCCACGTCCGCGATGTACAGCCGGTTCGCCGGCGGGTCGAACGCGAAGCGCCACGGGTTGCGGAGCCCGATCGCCCAGATCTCGCCGCGCGCGGCGGACTCGCCGGCGTACGGGTTGTCCGGCGGGATCGCATACGGGTCGCCGCCGTCCACGTCGATGCGCAGGAGCGCGCCGAGCAACGTTCCCTCGTTCTGGCCGTGGCCGTGCGGGTCGCCGCCCGAGCCGCCGTCGCCCATGCCGACGTAGAGCATGCCGTCGGGCCCGAAGAGCAGGAGCCCGCCGTTGTGGTTCGCGTACGGTTGCTCGACGGCGAGGATCAGCTTCGCGGATGCCTCGTCGGCGCGGTTCGGATCGGCCGCGCTCACCGTGTATTGCTCGATGCGCGTGTCGCCGGACCGGTCCGTGTAGTTCACGTAGAAGCGGCCGTTGGACGCGTAGTCGGGATGGAACGCGACGCTGAGCAGCCCACGTTCGCCGCCGCTCCCCACCTTCGACACGATGTCCAGGAACGGCGTGGGCAGCAGCTCGCCATCCTCGATGATCCGGATGCGCCCGGGCTGCTCGACGACGAACAACCGCGTGTCGCCCGGTGGCGCGGCGAGGTGAACCGGACTGGCCAGCCCGGAGACCACCTCGGCGAGGCGGACGGCCTGCGGCTCGCCGTTGCCGTTACCGGGCCGCGTGCGCGGGCCGAACATGCTGTCGCCGCAGGCGAGGGTGGCGGTGAGCGCGAGCGCGGGCGCGAGCGCTCGGCTGCACGGCGCGTGGCTGCGGCGCCGACGGGGGATCGCACGCACGGGGCGCTGGCGCATCGTCGTCGGCAGAGTGGATCCTGTTCTCACGGCGGCCTCTCTGTTCGGCACAAATGCTTGTGCGAGAGGTACTTGCAGTGATGGCGGCCGCGGCGCCCGGCGCCCCGCGCGCGGGTTGCCCCGGCCGCCGTACGCATGTCGACCCTGAGAGTCCAGAATCAGAGCAGACGTATGCGGCAAGCGGTGCGCAGATTCACGGAGCGCCCCGGCACGCCCGGGGGCCGACGCAAGGGCCGGATCACGGCGACCCTCGTGCTGGCGATCGTACTGGGCGTAGCGGGTCTGGTGCTCACGCTCCGGCTGCGCGAGCCCGCTCCGCCGAGCGTGTCCTACACCGAGCTGGTGCGAGGGATCGATGGGGGCCGCGTCGCGGCGCTGGAGGTGGTGCCCGGCGTGGGGGCCGAGGGGCGTTGGTCCGCGCCCGGTGCCGCGGGAGAGCGGTTCCGTGTGACCTTCCCGCCCGAGGCGAGCGAGGGCCTGATCGAGCGGGCGACGGATGCGGGGATCGAGGTGACGTTCGCCGCGCCGCCGGACCGCGAGCGGTTCAAGAACGGGCTCGCGCTGATGCTCCAGGTCCTGATCGTCGGCGGGTTCCTCTACCTGGTGGCGATGCAGGTGCGCGCGCAGGGCGGCAACGCGAAGGCGGCGCGGCGGAAGGACGGGCGCGTGACGACGTTCGCGGACGTCGCGGGCACGCAGGGCGCCGCGGAGGAGCTGCGCGAGGTGGTGGAGTTCCTGAAGCAGCCGGCCGCGTTCGCGGCGCTGGGGGCGCGTGTGCCCAAGGGCGTGCTGCTCGCCGGCCCGCCGGGCACGGGCAAGACGCTGCTGGCGCGCGCGGTCGCGGGCGAGGCGGGCGTGCCGTTCTTCGCGATCTCGGGCTCGGAGGTGACGGGGTTCCTGGTGGGCCTGGGCGCCCATCGCATCCGCTCGCTGTTCAAGAAGGCACGGCGCCGCGGCGGCGTGATCTTCATCGACGAGCTGGACGCGCTGGGTGGACGGCGCGGGCGCAACCAGTCGCACAACGAGGACGACCGCACGCTGAACCAGCTCCTGGTCGAGATGGACGGGTTCTCTCCCACGGAGGGCGTGGTGGTGATCGGCGCGACGAACCGCCCCGAGGAGCTGGACCCGGCGCTGAAGCGGCCGGGCCGGCTGGACCGCCTTGTCGCAGTGCCGCTGCCGACCGTCGACGGCCGCGAGGCGATCCTGCGGCTGCACGCGGAGCAGCGCGCCGTCCCGTTGGGGCCCGACGCGGACCTTGGGCGGCTCGCCCGCATCACGCCGGGCGCGAGTGGCGCCGAGCTGGCGAACCTTCTCAACGAGGCGGCGATCGCCGCGGTGCGTGACGGGGTGGGTCAGGTCCGCTGGCGGCACTTCGAGATCGCGCGTGACCGCATGCTGCTGGGCAAGGAGCGGGTCGGGTTCCGTGCGCGCGAACTCGAGTGGCGGGTCGTCGCCTATCACGAGGCCGGGCATGCGCTGGCAGGCATGCTCGCATGCCCGGAGGACGAGCTGCACAAGGTCACGATCCAGCCGCGCGGCCAGGCCATGGGGGTCGCGCACTTCTCGCCGGACGACGACCGGCACCTCTACTCGCGGCGCTACCTGGAGGGGCAGATCGTGAAGGGGCTCGCCGGGCGCGTGGCGGAGGAGATCGTGTTCGGGCCGGACCAGGTGACGAGCGGCGCGGAGAGCGACCTGGTGCAGGTCAACCGCATCGCGCGCAAGATGGTCTGCCGGCTGGGCATGGGTGAGGAGACCGGACTGCTCGTCGCGGACGAGGCGCTGGGCCCGCTCAGCGCGGAAGCGCAGGCACGGATGGAGGCGGAGGTGCGCCGCCTGCTGGACCGGTTGTATGCCCGCACGCGCGAGCTGCTGATCGCTCACCGCGCCGCGCTGGACGCGCTGGCCGAGGCGCTCCTCGCGCACGAGACCATCGAGGGCGAGGAGGCGGCGCGCATCGTGGCGGAGCACGGCGCTCTGCCGCAGGCGGCGAGCGCCTAGCCCTCTCCGGCCGGTCGCTCGCAGCCCACGAGCACGAGCGCGTTGCCCACCGCGCGCTCGCCGGCGGCATCGGACGGTCGGTTCACGACGACGCCGCGCACGACCATCGTCGTCGAGCCGCCGCCGTCCAGGTTGAGTGCGTCACGCGCGCCGAGGCGGGCCATGAGGTCCGCCAGTTCCGCGAGTGACATCCCATCGCTGTACGGCGGTTGGCGCCCGTCCACGGTGACCCAGAGCAGCCGGCGGTCCCCCGTGATCCCGACGGCGGTGCGCGGGTGCCGCCGCTCGCCGAACGAAGGGGCGATCCCCTCGCGGATGTCCGCCGCCACCGCGCCGTCCCGTAGCAGCACCGGCTGACCGCCCACCGCTTCGGCTGCCGGCGCGCCCTGCCCCGCGGCCGGCACCAGCTCGACGCGCCACTCCACCGTGTCGCCCGCGGCCAGCGTGCCGAGGACGCTTGCCGCCGTCCCACGGCCCAGCACGACCACCACGCCGCTGTCGAGAGGGACGGCGTCTCCGCGTGCGTCCACGCTCGCCACGACGCCGGCCCCACGCCCAGCACTGCCCCGGATGCGTGCGAGCTGCACGACCGCCGCGCCGGAATCGGCCGGGCTCTCGGCGCCGAAGCGGTGGGTGAAGAGATGGACGACGTCGTCGCCGCCGGCGCCGGCGCGCGGATCGCTTCCGGTGGACGCCGGAGGCCGGTTGACCTGCGCGATGCGCAGCGTGTCGGCGCCGCGCGCGATGTAGCCGCGCAGGACGGCGCGCCCGATCCACGCCGCGGGCGCGGAGGCGGCGGAGCGCATGGCGCCGTGCGTCGTCGTCTCCGTCAGCGCGAACACCGGCCGCGCGACGGGCCCCGCCACCACCTCGCCGCCCCCCACCTGCGCACCCACGGGAGCTCCCGTGGGCGTGAAGAAGTCCGCGTTCACCGCGGCGATGGCTCTGCCGGCGAGGTCGCTGGTGCGGGCACGGCTGGCGAGACGCGAGCCCGGCATGCGCGCCTCGATACGCGGCGCGCACACCGCGCCGTCGATCTCGAGCACGTTGATGGCCCATGGCCCGGCCGCGGACCAGGCGTACGCGTGGAGCACGCCCGGCGCGACCTCGGCGACGCGCAGCGTGTCGGCATCCGCGAGCGCGGCGACGAGCTGCGGGCCGGCCCGCAGCGGCACGACGGGAGCCTCGGGCGTGGGCACGGGGCGCGGGGCCTCGGCCGGCGCGGTGCCGGCGCGCGGTGAGCAGGCGCCGAAGAGAGCGACCGGCAAGAGCAGGGTGCGGATTCTCATGCGCCGGATTCTCGCCAGCCGCATCCCGCTGGGCAACCCCTGGCGGCCGTACCGGCATCCATGCGAGCGCCGGCCTGCGGCGCCGTCACACTCTGGAACAAATCGCGAGCAGCGGACGAAATATCTCGAATGGGGCGGGCCGCCACCGGCTCCTCGCGGCGAGCGGCCGGCCGCCGACCGATGGTTCTCGCCAACGACAATGACCGGACCCAGCGGATTGGATCTGGAGGCCAGAATGAGCACGATGCTACGAGCGATGAAGCGAGGGCTCACTACCTCGCTCGTCGTGTTGGCCGCGTGCGGTCAGAGCGGCGTGGCACAGGGCGTGGCACAAGACGCCGACAATGCCGCACGCAAGGAGGTCAGGGAGCAGCTCGGCTCGGTGCCGGCCGTCCTGGACACCGTAACGCCGACGCGGCTCTCCGGCGCGTTCCGGGCCGCCGCGGACCGGGCGTTGCCCGCCGTCGTCTACATCCAGGTCGCGACCGAGCCACGCCTCGCGCGAGACGCGCTCCGCAACCACCCCTACTTCCGGATCCTGCCCGGCTTTCCGGATGACGTCCGCGTCGAGCCGAGGAGGGGCGCCGGCTCCGGCGTGATCATCGATTCAGATGGCCACGTCCTGACCAACCGCCACGTGGTCCGCGATGCGGACCAGATCGTGGTCCAGCTCGTGGACGGACGCGAGTACGTTGCGGACGTCGTCGGCACGGACCCGAGCACGGACGTCGCCGTGATCAAGCTGGACACGCGGGGGAACGAGCGGCTGCCCGTCGCGCAGATCGGCGACTCGGACCAGCTCCAGGTCGGGGACTGGGTGCTCGCGCTGGGCAACCCGCTCGGCCTGACGTTCACCGTGACAGCGGGCATCGTCAGCGCACGCGGCCGCACCACGGGGATCCTCGGGCAGGAGAGCGAGTACCCGCTGGAGGCGTTCATCCAGACGGATGCGGCGATCAACCCGGGCAACTCGGGCGGGCCGCTGGTGGATCTCCAGGGCCGCGTGGTCGGCATCAACACGGCGATCCAGTCGCCGAACGGATACAACGCGGGTTACGGCTTCGCGATCCCGATCAACCTCGCGCACAAGGTGGCGGCGGACTTGATCGAGTACGGCGCCGTGCGGCGGCCGCGGCTCGGTGTGCTCATCGAGACGCCGAACGAGGCGGACGTGGCTGCATACGGCCTGGACCGCGCCGCCGGCGCCGAGATCGTCGCCGTGCAGGAAGGCACGCCCGCGGCGCGCGCGGGGCTGAAGATGGGCGACGTGGTGATCGCGGTGGACGGGCGGCCGATCGAGACGTCGAGCGAGCTCCAGACGCTGCTGGCGCAACGGCAGCCGGGCGAGCGCGTGCGGCTCACGATCATGCGTGATCGCCAGCGCAGGGACGTCACGGTCGAGCTCGGCCAGTTCGAGACGGACCGGGTACGGGAGCGGAGCCGGCCCGAGCGGCTCTCGGCTGCGCAGCGGCTCGGCTTCGAGGCGCAGGACCTGACGTCGCAGGACGCCAGGGCTCTCGGACTCCCCGCGGACACGCGCGGCGTCGTGATCCTCAACGTACCGGCGCTCAGCCCGGTCCGCGGGCAGGTCGATCCGGGATCGCTGATCGTGAGCATCAACGGCAAGCCCGTGCGCAACATGCGGGACCTGGAGCGGGTGGCCGCTGACCTCGAGCCCGGCGACCTGGTGCGGCTCATCGTCCGGGTGCCGCGCAGCGAGATCGGCGAGCGGATCGTCAACTACCGGATCCGCCGCTGATTCGCCTCACCACGCGGCGCTGCTGTGAAGGGCCGGTCACGACCAGGCGGTCGTGACCGGCCCTCGCGCATCCGGTGACGGGCGCGCCGCAGCTCCGAGCGGGTCCGCGTTACCGCACCGCGATGCGCATCCGGATACGCATCGAGGCGCCGCGCCCGCCGTCGCTCCCCGCGGACACGGTGCCGCCCCAGCTCTCGACGAGCCGGCGGACGATGGCGAGGCCGAGCCCCGTGCCGGCGGAGCGGGTCGAGAAGTGCGGCTCGAAGACGCGCGTCGCCAGCTCCTCGGGAATCCCCGGCCCGTCGTCCCGCACCACGACCTCGATCGCATCCTCCGCGCGATAGGCGCGGACCTCGACATTGCCGGAGCCGTTCAGCGCGGCGTGCGCGTTCTCGAGCAGGTTGAGGATGACCTCCTTCAGTTCGCCGGTCCGCGCGACAGCGCGCGGCAGCCCCTCCTCGATCACGCCGTCGTAGCGGATGCCGCTGTCGCCGGCGCGGTAGAGCGTCAGCGCCTCCCGCACGACCGTGCCGACATCCACCGCCTCGAGCGGTCCCGCGGCTTCCGGTGGCGCGCCGTAGCGCGAGAACGCGCGCGCGATCTCGGTCAGCCGATCGATCTCCGCGAGGATCTGGTCCACGTTGGTCTGAAGCACGGCGCCGAACCCCGGGTGCCCGTCCGCGTAGGCGCGGCGCAGGTGCTGGACGGAGAGCTTGATCGGCGTGAGCGGGTTCTTGATCTCGTGTGCGACCTGCCGCGCCATCTCGCCCCACGCGAGCACCCGCGCGGTCCGCACCTCCTTCGCGCGCGCATCGCGCAGGCGCCGCACCATGCGGTTGAAGACGGTGAAGAGCTCACCGAACTCGTCCGCGCGTTGCTCCGGCAGACGGCTGCGGAGGCGGCCCGCGCCGACCGCCATGGCGGCCCGCCGGAGCTGGCCGATGGGGCGCGCGAGCGCGCGGCCCACCAGCACGGAGAGCGCGAGCGAGAGCAGTCCGCCCATGAGCGCGGTGAACAACACGACGTGGGCGAGCCCGCGCTGGCGCACCGCGGCGTCGCTCGCGGCGAGGGAGACCGGGACGGCCATCGTGCCGGTGGGCCGGAGCGTGCGGTAGACGATGAGATAGGGGCGATCGACGAGTCGCCGCTGCTCGATGACCGTGGTCTCTTCCCCGCTCTGGAGCGTGGCGTAGACGTCGGGAGGCATCCACGCGCTGTAGATGCCCATCTCGAATGCCTCACGCGAGGACGCCTCGGCAAGCTCACCGTGATGGTAGTAGAGGATGTCCTCGCCGATGCGCGCGGCGAGCGCGTCCAGCCGCCGCTCGGAGCCGGGGAAAGCAGCCGCCGCCTGGGCGACGGCGCGCTCCGCCAGCACCTCCGCGGCACGCGTCACCTCGCCCGCGAACGCCCGGTACGCGACCGCGCCGAACAGCGCCGTCGGCAACAGGAAGAACCCGAACAGCGCGAGCGTGACGCGCGCGCGGAACGTGCCCAGCCATGCCATCCATCCGCCCGGCGGCGCGGGCGGGTCGCCCCGCGCCGCGCGGCCTCCCGCCCAGAGCAGCGTGAGCAGAGCCAGGTCCAGCGCGAGCAGGAGGATCGCACGCGCCAGCCGCACGCCGGGCGAAGGCATGCGCAGGTCCACGTGTGCGTGGTAGTCCCCATCGCCCGGGAAATGGACGAGCGTCTCGCTGCGCCAGCCGTGGTCGGTGGCGCGCCACCGGATCTCGCCCGACTCGACCTCGCTGCCCGTCCTGGTGGGGATCAGCGAGAGCTGCGCCCCGGCTCGCGGCTCCGCATCCAGGAACGGCGCGAGTGCGCTGGTGCGGGCGAGCGTCCTCCGCGGCGGCACCACCACGGTGATCTCGCGCCCGTCGTTGAGGGGCACCGCGAGGATCTGGCTGACGGCCGGCGCATCGCGCACGGCACGAATCACCGGCGCCCCGGCCAGGCGGGCGCTGTCGAGCGCCGTCCGGACCAGGCGCGAAGGCGTCTCTCCCCGCCGCCCCGCCTCCGCCACCCCGCCCACGGGCAGCTCGACCACCGCCCTGCGCTCCGGGCCCCAGAGCGTGATCCGCGCCGGATACCCCTCACGCGCGAGGTCGCTGGCCACCCACGACCGGTAAAGCAGCGCAAGACCATCCTCGCCCGCGGCGTGGCGCCGCAGCGCCTCATCGGCGAAATGACGGAGCAGGTAGTCGAGCAGCGGGTCCGCACGGCTTCCGAGCGTCGCGATCTCGCGCTCCGCCGCGCGCAGCCGCGCATCCAGGTGCGCGGTCCAGAGGTACGGCGTCGCGAGCGATGCGGCGAGCCACCCCGCCGCCAGCCAGCGCATCAGCCGGCCGCCGCGCCCGCGGTTGGGCGCGCTCCCGAGCGCGAGCAGGACGAACGGCCCCGCCCACAGCAGCGGCAGCAGGGGATTCACGCTCCGAGTCGCGTTCCAGCGTGCGACCAACAGGAACGCCAGAGCGGCACTCGTGAACAGGCCCGCGCCGACGAGCGCGGCGGGCGATGTCAGCCAGGGCGGCATGCGCGTGCGTGTCCCGCCAGCCGCCGCGTCAGCGGCCACGGCGGTGCGCCCGGGCGGCACGTGACGGGCGGCGCCTGCCCAGACGCGGGCACGCCCCCGGGCAGGCCCCTCGGCAGTCATCCCCGCCTGCTCCGCCGCCCCGATCTGAGGCATGGCGAGCGCGGCGACCAGCGCGAGCAGCAGCACCGTCGCCGGCTGCAGGACCCACCACAGGTAATGGCTCGACTCGAGGAGCGAGGGCCCCGCCGCACCGACCAGCAGGCGCACGCCGATGGAGAACGCCGCCGCCGTGACGACCGCGCCCACGGCGAGCCGGCGGCGCATTCTGCCCGGCGGGACGGGGCGGGACCGCAGGGTGGCGGCGAGCGCCGCGACCGGCAGCAGCACGGCGAAGAATCGCCCGAGCGAAACGTCGACCGGGAACGGAAGCAGGAAGAGCGCCGGCGAGAACAGCGTCCCCAGACCGAGTGCCTGGTCGAGCGGAGCGATGCCCAGCGCAACGAGCGCCGCGACGAGTGGCGCCGCGGTGGCCGCACCGGCGCTGCGCACGCGCAGCCACGCGTGGCCCAGGAGCACGAGCGCGAGGGCCGAGAACGCGAGCACCAGCCGGCGCCCCGTGACCGCGGCCGCGGCCCGCCAGCGCGCCTGGCTCGTCGGCTCGAAGCGCGCGTGCAGGATCGAATCGCCGTCCTCGACGAGGTGCCACGCCGCGCTCGGCGAGCCCCCCTCGCCGAACAACGGCAGCACCCCGGAGCGCGCGGCGAAATCGGCCGCGAACCCCGCGCCCCGCGCCTCCTGGAGCGGCAGGCCGGTCTCGAGCAGGATCGCGGCGACCGCCCGTTCGGCCCTTCCCTCGACGGGCCGCGAGAAGTATAGGTAACTGAAGAGCGGGCGCTCGACGTACACCAGGCCGTGGGACGCGCCACGCACTTGCCGCGGCACGGCGCCGCGATGATCGCCCGCCCAGGCCACCAGGTCCTCGTTGTCGCGGAACACCGCGATTGCATCGACGCCCGTGCGGCGACGCAGCGCCTCGAGCTCCGCGAAGCGCTCCACGCTGCTCCCGGTGTCCATCGCCGTTCTGGCGGCGAGGTCCGCGGCGCGCCGGCCGCGGGCGACCACCGCGGTCATGCGCCGCTCGAGCTGCGAGGCCAGACGCACCTCGCGCGCCTCGACCAGCCGGTCCCAATCGGATGTGATCCGCGAGAGACGATACGCGGTCAGCGAGCCGGCGACGAG
>Ga0079224_100002507_pt1 | contig 22349 bp, 18 predicted proteins | sample Stecom2015_FD_80414 | JGI IMG/M metagenome (GOLD analysis project Ga0079224, IMG submission 80414) | Agricultural soil microbial communities from Utah to study Nitrogen management - Steer compost 2015 | ecosystem: Environmental > Terrestrial > Soil > Agricultural land | place: USA: Utah...
GCGGGGGCGAGCAGACGTTTGTAGGCCTCGGCGATGGTGAGGCGGAGCTGGTCGGCGCAGCCGCCGGCGGGGTTCTTGAGGAGGAGGCGTTCGAGTTCGGCGAGGGCGAGGGTTTCGTCCACGGTGATGCGCATCATGAGGAAGAGTTCCTTCTCGCCGCGACGCATGGCGAGCAGGCGGTGGGAGGGGCACTTGGCGAGGGGCTCGGACCACTCGAAGTAGTCTTTGAACTTGGCGGCCTCGGTTTCCTTGCCGGTGAGGACTTTGGAGGAGACGACGGCGGTTTCCTTGTAGAGTTGGCGGAGTTTCTCGCGGGCGGCGGCGTCGTCGGAGATGCGTTCGGCGAGGATGTCGCGGGCACCGGCGAGGGCCTCGTTGGCGTCGGCGATCTTGTGGACGGTGTTCTTGCCGTCGTCGGGCGTGTATTCGTTGCCCGAATACGCCTCGGCGGCGGCGCGGATGGCCTCGGCGGTGGTGGCGGGGTCCTGCGCCCAGATGAGCTCGGCGAGAGGTTCGAGGCCCTTCTCGCGGGCGATGGTGGCGCGGGTGCGTTTCTTGGGACGGAAGGGGAGGTAGATGTCCTCGAGCTTGGTGAGGGTCTCGGCGGCGTTGATGGCTTTTTCGAGGGTCTCGGTGAGGAGGTTGCGATCCTTGAGGGAGTGGAGGATGGCGGCGCGGCGGTCGTCGAGGGCGGCGAGTTGTTCGAGGCGGTCGCGGATGGAGGTGATCTGGACCTCGTCGAGTTCGCCGGTGACCTCCTTGCGGTAGCGGGCGATGAAGGGGACGGTGGCGCCTTCCTTGAGGAGCTGGGCGGTGGCGGCGACCTGTTGCACGCGCACGCCGAGTTCCTTGGTGATGAGGAGGACGTGGTCGGTGTTGAGCTGGATGTTGGCGGGGGCCGGGGCGGGGGTGTCGGAAGGGGGAAGGGTTTCGGTGGACATGGGAAAGGGAAAGGGGCGAGTCCAACCCTTGAGGGCGGCGGGGCAAGGTGGTTTTTGGACAAAAAACCGCCGGCTGCGGGGCCGGCGGCGAGGAGGACGAGGAGAAGGGAGAATGAGAAAGAGGAAGGGGGAAAAGATGGCAGGGGACGGGGATTAGCCTTTGGGCGGGGCGGCGGGGGTGGGGGCGGGGAATTCTTTGATGTAGAGGTCGCGCTGAGGGTAGGGGATCTCGATGCCGTCCTTTTTGAACTGCTCCCAGATTTTGAAGTTTACCTGGCTGCGGAGTTTGTTGGGGCGCTCGATCAGCGTCTCGCTCCAGATGCGGAGTTCGAAGTCGAGGGAGGAGTCGCCGAAGCCCATGAAGCGCACCTGCGGCTCGGGGTGGGGGAGGACGTCGGGGCTGGCGGCGGCGGCGGCGAGCAGGGCGGCCTCGACGCGGTGGACGTCGCTGTTGTAGTGCACGCCGACAGGGAGCTTGAAGCGCACGCGGTTGTCGTTGTGGCTGAGGTTGGTGACGCGGGTGGAGACGAACTCGGCGTTGGGGACGATGATGTCGATGTTGTTGTTGGTGCGCACCGTGGTGCTGCGGGCGCGGATCGCGATGACCTGGCCCTGCAGTCCGCCGACCTCGATGCGGTCGCCGACCTTGATGGGGCGCTCCATGAGGAGGATGAGGCCGCTCACGAAGTTGTCCGCGATGTTGCGCAGGCCGAAGCCCACGCCGAAGGACACCGCGCCGAGAATGATCGACAGGGTGCCGAGGTTGAAGCCCGGCAACATCACGGGCAGCACGATCAGGGTGCCGACCAGCAGCATCGTGTAGCCGATCAGCGTGGAGACGGCGGTGGCGACGCCGCGGTTCAGGCCGAGTCGGGGCAGCATTCTGTCACGGAGGGCCCGCCTGAGCAGCCGCTCGGCCAGCCAGATCACCAGCATCAGCAACAGGCCGACCAGCAGCGACATCAACGAGACGCGCAGACCTCCCACTTCGAACGGATGGCGGGCAAATTCCAGAAACGCGCTCATGCCGGACAGGTTGTCCGTCCCGCCTGCCGCCGCAACCTCTTTGCTCGGCGCGGCGCGTCTGCGGTGACAACGGAGTGGCGGGGCGATTTGCGGCTTGAACAATATTCCGATGACGGAATGTAGTTTCAGCTCGTGAAACTCCTCCAGATTTACGCCTGCCTTGGCGACGCGACGCGTCTGCGCCTGCTCAACCTGCTGTTGCGGGGGCCGCTTTGCGTGTGCCATTTCCAGACGGTGCTGCGGGAGCCGCAGGTGAAGGTGTCCAAGCACCTGGGCTACCTGCGCGCCCGCGGGCTGGTGACCGTCAAGCGCCGGGGGAATTGGAAAATCTACGCGTTGCCCGCGCGACGTTCTCCGGCGCTGGCGGCCAATCTGGCCTGTCTGGAAGCGTGCTTCGCGGGCGAGCCGGTGTTTCGCCGCGACCTGGCCCGTCTCGAAAAACTTGATCCGGCCTGCGTCCCGGCGACGACCGCGCGGCGCGGCCCCGGAGCGTGCTCATGTTAACCATTCCGCCATTCGCCATGAAAAAATCCCGCATAGCCATCAACGGATTCGGCCGCATCGGTCGTCTTGTGTTTCGCAGCGCCGCTCTTTGGCCGGAGTTCGACTGGGTGCTGGTCAACGACCCGAAGGCCGACGCCGCCACGTGCGCGCACCTGCTCAATTTCGACTCGGTGCAGGGGCGCTGGTCGCAGGAGGCGGTGGCCGAGGCTGATGGTTCCGCGTTTCGCGTGGGCGGGCAACGCGTGGCCGTCAGTGCGTATTCAAAACCTGGTGACGTCGATTGGGCGGCGCGGGGCGTCGATATCGTGCTGGAGTGCTCGGGCAGGTTTCGCACGCCGGAGGATCTCGCGCCGTATTTCGAGCGCGGGGTGAAGAACGTGATCGTGGCCGCGCCGGTGAAGGGCGGCGACGCGCTCAACATCGTGATGGGCGTGAACGACGGTCTCTACGATCCGGCGAAGCATCGTCTGCTGACCGCGGCGTCCTGCACGACCAACTGCCTCGCGCCGGTGGTGAAGGTCATCCATGAAAACCTCGGCATCGAGCACGGCGCGATCACCACGGTGCACGACGCGACCAACACGCAGACGATCATCGACGCGCCGCACAAGGACCTGCGCCGGGCGCGCGCGGCGGGGTTGTCGCTCATCCCGACGACGACCGGTTCGGCCACGGCCATCGCGCTGATTTATCCGGAGCTCGCGGGCAGGCTGAACGGTCACGCCGTGCGCGTGCCACTGCTCACCGGCTCGCTGACGGACTGCGTGTTTCAGGTGAAGCGCGACACGACGGTCGAGGAAGTGAACGCGTTGCTCAAGACCGCCAGCGAGACCGCGCCGTTGAAGGGGATTCTTGGCTACGAGACGCGTCCGCTGGTCTCGATCGACTTCAAGGGCAACCCCGCGTCCGGCACGATCGACGCGCTTTCGACCATGGTCGTGAACAGGCGTCTGGTGAAACTCTACGTCTGGTATGACAACGAGTGGGGTTACTCGAACCTCATGGCGGAGCTCGCGCGCAAGGTCGCGGCGGCGCCGTAAGCGCCGCAGCGACCTTGCGAAATCCTAAATCTTAAGCGGCTAAATCCTAAAATAAGACCCGCCCGCGGTTAGGATTTTGGAGTTGGGATTTTTCCTGCATGAACCTGCGAAACTACATCCTCGTCACCGGCGCCTACTGGGGCTTCACGCTCACGGACGGTGCGCTGCGGATGCTGGTGCTGCTGCACTTTTTCAACCTCGGCTATTCGCCGGTGACGCTGGCGTTTCTGTTTCTGCTCTACGAGTTCTTCGGCATCGTCACCAACCTGCTCGGCGGATGGATCGCGTCGCGGTTGGGCCTGAAAGTGACGCTGGTCGCGGGGCTGGCATTGCAGGTGGCGGCGCTGGGTTTGCTGGCACTGATCGATCCGGCGTGGCCGGAGTGGGCGTCGGTCGCGTGGGTGATGCTTTCGCAGGCGCTGTCGGGCATCGCGAAGGATTTGACCAAGATGAGTTCGAAGAGCGCGATCCGCGTGTTGGTGCCGGCGGATGCGCGCGGCACGCTTTTCAAGTGGGTGGCGTTGCTCACCGGTTCGAAGAACGCGCTGAAGGGCGCGGGTTTTTTCTTGGGCGGATTTCTCCTGGCGACGGCCGGGTTTGCCAACGCGCTGTGGATCATGGCGGGCGCGTTGGCGGCGGTTTGGTCGGGCTCGTGGCTGTCGCTGCCGCGGGCGATGGGCAAGGCCAAGGGCAAGGCGGGTTTCAAGGATCTGTTTTCAAAGAGCCGCGAGATCAACGTGCTGTGCGCGGCGCGGTTTTTTCTCTTCGGCGCGCGCGACATCTGGTTCGTGGTCGGCGTGCCGGTGTTTCTGCGCGGCGTGCTCGGCTGGAGCTTTGCGCAGGTGGGCGCGTTCATGGCGTTTTGGGTGATCGGCTACGGCATCGTGCAGGGCGCGGCACCGGCGATTCTGCGCGGCAAGGCCCCGGCGGGCGGCACGGCGGCGGGCATCGCGTTCGCGCTGGCGGCGGTGGCGGCGGCGATACCGATCGGGCTGGCGGCGGGCGCGCCGGCGGACGTCGTGATCATCGGCGGGCTGGCGGTGTTCGGCGCGGTCTTCGCGCTGAACTCGGCGGTGCATTCGTATTTGATTTTGGACTACACGGACGGCGACAAGGTCGCGTTGAATGTCGGCTTCTATTACATGGCAAACGCCGGCGGGCGTCTGGTCGGTTGCCTGCTCTCGGGCGTGCTCTATCAGGTGGCGGGGTTGGCCGGGTGTTTGTGGGGCGCGTTTGCGTTCGCGGGGGCGGCGGCCGCGGTGGCGTTGAAATTGCCCCGCGAGGCGTTGCACGCGGACAGGCTCGCGGCGGCTTCACCGCGGGCCGGCGACGGGGAGTGATCCGCTTGCGTTCGTCGCGGATGGGGAGTGGAGTGGCCGGTCTCATGCATCTGGACATTCCCTCGGGCGATTTCGCCGGTTATATTTTCGATTTGGACGGCACGTTGATCAACACGATGCCCCTGCACTACCGGGCCTGGGACCGGGCGCTGCGCGAGGGGCACGGGTTGGGGGAAACGTTGAACGAGGATCTGTTTTATTCGTTGGGCGGCGTGCCGACGGTGCGGGTGGCCGAGTTGATCGGGCAGCATTACGGGCTGACGCTCGATCCGCGGGCGGTGGAGCACACCAAGGAACGCATGTTTTTGGAACTGCTGGACGCGGTGGACCACATCGAACCGGTGGTGGCGTTCGCCCGCAAGGTGGCGGCGACGCATCCGGTGGCGATCGCGACCGGCGGCATGCCCGAGATCGCGTTGCCGGCGTTGAAGGCGGCGGGGTTGCTGGAGCTTTTCCCCATCGTGGTGACGCCGAAGGATGTGGCCCCGGGCCGGGGCAAGCCGGCGCCGGACATGTTTTTGCTGGCGGCCGAAAAGATGGGCGTGCCGGCGGCGGAGTGCCTGGTGTTCGAGGACGCCGAGCCGGGCGTGCAGGCGGCGCGGGCCGCGGGCATGAAGGTGGTGCGCGTGCCGAGCCGCGTTTGAGAGATTCGGCTTTAGCGGCGCGGGGAAACGGTGTTGGCTGCGGGCTTTCGCCGATGAAACTCACCGACCTCGTCAATCCCAGCGTGCTCACCCAGCCGGTTTACGAACCGGGCCGTCCGATCGAGGACGTCGCCCGCGAACTGGGGCTGGACCCGGCGGGCATCATCAAGCTGGCGTCCAACGAGAATCCGTTCGGCCCGTCGCCCAAGGCGGTGGCGGCGGCGACGGCGGCGCTGCGGCACGCCGAGTTGTATCCGGATGGCGGATGTTTTGAGCTGCGGGGGAAGCTGGCGGCGCGGCACGGGTTGGCGCCGGACCAGTTTGTGATCGGCAACGGGTCCAACGAGATTTTGGAATTGCTGGGGCACGTGTTTCTGCGGCCGGGCGACGAGGTGGTCATGGGCACGCCGGCGTTCATCGTTTACAAGTTGGTCACGCTGTTGTTTGGCGCGAAGGCGGTGGAGGTGCCGCTGGTGAATCACCGGCACGATCTGGCGGCGCTGGCGGCGGCGGTCACGGGGCGCACGAAGCTGGTGTTCGTGCCGAGTCCGAACAATCCGACGGGCACGGCGAACACGGAGGCGGAACTGCTGGCGTTCGCACGAGGGTTGCCGGAGCACGTGGTGTGCGTTTTCGACGAGGCCTATGCGGAGTATCTGGAGACGCCGCCGGATTTGCGGCCGCTGATCGCGGAGGGGCGCAAGGTGATTTGCCTGCGCACGTTTTCGAAGATCTTCGGGCTGGCGGCGCTGCGGGTCGGCTATGGCTACGCGGGCGCGGAGCTGGCGGGTTTGCTCAACCGGGTGCGGCAGCCGTTCAACGTGAACGCGATCGGTCAGGCGGCGGCGATCGCGGCGTTGGACGACGTCGAGTTTGCCGAACGGTGCGCCCGCGACAACCGGGCCGGGCGGGCTTGGCTGGAGTCGGGGCTGCGCGGGCTCGGGCGGGAGTTCGTGCCGAGCGAGGGCAACTTCATTTTGGTGAAGGTGGGCGACGGCGCGGCGGTGACGGCGGCCTTGCAGCGTGGCGGCGTGATCGTGCGCCCGGTGGGCGGCTACGGGTTGCCCGAGTGGATTCGCATCACGGTGGGCACGCCCGCGCAGAACGAGCGGCTGCTGGCGGGGTTGGCGGCGGTCTGATCAGGAGCGCCCGTCGGCGGACGCGGTGCTTTCGCCGAGGGTGGTGCGCAGGGTGCCGAGCAGCTCGGCGCGGCCGGCGACGAAGAGGTAGCGGTCGCTGGCGAGCTTGAAGTAGGCGTCGCGGAGCACTCCGCGCGGGGGTTTGCGCATGGTGAGGAGCTTGGCGACGTTTTCGGCGAGCGTGTCCGGGTTTTGCAGCTGGAGGTCGAGTTTGATCAGGTTGACCAAGGCCGCTTGGTTGAGCGGATCGGCGACGATGGCCTGGGCGAGCACTTGCCGGGCTTGGGTCTGGGCGCCGACGGCCATGAGGCGGTTGGAGACGGCCACGAGGTTGTCGGCGCGAATGTTTGTCTGGGTGAGAAAATTGTTGAGGAAAATCTGGGCGGATTGTGAGTCGCCGAGTCCGTAGTGGGCGATGGCCTGCAGGCCGTTGAACACGGAGTAGAAGCGTTTGGCCCATTCGGGATTTTCGGCGAGGATTTGCCGGCTGGCCTCGATGGCTTCGGAGAATTGTTTGGCCACGACGTGGGCCTCGACGGTCATGAGGGCGGGGCCTTCCCAGTTGAGTTCGTTGGCCTTGGTGTAGTCGTAGATGCGGCGGGCGAGTTTGGGGCGTCCGGAATTGGCGGCGAAGTCGGCGAGGGCGAGCATGGCCTCGGAGGACTGCGGGAAGTCGCGGAAGATCTCGTTGATGTTGGTCTCGATGCGCTCGTTGTCCTTGTGCTTGTCGAGGATGTAGAGGAGGTCGATGCGGGGGCGGGGTTGCTCGGGGTAGGCGATCTGGCGAAGCAGGCTGACCTGGCGGATCTCGGAGTCGCGATTGTCCTCGCGGAGGTAGCTGATGAGCTGGGCGTAGATGTCCTGATCCTTGGGGTATTGATCGGCGAGCATGCGGAGCTTTTGCAGCGAGGCTTCGCGTTGGCCGCGTTCCCAATCGATGCGGGCGTCGAGGATGCGTGCGTCGCGCACGTTGCTCAGGTCGTGGGTCGCCAGGGTGTCTTCGGCGAGGTCGTAGTTGCCGCGGTAGAAGGCGGCGGTGGCCTTGGCCATGGCGACGAGAGGGCGGCGTTCGTCGCCGGCGGGCATTTGTTCGATCAGGGCGTCGGCCAGCTTCAATACCGTGGCGTCTTGCTGGCGGTGGATGAGGAAGGTGAAGAGCGTCTGGAGGTATTCCCGGTCGGGGTTCAACTGCTCCAAGCCGCCGATCAGGAGTTCCTGCGCCAGATCAGGCCGGCCCGAGCGCATGAAAAACTGGACCAGCAGCATGCGGCCTTCCCGGTTGCCGGGCGATTTGGACAGGCCCAGGCGGAGGCTGTTGAAGGCTTCGCGCACGGACCTGTCCTGCAGTTGCTGCTTGGCGGTTTCGATGTAGAAATCGCCGCGCGCGATCTGGTAGTCGTCCCAGCGAACGGGGAGAAACAGCATGTCGGTGTAGCGGACGCTGTCGAAGCCGCGGTGATATTTCACGTAGAGGAACAGGGCGGTCGCCCCGCCGATCCAGCCGATGAAGGCCCAGATGGCCAGGGCGCCCACGAGTCGGCGCCAAAGCACCACCAGATGCATGCCGCTGTTGCTGCGTTGGAGCAAAAACGGGAAGAGCCACCGCCACGGACCGATTTTCCGGGTGCGTTTGGGTTGGTTTTCGCTCTTCTTAAAGTGGATGTTTTCGGAGGAAGGGGAGGGGGGCATGGGGCGTGAAAAAAAGTAATTCGAAGCATTGGGTCGCCTTGCAAATGGACAAACCAAAAAGGAGGCTTGCGCTGATCCGCCGACTGGCTGTTATCAGGGCCGTCATTTGCAGCTGGTTTGCTTTCGGTAAATCTCCACTTACCATGGGTGATTTACGGTCGGCTGACCGATGTAAAACATCTCCTAACCCAACTCGAATTCTTACCTTTCATCATCACGTCGGCATGTTGGATTTTGAATGGCACTTCCTTCGACGTTCTTTCGATTAACTCAGATTGCTCTCCCCTATGAATGCTCTGCACCGTAATCTTCTTTCGTGCGCCTTGGTTGGTTGTGTATCCGCGCACGCCGCCCCGTTTCTGGCCATCGGAGACAATGCGGAACTCTTCCTGACCGCGACCACCGGCGTCCGCTACGAAGACAACACCCTGTTGACCGAAAACAACACGGTTGACGACGTGATCCTGGAGTTCGTCCCCGGCATTGAGCTGATCTTCGGCAAGGACGCCCTTTTGTCCGGCAGTTTCGTGGTGCAGGAAAAGTTCACGCACTACGTGGACACCGACCGGATCAATTCCAATTTGGAGAGCTACTTCTTCAAATCGAAATACAACAACGCCAAGCTCTCCGTGTCGGCCAACGCCAGCTATCGCGAGCTCCAGCAGAACAGCCGCGACATTCTCAACGCCGCCACGCTGACCCGCCGCGACGCGCTTGATGCCGGCATCAACGGCGAGTTGGTCATGACCGAGAAAACCAAGATCGGCGCCGGCATCAGCTACGGGAAGACCGACTACAAGACCGCCGGCTTCAACGACAGCAGCTCGATCACCGTTCCGGTCAATTTCTACTACGCCATCCGCCCCAAGATCGACCTGAGCCTCGGCGTGCGTCATCGCGAAACCGAAATCGATGGTGCTGTGCCGAACGCGGATTACTCGGACACCTACTACAATGTCGGTGCCCGCGGTGAATTCACCTCCAAGCTCAGCGGTCGCTTCAGCGTCGGTATTACCGACCGCGATCCGGAGACCGGCAGTGGCAGCACAATGCTCGGTCTCGACTTTGACCTTAATTACGCCCTCTCCCCCAAGACCTCTCTCTTCCTGAATCTGAGCAACGACTTTGACGCCAGCTCGACCGGTGGCACCTCCCAAGAAGTGCTGTCTGTCACCCTCGGCGGCTCGACTCAGTTCAACGCCAACCTGTCCGGCAGCGCCAGCGTTCGCTACCAGCAGGCGGATTATGACAGTATCCCCCCCGCTATTCCTCGTCAGGACGACTTCATCGTCTTCAGTGTCTCCAGCGCCTACGCCTTTAATCAGCACATCAGTGCAGTGTTGGCCTACAGCTTCCAGGACAACGACTCGAACACCCCCGGCGCCAGCTTCACCGCCAACGTGATTTCGCTGAGCGCGGTGTTTCGCTACTAAGCGCTTTCCGACGGCTTGACCCTTCGGGTTAACGGAAGAAGATTCGCATCTTCTTCCGTTTTTTTATCTTCGTTCCTTCCCCTATGTGCAAAGCCCCCTTCCTATTGAGTCTCTGCGCCCTGCTCTTGGGCACCGTGTTGCTTCGAGCTGAAGAATCCGCCACCACCGGCAACGCCGTCCCCGCCGGCGGCGATTATGTGCTGATGGCCTCCGACCTGCTTCAGGTGCGAATTTTCCAGGAAGACGACCTCGCCCGCGAGGTCAGCGTTTCCCAAAACCAGACGATCACCCTGCCGCTGATCGGCACCGTCGATGTGAAGGGACGCACGGTTCGCGAGACCGAGGCGCTCATCCGCGAGCTCTATGACCGTGACTACCTGGTCAACCCGCAGGTCAACCTCACCGTCATCCGCTATGCCGAGCGCAGCGTGAATATCCTCGGTGCGGTGAACTCCCCCGGCCCGGTGATCTTCCCCCAGGAAAAGGGACTCAGTTTGTTGGAGGCGGTGTCGCGTGCCGGCGGTTTCAGCCGCTTGGCCAATCGCAGCAAGATCAAGCTCACCCGCGCACGGGATGATGGCTCCAAGGAGAACTACATCATCGACGCGAACAAGCTGATCGACGGCAGCGCGACCAACTCATGGAGCCTCCAGATCAACGACGTGGTCTTCGTGCCCGAAAGCATCTTCTAAATTCCGCTGTTCATGGATTCCCCGCAAAAATTCCCCCAGTCCTCCGGCGCGCCTTCCGATTACGGCGACGGCTCCTACGGCGGCTATCCCTCCGGCTATGGAGACACCTCCTCGCAGCGCAGCCTGCACGACTACCTGCTGATCCTTCGGGAGCGCATCTGGTATATCGTGGTGGTCTTCCTCGTGGTGTTTTCCTCGGCGCTGGTCTTCACGCTGAGCCAGACGAAGATCTACGAGGGCACCGCCACCGTGCAGATCTATCGCAACGAGCCGCTCGTCATGGGCGGAGCCCCGGTGATCGACACCAGCATCCGCGGCGCGGAGGACCTCAACACCCTCGTCAAAACGCTTGAGAGCCGGAGCATCGTCCAAAAGGTCGCCGACCGCATCACCGGTGAAGACCTGCGCAACTTCATGCGCCCTTACGAGAAAGAGGGGGCTGCCCCGCTCGGCGCGGCCGAAGTCCTCGCCCGCAATCGCAAGATTTCCCCTCTCCGCCAGACCCTGATCGTGGCGGTGCAATATCGTCATCCCGATCCGTTGGTCGCCGCCCGCGTGGCCAATCTTTTTGTTGACGAGTTCATGGCTCACAACGCCCGCGTGCGCATCGACGAGGGCATGAAGGCGGTCGAGGATCTCCAGATTCACGTCGAGCAGCAAAAAAAGAAGGTCGAGGAGCTCGCCCTCAAACTTCAGGACTACCGTGAGCAGAACCAGCAGGTCTCGCTCAAGGAGACCGAGAACATCGTCACCGACAAACTCAAGGCCCTGAACGCCCAGGTGACGCAGGCGAGCGCCATCTTGTCCGCCGCGGAAATCCGGTGGAAGCAGGTGCAGGAGCGTCAGGCCTCGGGCGAAGACCTCGCCGAGCTTCCCTTCATCGCCTCCCAGTCGCTGATCGGCCAGCTGACTCAGCAGATCGCCGGTCTCAACATCACTCTCGCGCAACTCTCCGAACGTTATCGTGACAAGCACCCGCGCATGATCGAAACCCGCAACTCCCTGGCGCAGGCCCAGCGGGAGCTTGATCGGGCGTTGAAGTCCGCCGCCGCCACCATCGAGGCCGAATACCAGACCGCGCTGCGCAACGAGCGCGAGGCGCGCGATGCCTTGGCCCAGCAGGAAGAGCAGTCCCTTCTTCTCGGTCGATCCAGTGTCTATTACGACGCTCTGCGGCGGGAGTTCACCATCAACGAGCAACTCCTTCAGGCCATCGTGGGCCGCATGCGCGAGACCGGCTATCAGACCACCACGGAAATCCAGCGCGTCCGCATCATGGACCCGGCGGCCCCCGCCGCCGAGGGGAACTACGTTCAGCCCAACATCCCGCTGAATCTGGCGATCGGATTTGTTGGCGGCCTGGGTCTCGGTCTCTGCTTCGCGCTCTTCGTGGCCTTCATCGACGACCGGGTGAAGAGCTCCTTCGACATCGAATCCGTGGTGGGGCTGCCGCTCATCGGCATCATTCCGCAGATCAAAAAAATGGAGCAGCCCGACAAGGCCCAGATCGCGATCAACAACGCCGATCGTCAGGTGGCCGAGGCCTTCCTCACGCTGCACTCCAGCCTGCGCCTCAAGGATGAAAGCAAGAACGCCCAGTGCATCCTGTTGACCAGCACGATCCCCGGCGAAGGCAAGTCGTTCACGACCACCAATCTCGCCCTCACCTACGCCTCGCACGGCGAGCGCGTGCTGGTTATCGACTGCGACCTTCGCAAGCCGAACATCCATAAGTCGTTCCGGCGCGAAAATCTCAAGGGCGTCATCGACGTGTGCGCCGGCACGGCCTCCATCGACGATGTCATTCTCAAGGACGTGCAGTCCGGTCTCGATATCATGCCCACCGGTGGCCGCGCCAAGAATCCGACCCAGATTCTCAACAGCAAAAACTTTGAGCTGATGCTGCTGGACCTGCGCAAGCGTTACGACCGCATCTTCATCGACACCCCGCCGCTTGCCGCCGTGAGCGACGCGCTCGTCATTCTGCCGCTTGCCGACGGATCGATCTTCACGATCTTCTTCAACAAGGTCCGCCGCAAGGCCGCCCAGCACTGCGCTCGAAAGCTGCTTGAGGCCAACGTGCCGGTCTATGGCGCGGTGCTCAACGGTCTGAACCTGGCGGTGTCCGGCTACTACTACGCCCAGTATTACGACAAATCCTACAAGGACTACTACGTGGTCATGGCCAAGGAAGACGCGGTCGAGCCCACCCGCTGATCGAGACGCGCCGCGCACGTCGCGGATTTGGTCAACCTTTGGCCGCGGCTCGGGTCAGGCGATCATTGATCGCCGGCCCGAGCCCTTTTTTTGTCCGGACCCGTTCGACATGCACCCGCCGCCAGCGGCCGTCATCGAGCCGACGCAACGCGTCGAACAACTCGCGCGCGATCTCCGCGATATCGCCGGTTGGGCTCAACCAGAAGCAACGTCGGTCCGCGGCCGCGGCTTGATCGACCGGTTTGCGTTGCAACAAAAGCGCCTCGTCCGCCGGCAGGGCGTCCAGCGCGGCGACCGACAGCCGGTCGTGCAATTGCAGCGGCGTGCGCGGACTGTAGTGACGCCAGAGCAACCCCGGGGCCTCGGCGGCCGTGGCGGCCTCGTCCGGACCGAGCTGGCGGGTGGCCACGCGCACCGGCTTGCCCAGCACCGCCGCGAGCGCCTCGCGGGCGATGCCACCGGGGCGAAGCAGGACGGGTCTCTTCGGATTGCGCAGATCGACGATGGTGGATTCCACGCCGATCGGGCAGGGGCCTCCGTTGAGGATCGCGCCGATGCGTCCGTCCAGCCCCGCCTTCACGTGGGCGGCGGAGGTCGGGCTGATGTAGCCGAACGGATTGGCGCTGGGCGCGGCGAGCGGCCGGCCGCTCAGCCGGATGAGTTTCAGGAACAGCGGATGCGCGGGCATGCGCACGGCCACGCTGGGAAGGCCGGCGGTGACGATGTCGGGCACCGCCGGCGTTTTGTGGAGCACCAGGGTCAGCGGCCCGGGCCAAAAGGCGTCGGCCAGCGCCTTGGCCTCCGGCGGGAACTCCGTGGTGAGCGCGGCGAGCTGACGCCGGTGGGCGATGTGCACGATCAGCGGATCATTGGCCGGGCGGCCCTTGGCGGTGAAGATGGCCTCGCAAGCCGCGGCGTTGAGAGCGTCGGCCGCCAGACCATAGACGGTCTCGGACGGCACCGCCACGAGCCCGCCGCGCGAGAGGATCCGAGCCAAGCGTTGCAGGTTGGCCGGGGAGGGGCGGTAGATGCGGGTGACGACGCGACGGGAGCGGGAGGCGGGCATGGCGCAAAAAAGGCCGGACGGGGATTACCCGTTCCGGCCTTGGCAAAGGAAGATTTGAACCGCCGGAGCGCTTACAAGCCGACCAGCATGTTGCGGGATTGCTTGATGGTGCGCGTGACCGCGCGCTGCTGCTTGGCGGAAAGGTGCGTGTATTTGCGGGGCAGAATCTTGCCGGTGTCGGTCACGTAGCGGTTCATCATCTGAGGAGCCGTGAAGGGAAACTCTTCAGGAGTGAGGCTGCGTTCGGTGTTTTCGGTCGTGCTCATAGGAAAAAGTCTTGGAGGAAAGCGGAGTTGTCGCTTGCTTGTCAACCCGCAAACCGGCCCTGATCCGCGCGGGGTCGGTGGTCGCTCCGGGTCCCTGTAGTTCAACGGATAGAACAGTCGTTTCCTAAACGACTGATCTGGGTTCGATTCCCAGCGGGGGCACCAGCGCCGCGCGCGGGCGGTTTTGGCACTTGCGGCGGATTCCTGCGGGGACAAGGTTTCGCCTCGCATCATGCCCAATCGCTTCGGTAAACTTTTCACGATCACCACCTGGGGCGAAAGCCACGGTCCCGCCATCGGCGTGGTGGTGGACGGCTGCCCGCCGCTCCTTCCGCTCACGGCCGCGGAAATCCAGGCTGAACTCGACCGCCGGCGTCCCGGTCAGAGCGACATCACCACGCCGCGCAAGGAAGCCGATTCCGTGGAAATCCTCTCCGGCGTCTTCGAGGGGCGCACCACCGGCACGCCGATTTCGATGCTGGTGCGCAACACCGACCAGCGATCCTCCGCCTACAATGAGATGAAGCAGGCGTTTCGCCCGTCTCACGCCGATTTCACCTACCAAACCAAATACGGCATCCGCGACCCCAACGGCGGCGGCCGCAGTTCCGCCCGCGAGACCATCGGTCGCGTGGCCGGCGGCGCCATCGCCCGCAAGATCCTCGCGCTGTCCGGCGGGGTCGAGTTGCGCGCCTACATCTCCCGTGTGCACGACATCGAGATGCCGGCCGACGCGCTCGGCACCGATGGGTTTCCGTCCATCGAGGCGGTGGAGGCCACGCCCGTGCGTTGTCCCCACGCGGCCACCGCCGCCGCCATGATCGAGCGGATCAAGGCCGTGCGATCCGCCGGCGATTCCGTCGGCGGCGTCGTCGAATGCCGGGTGCGCAACCTGCCCGTGGGTTTGGGCGCGCCGGTGTTTGACCGCCTCGAGGCCGATCTTGCCAAGGCCATGCTTTCGCTGCCCGCGACCAAGGGCTTCGAGGTCGGCAGCGGCTTTGGCGGCACCCTGCTCAAGGGTTCCGAGCACAACGATCTGTTCGAGAGGCGCGACGATCGCGTGCGCACGGCGACCAACCGCTCCGGCGGCGTGCAGGGCGGCATCAGCAACGGCGAGGACCTCGTCTTCCGCGTCGCCTTCAAGCCCACCGCGACCATTCTCCAGGCGCAGGCCACCGTGGATACGGACGGCAACGCCACCGAGCTCATGGGCAAGGGGCGCCACGATCCCTGCGTGGTCCCGCGCGCGGTGCCCATCGTCGAGTCGATGGCCGCCCTTGTTTTGATCGATCACTGGATGCGCCACGCGGCGCAAAACCGCACGTTCACCTTTTGATTCGGCCGATCACGCGCCGTTCCCTCCCGCTTATGACTCCCGACCGCCCCTGGCTGTATCTCATTCTTGGCTCCACCGGCTCCGGCCGTCGTGAGGTGTTGGCCGACTTGATTCAGGCCGGTCTCGGCACCGACGACAAGGCGGCCGTGCTGCTGGCCGAGGGCGAACGCGCCGATCCGGCGGACGCGGCCCTCGGCGCGCTTGGCCGTTGGTCGCTGGCGGACGGCGAGGTGCGGCTGGAGGCGCCCGCGGAGGCGACCCATGTTTTTCTGGTCCTCGACGGACGCGCCAATCCGGTCGAGCAGCTCGAGCCGTTGTCGATCTGGCTGCGCACCGCGCCCTTCGAGCTGGCGCGGGTGTTGTGCGTGGTCGATTGCGCTCTGGTCGAGAAGCACCCCGAGCTGCTCGCGTGGCAGGACGCCTGTATCCATTTTTCGGATGCGGTGCTGCTGAACCGCCGCGAGGGCGTGGCCAACAAATGGATGTCCGAATTCAGGCGGCGCTACGTCGAAAAACGTTATCCGTGCCTGATGGAAATGGTGAAGGCCGGCCGCGTGAAAAATCCGGCCTTGTTGCTTGAACCGGAGGCCCGGCGGATTTCCCACGCGTTTGACGCCGACGAATGGGCCGGCATCAGCCTCGCGGATGTCGAGATCGGCACCGGCGACGGCGGCGAAGGTGAGGATGATGGCGAAACGATCGCGCCCGATCAGCTCGACCCGGACGACATGCCTGAGGTTGACCCCTATTTTGAGCGAAAACCGGGCGGCTATCGGGTGATGACCGTGCCGGACATCGGCCGGTTTTTGGCCTGATCCGGGCAACAAAAACGCCCGGAGCGATCAAGCTCCGGGCGTCAAAGTGGTGCCCAAGGCGGGACTCGAACCCGCACACCTCGCGGCACAGGCTTCTGAGACCTGCGTGTCTACCAATTCCACCACCTGGGCAGTGTTGAAGGAGGGCAGAACACAACCTTCGCCGACTGCCGTGGCAAGCCCCGATTTGCGCCGCCGCCGGACTTATCTTCGCACCGCCACGTCGCCCCCGTGCAAATTCCGCAAATCCTCCCGCGCGTTTTTCATCTCGTTGAGGATGATGTCGGCGTGCGTCAGCAGCCGCCGCCCCGAGGGCGTCAACGACACCGTGCGCCCGAGGCGGTCAAACAGCCGGCAGTCCACATCGCGTTCAAGCGCCTTGATGGCGTGGCTGATCGCCGACTGCGTGAGATGGAGTTCCCGGGCGGCAACGGTGAAACTGCGCACCCTGGCCAGCGTTGAAAACGCGAGCAGCTTGCGGCTGTCGAGGATGGGGGTCATTTCGATGGAAGAGCGTGGTTTCGCAATCCATCCGCATCAGCAGAATCCAAGCCAGCGACCGCCCGCGTTTTACGTATGAACGCTTTTCATTTCAGCGCGGCTTGGATCGCCCGGCGTTGCCGGTGGAAAAACCACGCCATGCCGCCCTGATAAGCCAGCGATACCAGGGCCACCGCGCCATAGGCCACCGGCATGAGTCGATGAATCAGCGTCTTCAGCAGGTCGGTGTCCACGCCCCGGCGGGCCAGCTCTCCGAGCCGCTCCGGGGTCAGCACCGCGTCGAGCACTTCGCTGCTCCCCGCCACAAGCCGATGGGCCACGTAACCCCAGATCACCGCCAGCAGCGCCAGTTGGCTGAAGACCAACAGGTCAACGCCCCGCGACTCCCGCCGTCGCAGCAGGCCCACGCCCCGGAGCTCCAGCCAACCCGCCGCAAAGATCAATCCGCCCGCCACGGTCGCGCCGACATCACCCCAGACGGCCGCGGCGATCGTGCCGAGGCCCGCCAGCGCGACCACCGATTTGCCGTCCAAGCTCGCGATGACCAACACCCGCTGCAAAACCACCGGGGGCAGGGGAGGGGGGCGTGATGACATGCGCCCAGCCTGTGCGGCCCGCCTTTCGACTCGCGAGCCCATACTTTCCGCCTCACCTTGCCGCCTTTTCCCCGTGGACCGCGCCGACGACCAACGCCCCGCCTACCGCCTAGAGTTTCCCCCTGAACTCCCGATCAGCGCGCGCGCCCAGGACATCATCGACACCCTGCGCGAACACCAGGTCGTCATCCTCGCCGGCGAGACCGGCTCGGGCAAAACCACCCAGATCCCCAAGCTCTGCCTCGCCGCCGGTCGCGGCGTCGCCGGCCGCATCGCCTGCACCCAGCCGCGCCGCGTCGCCGCGCTCTCGATCTCCCGCCGCGTGGCCGAGGAACTCGCGGTGGAGTGGGGCGGCATGGTCGGCTGCAAGATCCGTTTCGACGACCGCACCTCGCGCGACACCGTCATCAAGTTCATGACCGACGGCATGCTCCTCGCCGAGGTGCAGAGCGACCCCATGCTGCGGGCCTACGACACCGTCATCATCGACGAGGCCCACGAACGCTCGCTCAACATCGACTTCCTGCTCGGCCACCTGCGCAACCTCCGCCACCGCCGGCCCGAGCTGCAAATCGTCATCACTTCGGCCACCATCGACACGTCCGCCTTCTCCAAGGCCTTTGACGACGCCCCCATCATCGAGGTCTCCGGCCGCACCTTTCCGGTCAACGTCATCTACGCGCCGCTTGACGAATTCGGCGACGACTCCGCCGAAGGCGACGAACGCACCGCGCGCTCCGAAGCCCTGCACTACATCGACGGCGCGGTCGCCGCCGTGGAGCGCATCGTGCGCGACACCGACTCCGGCGACATCCTCGTCTTCATGCCCGCCGAGCGCGACATCCGCGAAACCCGCGAACTCCTCGACGACCTCCGCCTGCCGCGCTGCGAGACCATCCCGCTCTTCGGCCGCCTCTCCAACTCTGAGCAGCAACGCGTCTTCGCCGGCGGCCAGCTGCGCAAAATCATCGTCGCGACCAACATCGCCGAGACCTCGCTCACCCTGCCCGGCATCCGCTACGTGGTGGACACCGGCCTGGCCCGCGTCAGCCGCTACGCCGCCCAGGCCCGCACCCGCCGACTGCCCATCGAACCCGTCGCCCAATCCTCCGCCGACCAGCGCAAGGGCCGCGCCGGCCGCGTCGCCGAAGGCGTCTGCATCCGCCTGTATTCGGAAAAAGACTACGGAGAACGCCCGCGCTTCGCCCAGCCCGAGATCCAGCGCGCCAACCTCGCCGACGTCATCCTGCGCATGACCGCCTTTGGTCTCGGCGACATCGAACGCTTCCCCTTCATCAACCAACCCGCGACCAAGGCCGTGCGCGCCGGCTACGCCCTGCTCGAGGAACTCGGCGCGCTCGACCCCGTCGTCACCGGCACCGTCCGCCCCCTCACCGCCATCGGCCGCGAACTCGCCCGCCTGCCGGTCGATCCCACCGTCGGCCGCATGATTCTCCAGGCCCGCGAGGAAAAATGCCTGCGCGAAGCGCTGGTCATCGCCGCCGGCCTCAGCATCCAGGATCCCCGCGAGCGTCCGCTCGAAGCCCGCGAAAAAGCCGACGCCGCCCACCGCCGCTTCGCCCACGCCGAGTCGGATTTCCTCACCCTGCTCAACATCTGGGACGCCTTCCACGACGAGCTTGAACGCCTTTCCCAGGCCAAGCTCCGCCGCTTCTGCAAAGACCACTTCCTCAGCTACACCCGCATGCGTGAGTGGCGCGATGTGCACGCCCAGCTCGTTGACGTCATCAAGGACCGCCCCGGCTTCAAACCCACCTCCATCCACGACGGCGTGCCGCCCGACCAACGCGGCCCCGACCGCCTCGGCTTCGCCACGCCCGGTTACCGCGCCCTCCACTGCAGCATCCTCTCCGGCCTGCTCGGCAACATCGCCAAGCGCGGCGAGGAAAAAGGCGGCTACCTCGCCACCCAAGACCGCCGCATCGCCATCTTCCCCGGCTCCGTCCTGCACCAACGCGAAGACCGAAAAAACCCGACGCGCGGCAACGACGCGCGCAAGAAAAACGACTCGAAGAGTCCCCGCTGGATTCTTGCCGCCGAGATCATGGAGACCTCGCGGCTCTACGCCCGCACCGTCGCGCGGCTTGATCCGCTCTGGGCGCTCGACCTCGGCGAACACCTGCTCAAGCGCAGCCACACCGAGCCCTTCTGGGACCTCGAAAAAGGCCGCGTGCTCGTCAAACAACGCACCCGCCTGCACGGCCTGGAAATCGAATCGCGCTCCGTCAGCTACGGCAAAATCGACCCCGCTCACGCCACCGAAATCTTTATCCGCGAAGCCCTCGTCGAGGACACCCTTACCTGGCCCTTCGGCTTTCTCGCGCACAACCGCGACGTCCGCGCCGAACTCGAATCGGAGCTCACCCGCACCCGCGACGCCGGCTACCTCAACCTCGACGAGGCCCTTTACCGCTTCTACTCCGCGCAGCTCCAGCCCCACGCGCCGGTCGCCGCCGTTGCCGACCTGATCGACCTCACCCGCGAACAGGTCGGCGCGAATCCGCGCTTCCTCATGCTCACGCCGGAGGACCTCCGTCCCGCCGACGCACCCGCGCCCGACGCCGAGGCCTTCCCCGCCGCGCTCCCGCTCGACAACACCGCGTTACCGCTCAACTACGCTTACAAACCCGGCCAGGACGACGACGGCGTCACGCTTGACCTGCCCGTGCGCGAAGCCGAGCAACTCGATCCCGCCGCGCTCGACTGGGCCGTGCCAGGACACCTCGCCGCCAAGGTCGAGCACTACCTGCGCATCCTGCCCAAGGAACTGCGCCGCACCTTCGCCCCGCTCAATGAACCCGCCCGCGCGCTCGCCGACGGCGCGGATCGCCTGTCGCGCCTCGCCGGACGCAAACGCCCGCTGATCGACACCCTCGTTGAGCTCATCCGCGAACGAAACCAAGTGCGTATCGATCCCGCGCCCTGGCTCGCCCGCCCTCCGCCCGACCACCTGCGCGTGCGCGTCCGTGTGCACGACGACGAAGGCCGCGAACTCTGCTCCGCCCGCGATCCCGCCGAACTCGCCGGGCGGCTGGCGGACATCCGCCGCGCGGCCGGCCTCTCCGTCGCCCGCGAAGACCCCGCCGCCTGGAAAAAAGCCCGCGCCCGCTGGGAAAAATCCGAGCAAGGCGAATGGGCCTTCGGCGACATCCCCGAAAAAATCCACGTCTGCGACCAGGCCGGCGTGGCCGTCCACGCCTGGCCCGCCCTGCAAGTCTCGCCCGCCGGCGTCGCCCTGCGCCTCTTCCGCACCCCGGAGAAAGCCGCCGAGTCGATGGCCGCCGGCCTCTCGCGCCTGATCGAGCTGACCCTGCGCCACGACATTGCCTGGTTGGAAAAAGACCTGCGCGCCCTGCGCCGCGTCGGCCCGCTGGCGGCGACGCTCGTATCCATGAACGTCCTACAGGACGACGCGCACCGCCTGCTGCGCGATTGGGTCTGCGATCCGGCGCGCGTCTCCGCGCCGACCGCCGCCGCCTTCGCCGCCGCGGTGGACAAGGCCAAGGTCGAGCTGCGCGCCTCGGTGCCCAAACTCGCCGACCTGCTCGAAGAAATCTTCACGCTGCGCCAGTCGTTGTTGGTGCATCCGCATCCGTATCGCGGACAAGGCCCCGATCTCGCCGCGCTCTTGCCCGCGGATTTCCTGCGGCGCACGCCCTACGCACGGCTCGCGCATCTGCCGCGTTACCTCAAGGCGATGAAACTCCGCGCCGATCGCTGGAGGCAAAACCCGGCCAAGGACGCCGAACGCGCCGCGCAACTCGCGCCCTACGTGAAGGCCATCGCCGGTGTGGCCGACCGCCCCGGCGGCGACCGCTACCGCTGGTTGGTCGAGGAGCTGCGGGTCAGTCTTTTCGCGCAGGAACTCGGCACGGCCGAGGCGGTGTCGCCGGTCAAGCTGGACAAACTTCTCGCCGAACTGCGCGGCGGCGCGACGCCGTCCGCCGCCGAAACCGCCGCGCCGCCACCCGCGCCCGCGCCGAAGCCGATCACCGTCGCCCCGACCGCGAAGAAGGCCCCGCTCAAGAGCCTCAACGCGCTCGATTCGCTGTTTCGGAAGTAAGGAGGGTGGGCGCTCTTGCCCACCACCGTTGAGTGTGAGCTTACGGTATCGGTTGTGCTTTCATGGCGTCGCTCTGGGCGGGCAGGAGGGCGGCACTCCTTGGGGTGCGTTCCGTAAAAGAATGCTCAACCGACGGGGAGGCGGGAATTTGACTTGGCGTGACTCGGTCCGGGCGCGCTCAATGGATTTTCATTTTTCCCATGCAACTCGACCAAGCCTCCTCGCTCATCCGCTCGCATCTCAACCGCATGGCCGTCGCTTATGGCGAGGTCGTCTTTGACGAATGGGTGCTCATCGGGCTGACCTCCGCCGGCGGAGGCATCCTGGCCTACGAGGGGCCGCGCGCCGAGGACTACAAGCGGACCTTTGTGCGCGACCTCGCGCCGCTGCGGGCGGTCATCGCCGGGGGCGACCAGGACGTCGGCGGCTTTGAATTCGTCAACGACGCCGCGGGTCATCGCTACGACGCGGTCATGCGTGTCGGTCCGGGCGCCTATCTGCTGGCCAATCACACGACCTCCAGCCTTGCCGACATCCGCGCCAACGCGGGCTGGATCAAGGCGCAGGCCGCCTGGTTCGGGCTCGGCGAAAAGTTCCGTGCCGACCCGCTGGAGGTCTGATCACGAAGGTAGGAGCGAGCTTGCTCGCGATTTGGCGTCACGACGGGTTGCGGTTTATCGCGCGCAAGCGCGCTCCTACCTGATCAGGCCGATCCAGACGAACCAACCGTAGGCGGCGATCAGCGCCGCTCCTAGCCAGCGGGGTGGGCCGCCGAACACTGATCACGAAGGTAGGAGCGAGCTTGCTCGCGATTTGGCGTCACGAAGGGGCGCGGTTCATCGCGCGCAAGCGCGCTCCTACCTGATCAGGCCGATCCAGACGAACCAGCCGTAGGCGGCGATCAGCGCCGCACCCAGCCAGCGCGGCAGGCCGCCGAACACCAGCACGCAGCACAGGTGCGCCGCCGACGCCGCGCCGATCAGGAGCAGGCCTTGTATCATTTGGTCGGATACGGGAACC
>Ga0079224_100002510_pt1 | contig 22343 bp, 23 predicted proteins | sample Stecom2015_FD_80414 | JGI IMG/M metagenome (GOLD analysis project Ga0079224, IMG submission 80414) | Agricultural soil microbial communities from Utah to study Nitrogen management - Steer compost 2015 | ecosystem: Environmental > Terrestrial > Soil > Agricultural land | place: USA: Utah...
AGGTAGGCATAGTGCCGCGGCGTCAGCTTGATCCCCTGGGGCGGTACCAGATCGATCAGCGGGTTATGCTCGGTGCTGGGCGGTACCACCTCATGCACTGCATTGACCACCTGCTCGTACTGCTGCGGCCCGGTGACCGCCAGGACGCTGGGATGAACGTCACGGATCGCGCCTTCCTCCACGCCCATGCAGCCGGTGACGATCACCCGCCCGTTCTCCGCCAACGCCTCGCCGATGGCATCCAGGGATTCCGCCTTGGCCGAGTCGATGAAGCCGCAGGTGTTGACCACCACCACGTCCGCCCCTTCGTAGGTGGGGACGACCTGGTAACCTTCAGTGCGGAGCTGGGTGAGAATGCGTTCGGAGTCAACGAGGGCCTTGGGGCACCCCAGGGAAATGAACCCGACGCTGGGGGTTTTGGCGGGGGGAGTTGCGGTATCAGTCATCAGCTAGCCACGGAATAGGAAAAAACGTGGCGTATTCTAGCCGGCGACCTACCGCGGCGCTATAGCCGCGGCAAGCCGCCGGTCAGCGGTTATCTCCTTTTCCTGCGCAGGCGATCCATGAGCACGCCCCGCTCCCGCCATATCGCAATCTGCCGATCAAGAAACTGCAGATAGGCCCGTCTCCGCGCACGTCGTCGGCGGGATTTGCGGCGTATGCGTGAGCGTCGCAATCTTGGCATGGTTCATCGCCTCCGTGGTCAGCAGAATGTCCTTATACAGACCTGATGTGACAGATCAACGCTCCTTGATCTCGCGGATTTCACTCTGCGGCACCTGGTTCATACGGCCGCTGTGATCCTCGTATTCGATCATGCCGGTGTCCTCGTCGATCTCCGGCTTGTCGTCTGCCTCGATGAGCTGACCGTCGCTGGTGCGGATCAGGTGATCGTTGGAGCAGCCGACCAGAGTGAGCATGCCGGTAACGCAGAATACGGCCATCAGCCAGTTTTTCATGATGTACCCTCTTGTTTGCGACAGGTTTCCTGCCAGTACGCAAGTGTGACAAGAGTTTTATCGAACCGGTTCCGCCAGTTTCGCCATTGCCGGAGCGCGGGGCATCCGGCGGGCCTGAACTATCGGCCCTGCAGGAAGGTGGCCACAGCGCGGATGTCGTCATCATTCAGTGCGTTTGAAATGGCGATCATCACCGAGGCGTCCTGTGCAGGATTCTGCTGCTGGAAGCGACGCAGCGCGGTCTCCAGATATCTTGCCGGCTGGCCGGCCAGGCGTGGCATGTTGCTCACCCCCTGGGCCTCCGGACCATGGCAGGTAGCACAGGACCGGCGATAGAGGCGCTCACCCGCGGCCGTCTGCACCGGGTCTCCGGCCGGTCGTGGGGCAACCACCTGCTGGCTGAAGTACACCGCCAGATCGATGCGCTCCTGCAATGACAGCGATCTGGCCAGCTCGGTCATGACCAGATCATTGCGCCGGCCATCACCGAATTTCTCGAACTGCTCGAACAGGTACCGGGGGTGCTGGGCAGCGAGGTTGGGAATGTAGTCCCGCCGGCTGTTACCGTCCTCACCATGGCAGTACCCGCAGTACAGCATGCGCTCCTTGCCCGCCGCATAGCTGGCACGGAGTCGGTTGGTATCTGCCATGATGCGCTCGAGCTCATGCAGTGCCTGTCCGACGCCGTCGGCCTGGATCACCGTGGGCGAGCCAAACATCAGAGCGGCGAGCAGCATCAGCCTTTTCAGGGAAACAATGGGGTTCATCGGCGTCCTGTCCTGACAAAAGGCAGGATTATAGGTCTCCGCCACCCCAGAGGATTGAGCTGGATCAATATCGGGTCAGATATTATCCATGCGCTATGGGCAGCCACCAGATCAGCAACAGCGGGATGAACAGGAAGGACAGCAGGGTCGAACAGATCACCAGGCTGGCGACTGTTTCAGGCGACCGGCCGGCCCGGACCGCAAACAGATAGTTGAATACCGCCACCGGCATCGCCGACTGCAGCACCAGCACGCCCTGGGCCAGCGGCGGCAGGTCCAGGGCCAGCGCAATGCCCCAACCGATGCCGGCACCGCAGAGCATTCGTGCGCCACCCAGCCACATGCCGCGGCCCACCTGCCTGATACGGATGCTGGCCAGCGATACACCCAGGGTCAGCAGCATCATCGGTATGCTCATAGCCCCGAGCAGGCCGACCGTGTTATCTATCCAGCGCGGCAGCTGCAGTTCGAACAGCACGACCACCAGTGCGATGGAAAGGCTGATGATCACCGGATTCAGCAACAGGCGGCGCCAGGACTGGGCTGCGCCGGAGAGCACCAGGCCGACGCTGAAGTGGCCTACGGAAAGCACGACGAAGAAGGCCACCGCCAGGGCCAGACCCGGCTCACCGAACGCGTACAGGCTGATGGGCAGCCCCATGTTGCCGGTGTTGGGAAACATGTAGGCCGGCACCAGCACCCGGGGGTCGGTGCCGATGGCGCGACTCAGCATCCAGCCGACGGCGGCCATCAGCGCGCAGATGACGACACAGGCCATAGCCATCTGGCCGAACAGGCCGAGGTCTACCTCGGCGCGGCTCAGTGTAGACAGCACCAGACAGGGCGTACTGACGTTGAGGACCAGGCGGGTGACGAAGTCTGTCGGATAGGGCTGCCCGGAGCGGGCCCAGCCGTAGCCGATACCAGCCACGATAAGAACGGGCGCCATGACTGCGAACAGCTCGACCAGCATGTGGACTCCTTGATGCAGGGTTAACGATCAGCCCAGCGAGCGGCTGCGCATGTATTCGTAGCCGCTGCGCGTCAGCAACACCAGATGCCGTGTAGCAGGATAGATCCGCCCGCTGCGCCTGAGCTCATCAATGAGCGCTGCATGCTCGTCGGCTGGGAGGTAATGGTAGTCCCTGCCCTCTTCCAGCTCGGCTTCGCAGGCCTTGAACCAGCGGAAGCTGCTGCCCTTGGGCAGACCGTTGAGCTCGTCAAGCTGACGCAGACTGAGTGTCTCGTCACCGGAATGGAAAATGGGCTCAACTGCAGACATTCTGATTCCCCGCCAACGTCAGGCTGCACACCTTACCAGAATCCGACCGTTTCCGGTCCGACAGCCGGATCGGGGCGCACTTTTCCGTGCCGCTCCGGTCTGAAACTCTGACGACTTCTCATGAGGAACACGACGATGGGCACAAGCAGGGTAATGGGTATCGTACTTCTGGTGGTGGGTCTGGTGTTGCTGTACTTCGGCTGGCAGGCGTCCCAATCGGTGGGCGACCAGATCACCGAAACCTTTACCGGGCGTTTCACCGACAGCACCATGTGGTTTCTGATCCTGGGTGCCGCCGCTGCGGTAGGCGGTTTGTTGCTGGCGGTGGTCAGACGCTGAAACGTGCTGCGTCTGTTCAGATGGCTGGTGCTGGCTGCATTGGCAGCTGCCGTTCTGCTCGGACGGCCATGGCAGTATCTGCCGCCGCAATGGAACCCCTGGGAGCCGCTTGCCGTCGATCATCCAATGACCCCGGTCACCCAATGGAAGCTCCAGCGATTGGGAGATGACGCCGAGCAATGCCAGGCGGTATTGGAGGCCGCTCCCGAAGGTGCGCTGGATTACACGCCGCTGAGGGACTATACGCCAGTGGAGGGTTGCCCACTGGTCAATGTGGTGCGCATAAGCCGCACCGATGTGGAATTCAACGCCAGCTTCACTGTTACCTGCCCTGTGGCGGTGGCCTGGGTGATGTACGAACGCCAGCAGTTGCAGCCGCTGGCGGCGTCGCTCCTTGGAAGCCGTCTGCAACAGGTCGAGCATTTCGGCAGCTTTGCCTGTCGCAACATCTACCACAGGGCTGATGCCAGGCGCAGTCAGCATGCATTGGCCAATGCCTTCGATGTAGCGGCCTTCAGGATGGCGGACGGGACCCGGATTTCAGTACTGAAGGACTGGAACAATGATACCGAGCCCGCCAAGTCGGAGTTTCTTCGGCAGGCACATTCACAGGCTTGCAGATACTTCCGCACCGTATTGGGGCCGGATTATAACCAGCCGCATGAAAACCATTTCCATCTTGAGGGAAGTGGTTTCGGCTTCTGCCGTTGAAGGCAGTTGATCCATATATATATAAAAGAAGGCCGGCCTCATTGAGACCGACCTTCTGTTTCAACGCCTGTTAATAGGGGCAGTTGCCACGGTATTCGGAAATATTGCGATCCGAAGTGTGGCTGGGGCCGCAGAGGAACTGGCTGTAACGGGTGTCTTCATCCAGGAAACGCTTCATCCAGGATACCCCCAGCCGGCCGAGCACGGCGTCGTTCAGGCCGCCCCCGTTGGCACAGTAGTGGCTGCCATTGTTGATCTCCACATAGGCCTTCTCAATGTCGCTGGGCAGACGGTTGTAGAGCGGCGAAGCATGTGAACGCACCGGTGCGATGAGATCGCTTTCACAGGCGAAGATCAGTGTCGGCGCCTGTGCACGACCGGCATAGGTGGTTACCGTATCCCAGGGCGCCAGCGGAATGGCAGCCTTGATGCGGCCCTCGCTGGCGACCCGGATGGTGCCGCCGCCGCCCATTGACCAGCCGATGACACCAAGACGATTGGTGTCGATCATGCCCTGCACCGGGCTGGTGCGACTGGTATTCTGCTCTACCAGATAGTCCAGCGCATTGTTGATCTGGCGTGCGCGGCTCGGCGGCTGGTCAAAGCCGGTATTGGTATCGATGGTCATCACCACGAAGCCATAGGACGCCAGCTTCGGCCCCCACCAGTCGATCGACGATTCGGCCGATACGAAGCCGGGAATGACCACTACCGCACCCATGGTGCCTTCCACCCCGGTCGGGTAGTGAATGGTACCGCCGCCAAACCCGCTGACCAGACTGGAAACACGACTGGTACGGGTGCTGTACGGCCCGCTCCGTGCCTCCAGGAAGGAAACGGTCGGATCCGGGCCGCGTGCGTAGGGTGAGTCGCCGCCAGGTGGCGGATCAACCGGCGGGTTGTTTGCCATGGCAGCAGAGGACAGCAGAAGTGCACCAGCCGCCAATACGGAGGCCAGGGACTTGGGCAGGAAGGTATTAATCATTATTACTCCAGATTGTTAGTTTTATTTTTTGGTGTACGCATCTCGCGGACGTCAGGAGTATTTTGCCCATTCATGGTAACGTCAATGCCGTCCGGGCAAGTTCACCCGCACGGGTTATCTGTTTTAATCGACAGCTCACGCTTATGTGTTAATGGCCATTTACAACTGAAAGAGTAGTTGAATATAAGGACATATATGGAATGCACAGCACTGTTCAATCCGCCGGCCAGCCGCTCGGCCATGACACTGCCAGCGAAGCCGGCGCCGACAATCAGATAATCAAAGCTCCGGGCTCTTACATCAGGCATCGGCTTTTCGCTTCCCACAGGCTGTACCACCGGTAAAGACAAGCTGCGCCCTGCGCAGCAGCACGCGGCATGAATTGACGCATGGAGGGCCTTCAGCAGATGATGCGCCCCTGATCAGAAAACAGGTGTGGTACATGTTTGAAAATATCGATTGGCTTCCCGACAACTTTGTCATCTCGGACGCAGTGCTGAGCCTGCTGGCCAGCTCTGTGATCCTGATCGTGGTGGTGATGGTGCTGCGTGCGCTGGCCGCCCGCTTCATCCTCCGTACTGTTCAATCGCCGGAATTGCGGGGCAAGTGGCTGATCAACTCGCGCAACGGCTTTCTGCTGCTCATGCTGCTCGGTCTGGTGATGATCTGGGGCGAGGAGCTGCGCACCCTGGCCCTGTCCATCGTCGCCATCGCGGTGGCCTTCGTGGTGGCGACCAAGGAGCTGATCCTGTGCGTTACCGGCTCGATCCTGAAGAGCGGGTCACGTTCCTTCGCGCTGGGAGACCGCATTCAGGTCAAGGAGCTGCGCGGTGACGTGATCGACCAGACGCTACTGGCCACCACCATTCTCGAGGTGGGCCCGGGCAAGCACCTGCATCAGCGCACCGGCCGGCGCATCGTCATTCCCAACGCCCTCTTCGTCTCCGAGCCGGTGGTCAACGAGAGCTTCACCACCCATTACGACTTCCATGTATTCACCGTACCGTTCAAACGGGAGGAGAACTGGCAGCTGGCGCAGACCGCACTGCTGGAAGCCGCGAACCGGCACTGCGCCCCCTATCTGGAGCTGGTGCGGCGCTACATGAGCAAGCTCGGCAATCAGCGCGGCCTGATGATGCCTACCGTCGAGCCAAGGGTCACTCTTCAGGTGCCGGTGGCAGGCGAGATCCACCTGACCGTACGGCTGCCGGTCAAGGTCGGCGAGCGTAACTTCATCGAGCAGAACATTCTCAACGAAGTGTTTTCCCAGAACGACTTCTCCCCCGAGAGTCGGAAGAAGGCAACGGCGGCGGCCGCTGCTGTCGGTCAGAGCGGGGAGTAATCATGTACAAGTATGTTCTGGTCATCCATATTCTCGCCGCCACGGTCTGGACCGGCGGCCATCTGGTGCTCGCGCTGGCCTTACTGCCCCGGATCCTGCGCGAGGGATCGGTCGAGGGGCTGCTGGCGTTCGAAGGTGCCTATGAAAAATGGGGTATGTCGGCCCTGATCATCCAGGTAGTGTCCGGCCTCTGGCTTGCCTGGTTCCGCCTGCCCGATGTGGCTGCCTGGCTTGCCGCGGACAGTTTCGTTGCCCGTCTCATCCTGCTCAAGCTGCTTCTGCTCGGCCTTACCCTGGCGGTCGCCATCGATGCCCGCTTGCGGATCATTCCACATCTGTCGGTGCAGACGCTCCCGGCCATGGCCCGGCGGGTCCGTCTGGTAACCCTGCTGGGGGTGGCTTTTGTGGTGGTGGGCACCAGTTTCCGTACGGGGCCCTGGTGGTAGCCCTGGCTCATATCTGGAAAGGAGGCACCGCGGGTGATATGATTTGATTCCATTCGATTGAATCCAAATCATTAGCCATGCAACCACTTTCCCCTCGGGACCGGTTCGGTATCCGGTTCTCCATGTTGTCGCGCCTGTGGCGCCGGACCATCGACCAGCAGATGGCCGCTGTCGGCCTGGCTGATATCAGTTGGTCGCCATTGATCCACCTCGCCGAATCCGGCGATGGGGTCAGTCAGAAGGATCTGGCCTCGCTGGTCGGCATCGACGGCTCCAGCCTGGTGCGCCTGCTCGATACACTGGAGGCGCGCGGTCATGTTCAGCGCTGCACCGCCCCGGATGATCGACGGGTCAAGCTGGTCATGCTTACCGAAGCAGGCAAGGCGGCGGTCATCGATATCCGCCGCCATCTTCTCGCCATTGAGCACGAGATGCTGGCAGAGCTCGATGATGCCGAGCTGAGCCGGATGCTCGACGCTCTCGAACGCATTCAGCAGCGTATCGGCATGCTCGGTCAAAGCGGCCCGTGATGACTGAGCCCGTGACCTCCCGACTGGCCCGGCTGGGCTTCGATGTACCCAGGCTGGGCTTTGGCCTGCGTACCGCCCTCGCCTCCTGCCTGGCACTGGTACTGGCATGGCTCATGGGCCTGGAACACCCCCAGTGGTCGGCCATGACGGTCTGGGCGGTGTCCCAGCCGGTGCGAGGAATGCTGGTGGAGAAGAGCCTGTTCCGGGCGCTGGGCACGGTAGTGGGGACCCTCTTCGGCGTGCTGCTGGTGCTGATCGCCGGAAACAATCTGCCGCTGATGGTCGTCAGCCTGGCACTGTGGATCGGCCTGTGCGTGGGCATCGGCAACCTGCTCAGCGGCCTGATCTCCTACGGGGCCCTGCTGTCCGGTTATTCAGCGACCATGGTGGCCCTGCTCAATACCCAGCAGCCGGCCGGGCAGATCTTCGCGCTGGGCGGCGACCGTCTTCTGACGGTGATGGCCGGTGTGGTGGTCGGGCTGGTGGTCGGCCTGATCTTTACGCCGCGCGACGCGGAGGATCAGCTTGCCGGGCGGGTCCGGCGCACCACCAGCGACATACTCCGCGCCATGGCCGCCGCCTTTGCCGGCCACAGCAGCGAACCCCGCACCGAGACGGCACATCGTCTGCTGGCGGACATCGCCGGCACGGAGCAGCTGTTTGATACCCGTGCGGCCGGGTCGCTGCGCAGCCACCGCAGCATCCGTGCGCTGCGGGCGCTGGTCCAGGCACAGGTGGCTGCCACCTACTGGATCAGGACGGCCCACAACCTGCCGGAGGACAGGGCCTTGGGGGATGTTCTGACGATGGCCGCCGCGCGCCTGGAGGAGAACGCACCGGGGGAGCAGGTGCTGAGGTCATTGGAAGCCGCCCTGGCGCAGTGCCCGGAGCAATCCACAGCGACCGTACTGCGCCAGTTGCTGGACAGCCAGCGGGAGCATCTGGCGACAGAGGGCGAGCATTCCGGTCTGGCATCCATCCGCAACCGGGTAGTACTGCACCGGGACTGGGTCGGCGCACGGCACGCCTCATTGCGGGCCACCGGCCTGCTGCTGCTGATCGGAGCCGTCTGGATCGTCACCGGGTGGTCGGTAGGTGCCTATGTGATGCTCGGCGCCTCGGTAATGATCACGCTGTTCTCTACCTTCGAGACGCCGTCCCGCATCATGGGTCATATCTTCATCTGGCAGGCCATCGCCGCGGTGGCTGCGCTGTCGTGCCATTGGTTGTTGTGGCCTCTGGCAACGGCGGAGTGGCAACTGATCGCCCTGCTGAGTCCTTTTATATTGGCTATAGTGCCGTTCTTCGCTCATCCGAGGGTGGCCAGTGGTTCCATGGACTATGTCATGGCGCTGTTGCTGCTGTCCCACCCGGTATTGCCTCTTGAGCGCAGCTTTGCTGACTCGGTGGCGATTGCCGCCGCAGTGGTATCCGGCCCGCTGCTGGCGTACCTCGCGTTTCGCCTCATATGGCCGGCGGATGCACGCCGCCGGCGACGTCACCTGACCGGGATGATGCTCAACGAGATCAGCGAGATGGCCGGCAACCCGCTGGCACCGGTGCGGCATCAGATCTGGCGCGCTCGGCTGCATCATCGCCTGCTGAAACTCATCCAGAGTGTCAGCCGCAGCGCTGAATCGCTGCAACCGGTCACCAGTGGTGGGCTGGCGGTGCTGGCGGTGGGCGACGCCATCCAGCAGATGCACATGCTGACGCAGAATCAGCACCAGCCGCCCCGGCTGCGTCGCCGGACCACGCTGGCGCTGAAGCGCCTCCAGCAGCTGCGGCATGCGCCCCTGGCGGCCGCACGCAGCCTGCAGCGGCTGGCTGATCGCCTGCAGCAGGACCACCACCCTGCCGCCTGGGATGTCGAGAATGCCGCCCGGGCCATCCGCCTCAACGCCGAGTTCTTCCAGCAACCTGAGTAGGTCGCCCGCTGTTGTGCCTTGTCCCTGCGCCGCCCCGTCTATCCTTACGTCAGGTGCATCAGCGAGACAGCAAGCATGACCGGTGGATTGACCCGCGCGCTGCGCGTTCTATTGAGTTCCTATGTGGCCACCGGGGTATCCGCCGGCGTCGGATTGGCGCTCATCGCCGGAACGGCCTGGCTGCTGCTGGGGCAATATGCTGCGTCCGTGGTAGCGGTGGGCGCCATCATCTGTGTTCCGCCGGATCATGCCATGCCTCGACGGGGCAAGCTCGGCAGTCTGCTGCCGGCAGCGGTGCTCGGCCTGCCGCTGTTTGCCGGTGTGCAGCTGCTGCAGGATCAGCCGTTGCATCTGGGCATGCTGCTGGTGCCGGCCACCTTCTTCGCTTTCCTCGCCGGCGCCTGGGGCGCGCGCGGATTGCCGGTGGTGATTTCGATCATGTTCGCCATGACCTTTTCCATGGCTGTGCCCGGGCATCTCAACGACGGCAGCCTGCTTGCCACCTGCCTTTACTTCGGCAGCGGGTCCCTCATCTACGTGATCTATGCCACGGTCTCCAACGCCTTGCTCAATGGGCGCTACCGCAGCCAGCTGCTTGCCCAGTCGATGCTGGCACTGAGCCGGCTCATGCGCACCCAGGCCGACCGATTCGACACCACGACCGATACTCCGCCCATCGGCGAGCTGATGCAGAAGCAGGCGCTGCTGGCAGAACAGCTGCAGGCAGCCCGTGACCTGCTGCTGGAGTCGCCACGTACCCCCCGGCGCCAGCAACTGGCAGCGATGCTGATCAATATTCTGGAGATTCGCGACCACCTGCTGGCAAGTGAACTGGATCTGGACCTGGTCAGATCCCATCCGGAGGCGCAGGCCGTACTGGTAGAGATGCACGCTCTGCTTGACCTGATGGCTGATGAGCTGGATCGCCACGCCGATGACCTCCTGTTCTTCCGCCGCAGCGCGCCGCTGACCGACTGGCGTCCGGCGCTGGCGGCGCTCAACCGTATGCCCCAGGTCCAGGGCCGTGCGCTGCCGGAACAGGGCCCTTCCCTGACCACTCTGCTGCGCGGTCTGACCAATCGGGTCGGTCTGATCAACGACGAGATCCTGCGGGTCAACCGGCTGGCCCGCGGCAAGGTCGAACCGGACCTGACTGCGGTGCGCACCGCGTGGAAGCTCTTCGTGAGTCCCACCAGCTGGTCGCTGCGCCCGGCGCTGGTGCTGTGGCGCTGGGATGCGCCGCCCCTGCGCCATGCGATCCGGGCCGCGCTGGCGGTGGGTGCCGGCTACGGCCTGTCGCTGGCGATGCCCTGGGCAACACATGGCTACTGGATTCTGGTCACCATCGTGGTGGTGCTGCGCGGGAGCCTGGCGCACACGCTGGAGCGGCGTAACAGCCGGGTCGCGGGCACCATTCTGGGCAGCCTGCTGGCGGGGGCAATCCTGGCTACCCAGGCGCCTACGCTGGTGTTGCTGGTCATCGTGCCGCTTGCCCAGGCTGTGTCCCATTCCTTCGCCATCAAGCGCTACATCGTTACCGCAGTATCCGCCACGGTGCTGAGCCTGGTGCAGGCGCACCTCATCAGCGCCGCAGATGCCACCATGTTCAATGTTCCGGAGCGCATCGCTGATACGATTATCGGCGTGGGCATAGCCTGGGCCTTCAGTTATGTGCTGCCCTCCTGGGAGCGAAGCCAGATCCCCTCCCTCGTCAATCGCGCCCTGCAGGCACAGGCCCGGCATGCGCAGATTGCCCTCAGCCTCGGCCAGTTCACCGCAGTGGACGACGAGCCGGAACTCGAATGGCGGCTCGCCCGCAAAGAGGCCTACGACAGCCTTTCCGCACTGGTACTGGCGACCCGTCGCTCTCTGGTCGAGCCCCGTGCGGTCCGCCCGGCCCTCGAGCCGCTGGAACAGTTGCTCAGCCACGGCTATCAGCTGCTGGCCCAGCTGACCACGGTAAAGACCATGCTGCTCATGCGGCGGGATGAAGATCAGTCCGATATTCGACCGGCACTGCGGTTCGCCGCCGAAGAGATCAGCGGAGCGCTGCGCAATGAGGACAGCGGGGAGGAAAGCCCGCCCTTCGTGAGAGTGGAGTGGGGAAATGAAGAGGAATTCAGCGACCCCTTCGTGTACGACCTGAGGCCCTGGATATTGCGTCGCCTGAGCCTGGCTCAGGAACTTGCGGACAGTATGCGGCTGGATGCCAACGCAGCGCTGAAGCCCGTCGGGGAACCGGATGGCTCCCCGGGACCGGGTTGAGGTCAGACCAGTTCGGAACCGTTGCGCTTGGCTTCACGCACGTCGCGCAGTACCGCGCCGACGATCAGGCCGAGCATGATCAGGGTCAGAACGGGCCAGAACAGGATGTAGCTACCATAAATCAGAGTTTGCATGTGATGCTCCTTTATCGGATGCAGCCCGCGCTGCGGGCCGCATGTACCCTCAATGGGCAGTCAATGTGCCTTCCAGCTTCTCGTCGTCAGACGGCTTGTTGTAGTCGCTGACGCGTTGCTGAATGGTGTTGAAATCAAAACGCTTGTTGCTCGCCAGGCTGATCGCCATGCACACCAGAGTGCTGACACCATAGGCAGTGAGAGAGGACAGCAGCACGGTGTACTCGCGCAGTTGGCCAAAACCGATCCAGCCGATCACGGCCGTGCCGATGAGGAACGCAATCAGCCCCACCCGCTTGCCGAAGAATCCGAAGGCCATCAGCCCTGCAACCACGCCCGCACCGATGGCGGCGAGCAGTTCAATACCTGCGGCCAGCACGCCCGTCATGGGCAGCAGCTCGAAACGCACCACACAGAACACCAGCAGCGCTGCAGCCACCGCCCAGGTGAAGGCCGCGTTGGTGACCCTGTCCCAGAAGCAGCTGGCAATGACCGGGAACACGATCGCTCCCCACAGTGCGCCGACGAATACCAGCATCACCAGGATGTCGAAGGACATGCTCGCCAGGATCATGCCGAGCACAGTGGCGACGATCATGGTGGTGCGGCCGATGATCAGCATCTTTTTCGGATCGGCCTTGTTTCGGGCGATGTTCTTCCCATACACATCCGCCATCATGATGGCGGACAGCGCCGACAGATCCGAGTCCGCCGTGGAAGACAGCGAGCCGATGACCAGTATGAAGAACAGACCGATGAAGAAAGGCGGCAGGTAGGTGGATACCATCTGAGGAATCAGGTTGTTCATGTTGCCGTCCAGCGGCTGGATGCCGACGGCCAGAGCCATGAGCCCGATCATGCCCAGACCGATCACAATCGCACCGTAACTGATGGTGGCCGTGATGAAGGTTGGCTTGATATGCGCCTCGTTCACGGCGAACAGACGCTGGGAAATGGTCTGGTTACCGATGGCATAGGCCAGCACCGCGACAAAATAGGGCGCACCCTGATGGAGGAAGGCCTCCTTCGAGAACAGATTGGCCTGCTCGCTTGTCAGGTTGGACAGATTGCCCACCACGACCGAGGGGCCACCCATGGCGAACAGCACCGCAGGAATAATCACCACGGCGATCGCCATCATCGCGATCAACTGCCCGAAATCGGTGAATACCGACGCGCGGAATCCGGAATAGAAGGTGTAGCTGAGCACACCGAGTCCCGCGATGACGATACCCGCCTGGAACGACAACGGCGACAGCACCGATACCAGCGCACCCGCTGCCGTCAGGTTGACCATCAGGCTGATGACCGAGCCCAGCAGGTTGGAGAACGCCAGAATCAGCTGACTCGAGGCACCATGACGGGCATGGATCACCTCACCGAGGGTAGCGGCGTTGGGTGCCAGCTCGCGGAACCGGCGACCGAACGGATAGATGAACAGGATCATCAACGCGCCCCAGAAGCCGTAATGCAATGGCCCGGATACGCCGTAGGTGTAACCCGAGGTGGCCGCCGCATAGAAGGAGGCCGCCCAGATCCAGGTAGCCGTCATGCTGGCGGCCCCCATACCGTAGCCGATGCGGTGGTTGGAAATCATGAAACCGTCTGCATCGTTGGCGTCCTGCTTGATGCGTCTGGACAGCAGAAAGGTACCGCCGTAGAAAGCAAGCATCAACAGCAGAACTGTCGTAGTGGAAAACTGAAACAATTCGGAATTCACGGAATCGCCTATTCAATATTGTTTTGCGCACGAAGCATTATTACCCCGAGCAAGGGGATGTACGTGCGGTCTGGGATTGAAAAAAGTGCCGGAAATGCCATGACAGCATGCGTCGGCCGGACCGGGTGAGCGCCGAAGGCGCACAGGCGGAGTCAGGCTATGTGTAGCCTCTGTAGGAAGAATGGTTGCGAATTATTGTTTTGTGGCTGATCGGTGCACTGAATGCGCCATTCAGGTGTTTTGAAATGAACATGGGTTGGCTCTCCGACCGTACTTTCCTGCCGCTCGCCGGCGGCCGCTGTACTACTCCTGAAAAAACGGATGTGAATACGTTGGGTTAAATATGGTCGACAAGGTTACAGCTCTAACAGTATTTAAGCAAACCCCCGGACCGCTGAATGGACACCCCGCACACGCCATGCTATGGTCGCCCACCTTCCGATTCAGCCCCTTGCCCTGTCTGGCAAGCCCGGTATTCACGAGGTTCAATCATGAGCGCGATGCCCAATTGCCCTGCCTGCAATTCGGAATACACCTATGAAGACGGTATCCAGTATGTATGCCCGGAGTGCGCCCACGAATGGGCGAAAGATGGCAGCGCCAGGGCCACTGCAGATGAGCCGGTGATCAAGGATGCCCACGGTAACGTATTGCAGGACGGCGACACCGTTACCGTGATCAAGGACCTGAAGGTCAAGGGCTCCTCATCGGTGGTCAAGGTGGGTACCAAGGTGAAGAACATCCGCCTGGTCGGTGGGGATCACGACATTGATTGCAGAATTGACGGCATCGGAGCAATGAAGCTCAAGTCGGAATTCGTCAAGAAGAGCTAGTACGGGCGCAAATCAGTAGTTCAGGATCAGGGTCGCACCCCAGGCCACGATCATGGATGCAATGATTACCAGGCTGATGGGCCGGCGCAGCCGGATATACCAAGCCGGGGCCAATCCCTCTCTGACCGCCCAGATGTCAGCGAAGTACAGCGTTCCGAAGGCAAAGAAGAACACCGGGATTGCGAAGTTCGTCGGCAGGCTCAGGGCAAACCATCCCAGCAGCGGAGGGATGACCGACAGCCCCAGCTGCATCGGGGCCCGCTCGCTGCCCTCCTCGGCACGCATCGCCAGCCCCCAGTGAATGGCCCCCATGAAGGCCAGTATCACCGCCGCGAATGCAAGAAACTCCCGCATTACCCATTCGCGCCACGCTTCGGGTGTGAGCCAGAGGCCGAGGGCACCGGTAACAAAGGGCAGCAACCCGGCCAGGGCGATACCTACCGCCAGGCCGGGTGGACGTGTCGCATTGAAAGGATGCATCGCAGTTCCCTGGCTGATTGATCAACGCAAAGGTTACCGTTCCTGCGGCCTGCCAGGCAAGCTCGCCAGACTGGTCGGTCGCGGCGGCCTGCGGCGCGGGAGTACCCGCAGCAGCGCTGCCAGCCGCTTCGCCAATAGCCGGCTGGCGTGAGAGGCATCGCTCCCGGTCGGGCTGGCGTAGGTCAGCTCCACATAAGTGTCCATGAAGGCCGATATCTCTTCCTGCTGTCGCGGTAATGCCTCGACCAGTCTCGCCTGCCAGGCCCGCGGCCCCTCACCGGTACGCGCCTGCAGCTGCAGTCGTGCCAGACGCCGGTTGAGCTTCTGCCAGGCCCGCTGCCGGAACCCCGTCGGGCGGCGGGCCGGGCGCAGGATCCACCAGGCCACCGGCACCATGCAGAGCAACAGCGCGCCCAGGGAAATGAGCCCTATGCGCTGCCAGTCTGCGGTACCCAGCCAGCGGCGGAAGAAGTCCATCTGCCGGTCGCTCTGGTAACCCAGCACCCGCAGCTGCCACTGATAGTTCACATCATCCCAGAACAGCCGTGCGCTGTTGATCCAGCCGATATTGCGATAACGCACCGCCGAAAGTGGCGAATCCTCCAGAAAACTGCCCTCTCCCTGCAGCGCCGACTGAAGACCATCCTCGATCCGTTCCGGGGCGACCTGAAAGGTCGGATCAAAGGGCACCCAGCCCCGCCCCGGCAGCCAGGCTTCCACCCAGGCATGGGCATCGAACTGGTGCACCAGCACATAGTTGCCGCGCGGGTTCACTTCGCCCCCCTGATATCCGGCCACCACCCGCGATGGGATGCCCGCAGCGCGCAACAGGAAGGTCATGGCACCGGCATAATGACCGCAGAAACCGCGGCGGGTGTCGAACAGGAACTCGTCAATGCTGTGCCTGCCCAGGGTCGGGGGTCGCAGGGTGTAATGGAAGGGCTCGCGGTTGAAATAACGCAGCAGTGCCTGGATCAGGTCGGCATCCCGCGGGTACTGCCGACGCAGTTCCGCGGCAAAGGTCCGGCTGCGGGGGTCGAAACCCTCCGGCAGCTGCAGAAACATCCGCCTCTGCAGCGGGTCGAGCCCCCCGGCCTGCAACAGGCTGTCGGGGCGGGAGGTGGCGCGATAGGCAATGCCCTGACTCAGCGGTCGGCGGGCCTGGAGCATGAAGTCGCTGTTGAGCAGCAGACGCTCGTCGTCGCTGTCGGCGCCCCGCAGGCTGAAGACCCAGGGTTGATGACTGGCGCCGGTGATGATCTGGTAGCGCAGAGGCTCACCCCGGGGCTCCCAGTTTGCGGCGGCCCCGCCACCCACGGCCGAACGACTCCAGCTGTGGCCATCAAACTGCGTCAGGGTCAGGGCGCGCCAGTACAGGGTCGCCTGCGCCGGCAACGCACCGTCGAAGGCGGCACGAAAGGCCAGCTCGCCGGACCGGGCCAGGTCCGCCACATCCCCCGGAGCCATGCTTTCGGCCAGGCCTGTGCGTGCCTGTCCGCCGGGGGCGTTCACTGCCCATAATGGCCCCAGGCGCGGGAACAGCATGAACAGCACCAGCATCAGCGGTACGGCCTGCAGCAGCATGACTCCCGCGGTACGCATGGCGCGGGCCGGGTCGTTGCGGCTCTGGGTCTGCTGCAGGCCAACCAGCGCCGCCACCAGTATCAGCAGCGAGAAGCACTGATATACCGCGAGCGGGATGCCCTGATTGAACAGGAAGGCCGTTGCGACGATGAAAAATCCCAGGTAGATAACCACCAGTGCGTCCCGGGGTTTGCGCATCTCCAGCAGTTTGAGCATGAACAGCAACAACAGCAGCATCACTGCCGCATCCAGCCCTATCAGCGTTCCCTGGGCAACGAATACGCCCAGGGTGACCGCCGCCAGGGCCACGATCTGCATCAGCAATCCGGGATAATGCCAGCGCATGCGCTGTATCTGGACCCGCCATAACGCACACCCGATCCATACCCCCGCCACCCACAGGGGCAGGCGCGGCAGATGGGGTACCAGGACGACGACCTGTGCGGTCAGCAACCAGACCAGCGCATTGCGCGGGATCAATGCATGCGCCGTATTCATTCCGCCACTCCATACAACGCCAGCGCACGCAGGCAGACATCCCGGTGCGACTCTCCGGTGGCAGGCTGGATGCGCACCCCCGGCAGCTCCAGACCGTAGGGCTGGCGTTGCTGTTCCAGCTGCAGGATCCAGCCGGCCAGGCAGCCCAGCTGCTGATCGAGATTCAGGCCAGGGGCCTGGCTCAGGGTCAGCCAGCGACTGTCATGCTGCGGCTCGGCAAAAACCTTGCTGTGCAGCCCCTGGCCTCGAGACCAGGCGCGCCAGTCCAGTCGCCGCCGGGAGTCGCCGGGCTGATATTCACGCAACCCCTGAAAGTCGTCCACCCCTTCCACCAGAAACTGATCGCCCTCCCCTTCACCGTGCCCGCGCATCGCGGGCAGAGGCAGTCTGATCGGCTTTGGATATATCAGTACCCGCCAGTCCAGGTCCACCAGACTCCAGGCCACAAACCAGCCCAACGGATAGCGGGTCTCGACCCGCAGCCGCGCCGGCCGCATCCAGCCGCGCTGTTCAGCCGGATGGTAGAGCGTCAGATTGGTGCTCAGCCCCGCCGCCACATCGGTACGCTGCGGCAGGCTGTCCGACCAGCTCAGCACGATAGCCTGGTGCTCCCGGCGCTCCGAGACCAGTGTCAGCCCGAAGCGGGCGTCCTCCCCGCAGAAGACCGGAGGACTGCCACCGGCATGCAGTTCCAGCCCGGCGAGATTGCGGTAGGTATGATGCAGCCCGACCCAGAACAGACTGCCAAGGGTAAATACCACCGCGTAGACCAGACTGTTCTGATAGTTGATCGCGCCGATCAGCATGATCGCCAGCAGTATCAGCAATCCCATGCCGGCCCGCGTCGGCATGATGAAGATCCGTCGATGGTTCAGACGCACCTGGCTGGCAGCAGGGATGCGTTGCTTCAGCCAGCGCTGGAACATCCCGCTGGTCTGTCCGGCCATGCGGCTGATCAAACCGCAGCCACTTCGCTCAGAAGCCGCTGGACCAACGAGCCGCCGCCATGCCCGGCGGGATCTTCGCTGGCACGAAGGCGGTGGCCGACGACCGCCGGCAGCACTGCCTGCACGTCCTCGGGAATGACGTACGCGCGGCTTTCCAGCATCGCCCATGCCCGAGCGGCCGCCAGCAGCCCCAGACTGGCCCGAGGGGACAGCCCGTAGGCGCACTGCTGACTCTCCCGGGTACGGGTAACCAGACGCAGGATGTACTCCACCACAGCCTCGCTTGCGGTGACCCTGGGCACCAGCGACTGTATGGTCCTGAGCTGCTGCCGGGTGAGCACCGGCTGCAGCGCATCGAGCCGAGCCCGCCCGGTCTCACCCAACAGCAGCATCTTCTCCGCCGCCGGGGCTGGATAGCCGAGCGACAGGCGCATCAGGAAGCGGTCAAGCTGGGACTCCGGCAGGGTGAAGGTTCCGCCCTGGGTCGCCGGGTTCTGGGTAGCGATGACAAAGAACGGATCGGGCAATGGGCGGGTGGCTCCGTCGATGGTCACCTGCCCTTCTTCCATTGCCTCCAGCAAGGCGCTCTGGCTTTTCGGCGTAGCCCGGTTGATCTCGTCCGCCAGTACCAGCTCGGAGAAAATCGGCCCGGGGTGAAAAACGAAGCTGCCCGACTCACGATCGAACACCGAGGTACCGAGGATGTCTCCCGGCAGCAGGTCGCTGGTGAACTGGATGCGCTGATAGCTCATCCCCATTACTCTGGCCAGCGCCTGGGACAGGGTGGTCTTGCCCATCCCGGGCAGGTCCTCGATCAGCAGATGCCCCCGGGCCATGATGCAGGCCATCGCCAGCTTGACTGCCTGGGGCTTGCCCAGCAGCACCTGATTGATGGCATCCATGGCCTGTTTCAGAACGTCCTTCATCACTTCTCCTTAGGGGTGCTGCATGCGAATGTCAGGCCGTGCTGCACGGCGGGGAACTCCCGAACCTCGACGGAACCGGCACCGTGACGTTGTTGAGCATAGGCCAGCGGCACATTCTTTCACAAACCTTGCAAGAAGATTACATTCTGGTACTGTCTATCCATGCCGATGTCCTGTCGGTTTCTGCTACGCATCCGTTTACCGATTTTTGAATTTTTACGTTTATTGTCTTTCCACAAGGAGCAATGCTGTTCGCCATGAGCAAATCCCCCTCTATCGTGCTCACCCGCCTGGATATCCAACGCCTGGACGAGGTGCTGGATTCACTGGATGGGCCGATCGACCTGATGGAAGCTCTCGAGAACGAGATACTCCGGGCCAAGGTCGTCAGCCATAACAGCGTTGGTCCGGACGTGATCACCATGAACTCGCGTGTGCGTTTCGTGGATGAAAGCAGCGGCCGCGAGATGGTGCTGACCCTGGTGTACCCGGACAAGGCCGGCGCCGAAGGCACCATTTCCGTGCTGGCCCCGGTGGGCATCGCCCTGCTCGGCCTGAAGAAAGGCCAGAGCATTGACTGGACCGGCCCCAACGGTCGTCTGTTGAAACTCAAGATTCTCGATATCGAATATCAGCCCGAAGCCAGCGGCGACTTCCACCTGTAAACGGCCGGCGTTCTGCCGGGCCGTTCCTCTCATTTCAGCTCAATCGAATCCGCCGGTACATCGTGGCCGAGTTCAAGCTCGGCACGATCGGTCCACTGCTCGCCAAGTTCGGCCCTGACCGAGACGCCCAGTTCCTTGAACTCGCTGACCTGCTTGACCAGGTTGCCACGCCCGCTCACCAGTTGGCTGCAGGCCTTCTGGTAAGCGTCGGTAGCCTTCTCCAGACTGCTGCCGACGGCGTCCATGCTGCCGAGGAAAGTGCGCAGCTTGTCGTAGACCCGACCTGCCCGCTCCGCGAGTTCGGCCGTATGGCGGTTCTGGTCCTCGAAGCGCCATAACTGGCGCACGATATTCAGACTGGTCAGCAGCGTTGTAGGGGTCGCTACCAGCACATTCTGTTCGATGGCCTTCTGGAACAGGGTTTCGTCCGCCTTGAGCGCTTCGACGAAAGCCGACTCGATAGGCACGAACATGAACACCATCTCGGGCGCATTGAGCCCTGGAAGTTCGAAGTAATTGCGGTCGGCCAGCTCCCGTATGCGCTGACCGAAGGCATGGACATGTTCAGCCAGCGCAAGCTGCCGCTCCCCTTCTTCCTCACTGTTGATGTAGCGGGTGTAGGCGTTGAGCGACACCTTGGCATCGATGATGAGGTGCTTGCCCTGGGGCAGGTAAACCAGCACGTCGGGACGCTGGCGCTGGCCTTCCCGCGTGGTCATGCTGACCTCTCGCCTGAAATCAACCCCCGACCGCAGCCCGGAGCGCTCCAGCACATTTTCCAGAATCAGCTCGCCCCAGTTGCCCTGGGTCTTCTTCTGGCCACGCAGGGCCGTGCTGAGGTCGTGGGCTTCCCGGGTAATCTGCTGATTCAGCTCCTTGAGGTGCAGCAGCTCCTGCGCCAGCGCCGCCTGCTGCTGGGTGTCCTTGTGATGGATATCCTCGACCTTGCTGCGAAACTGTTCGATCTGTTCACGGAAGGGCTTGAGCAGAGCGTCAAGGGACTGCTGGCTGGTCTGGGTGAACGTCTGCCCCTTGGCCTCGAAGATGCGACTGGCCAATTGCTCGAACTCCAGCTTCAGCTGCTCGCGGCTCTCCTGCAACAACTGCTGCTGCTCGTCGAAATGCTGCTGGCGCTGCTCCAGGCTGGCCTGCAGGGTGGAATGCTGCACCCGCAGCTCCTCGTGCCTGTTCTGCAATTGCTGCAAGCGGATTTCCAGACGGTCCTTTTCCCGCCCCGTCCCGTTCAGCGCCTCCTGAAGCAATTCGATCCGGGTGCTCAGGCTACGCTCGCTGGCGAGCCGATCCTGGCTCTGGAGCTGAAGCTGGTGAAACTCCCGCGTGACGTCGTCGAGTCGCTCACGCAGTCGGGTACTGTTACGCAGTTGCAACCAGCCACTCGTCAGCCAGCCGGTAAGAAGCACTGCTGCAAGCGCCATCCAAAATATCTGCAAACTGGCCATCACGTTCTCCTGTGTAGCCCCTTAGCTTACTTATCGGGGCAGCGCACGCAATGGTCACATTTCTGACGCATTATGTATAACCCCCTACAAAAGCGACGGTATTTTGTTGTCCAGTGTCAGCCTTGTGCTATGTTTCTGGATGTTTCTATTCCATTGATGAAGGGATGCATGGTGGACACTACTCCCGTCCCGCTCCGGCTGTTGTTGGTGGACCCCTGCGACGAGTGCGCGAGCCTGAATACACACCTACCGGCCGCGGGCTGGAAGATACAGAGCGTGAAGCTGGACCAGTCCAGCCTGCCCGACTCCGATCTGGGCATGCTGCGCCTGCATCCCGAGCATCTGGACGACCTGAACAAGGTCAAGGCCCTGATAAACCGGACCGGCATCCAGTGGGTGGTGGCGGTGCCGCCGTCCATGCTGCAGTTGCCGGTGGCATCCAGGTTCATCGCCGAATGGTTTCTCGATTACCATACGCTGCCCTTCGATACCTCCCGCATCCATATCGCTCTGGGTCGGGCCTGCGGTATGGCACATCTGCGCCGCCGACACCTTCATCCCGCGACCACCCGCGAGGAATTCGTTTTTGGCGACAGCGAGCAGGCCCGAGCGCTACAGAAACTCATCGCCCGCGTCGCCAATACGGATGCTCCAGTGCTGGTGCGGGGTGAAAGCGGCTCCGGCAAGGAGCTGATAGCCCGCTCGCTGCATGCCCAGTCCCTGCGTCGCGGGGCACCCTTCGTGGCGGTTAATTGCGGTGCCATACCGGACCAGTTGATCCAGTCCGAACTGTTCGGCCACGAGAAAGGCGCATTCACCGGCGCCCATCAGCGCAAGATCGGCCGCATCGAGGCGGCTGATGGTGGCACGCTTTTCCTCGACGAGATCGGCGACCTACCGTTGGAGCTGCAGGCAAATCTGTTGCGCTTCCTCCAGGAAAAGCAGATCGAGCGTGTCGGTGGCCACCAGACGCTGACAGTGGATGTGAGGGTGCTGGCCGCCACCCATGTCGACCTGGAAGCCGCGATAGCGGATGGCCGCTTCCGTGAAGATCTCTACTATCGCTTGAATGTGCTGGAAGTACGCACCACCCCGCTGCGTCAGCGCAGGGAAGATATCATTCCGATGGCTCGCCACTTCGCTCAGCTTTACATGGCCGAGATAGGTCGACGACCGCGCAATTTCAGCGCCGGCGCCATTCAGGCACTGTTGCAGCATGACTGGCCGGGCAACGCTCGTGAACTGGCCAATCGCGTACGCCGGGGTATGGCGCTGGCAGACGGCAAGGAAATCGAGGCTGCCGATCTCGGCCTAGCGGTATCATCAACGGCCGCCACAGGCACCGAGAGCCTTGAGACCAGCCTGTTGCGCGCCGAAGGCGAGGCTCTGCGGGCTGCGATAAGTCACAACCCGGGCAATATGAGCAAGGTGGCAGCGCAGTTGGGTATTTCCCGCCCTACCCTGTACCGCCTGCTGCGCAAACACCAGATCCGCCGGCGGGCTCAGAAGTAGTAGGGAAACTTCAGGCTCAGACTGAAATCC
>Ga0079224_100002511_pt1 | contig 22342 bp, 17 predicted proteins | sample Stecom2015_FD_80414 | JGI IMG/M metagenome (GOLD analysis project Ga0079224, IMG submission 80414) | Agricultural soil microbial communities from Utah to study Nitrogen management - Steer compost 2015 | ecosystem: Environmental > Terrestrial > Soil > Agricultural land | place: USA: Utah...
CCGGGGTCTGATCAGACGGCATTGACTCAAAGCTCCAGATTCCAACAACACCGTCGGCAATTGAAATTGGCACGCTGCCAACCTGGGTGATGTCCAGCAGGTTGATCACGGGGCCATCCTGAGTCAATTCACTGTAGAGTAAATGCCGGCTGTCGGGTGACCAGACGCGATGACTTTGCGCAAACTGGTCAAAATACTGTACTAGATAGAGCGTCTCCGGGGTCGGGAAAAATGAACCGTATTGCGTCACGTTACCGGTGCTGACTTCCAGTACAGACCAAGCGATTCCAACTGATGGCGGCTGAGATTGTGCAGGGACATGGCTTGCCTGATACGCGCTGAAGGTATCGGGCAGCGCAGCCAGTGTCAGATAGGCGATCCGCTGACTGTCAGGCGACCAGAAAAAGGAAATGACGCCGGTTGTGGGGCTGCGTATAACAGTCTCGCCGCTTGTAGAGTCGATAACGAACAGCGTACCATAGCCCTGGGCTGTTCTTTCACGGTAGGCGATGAGATTGCCGTCGGGGGACCAGTTAAATGAGACAAGACCCGCAAAATCCTCTGCGATCACTCTGGCTTCATCATTTTCTGAAATAACCAGGTCGGTGGTGTTATCCTCGGTTCGCGCGCCAAATAACAGACGATCGTCAACCGGAGACCAGGCAGGAGCCAGCATGAGACCAGGAGTTTGGGCCAGGGTATTGGTGACACGATCTCGATTGGCATCGTAAATATCGAACCGTTGATTGTTCCGCTGCCAGAGCATCCGGCTGCCGTCTGGACTCCAACTGTAATAGAACGGCGGGCCTCCCAAACCGGCTGTGAGGTTGACCGGCTCGTCAAGGCCATCACGAACCAGTTCAACCAGCATCCCGCGTGCTGAACTGCTCAATAATACCGCCAGATCACGACATCTTTCGCCTGCCTCGCAGTTTCCAGGCGACCAGTAGGCGTAATTAAATAACTCCGGGCCGGTATAGACCAGCTCGCCTTGGGTATTCCCATCGGGTGAAATATAAGTGCTAGTTGCGAGCTGACCTTCCGAAACAAATGTGCCGAAATAAGCCAGCCGTCCATCCGTTGACCATGTAGGCCACTGATAGCGCCGAGTCTGTCCGGCATCGTTCGTTAGTTGTGTTTCAGTGTAGTCTTCAAGATTCAGAGTATAAACATTGTAGTCCGTTCCGATATAAGCAATATAGCCGGGTAATCTGGGACGCTCCTCTACTTCTTGCGCCTGAGCAATGGTGGGAAACAGCGCGAGCAGGCACACAATAATCCCCCTGACCAGTTTCGTGTCCATCACATACTCACTCCGGGTTTATTGGGTGCTGTTGCGTTTAATTGTATACTATTCGTCGGATTGATGATATAACAGTTCACCATCCAGTAATCTCGTGAAACACCAGGAGTACACGTTATATGGCGACCCAACAGGAAATGGCAGAGTTATTTGAGCAAATGACCAGCCGGTTCGATTCATCTAAAGCAGAGGACATTAACGCGACTATCCAGTTTGACCTGAGCGGCGATAACGGCGGATTATACTGGGTAAGAATGGCGAATGGTCAGGCAGAAAGCGGTTCTGGCCCGGTAACAAACCCTAATATGACCCTTAAAGCAACGGCGGACGATTGGGCTGCGGTAGCCAAAGGCGAACTCAACCCGATGCAGGCGTTTATGAGCGGCCGGCTCAAAATACAGGGCGATATGGGCCTGGCAATGAAACTGCAAACGCTCATCGGTTGATCGGCAACGACCACCGGACAGCGAAATGCCCGGCCTGTCAGAACCGGGCATTCCCATGCTCTTGCAACTACGAAAACCAGATCAGTCGTCCAGCTCGAAGTCGAAATCCCTGCCTGCGAGACTGGCATTTCCGATAGCTTCTTCAATGGCTTCAAGCAGGTCGTCGTCTTCGTCCTGTTCAGCCACATCAGCCAAAGCGCCCAGAATCTTCATCGCGTAGCTACCACCGATCTCGCCCAGTGACCAGATGGCAACCTCTTTGATTTCGCGATCCGGCCCCTGAGCCAGTCGGGCCAGATGCGGCACGGCCTCCTCAATTTCGAGTTCGCCACTGGCACGGGCTGCTTCGTAGCGAATAGCCGGATCAGCATTGTCGATCTCTCGCAGGACAATATCGTTCCAGCGATTATCACAGGTCCGCCCCATGGCAAACACCGCACTGGCCTGCATCCGGGGGTCATCACTCTGGTAGGCTTCGTTGATAGCTTCCTGTACGATCTCATGGCTGCAATTGGCAATCGCTTCCAGCGCGCGGCGGCGCACTTCGACATCTTCATCTTCGCTGGTCAGCAGCGAGACGACGACATCCTGTGCCCGAATCGTTTCCGTTTCGGGCAGGTCCCCCAATTCGCCGGCCAGTATGAAGCGGCCCAGAGCACTGGCTGAGGCAGCCCGCACCTGAACCGACTCATCCCATTGAGCCAGATCAATGAGGCGATCCATCGTCTCAAGCGAGTCGTCGTCCCAGAGCAGCTCGACAGCATCGGTCCGCACTGTAGGATCATCATCTTCAAGCGCCAGCATACCGATCAAACGATAGTCCAACTCGAAGTTGGTTTCGCTGATGTCCAACATCTGCTGAAGCAGTTTGTGGCGATAGTCTACCGACAGTGTCACCCAGGCTTCCTGAACACGCGGTATCTGGGCTGCGCTCAGGCCGGATAATCCATAGAAGATGGTCGCAATTGCAGCGCCTTCGACATTGGATTTTAATGCGTACAACGTTGTATCAAGATCGGGCTGTTCCCGCACAGAGTCGGCGTTTTCGTCATCATCCAGCAGGTCATAGTAGTCCGACACAACTACCTCCATCACGGTATCAGGTTGGTTACTGGATTCAATATGTCATTCAGAAATGCGATTGCCATCAACGATAGCAAAAGCGCCATACCAATGAGGTGGACGATACCTTCTCGCTCCGGAGCAATAGGCCGCCCCCGAATGATTTCCAGCAGCACAAAGACGATACGGCCACCATCCAGCGCCGGCAGCGGCAGCAGATTGGTGATGCCGAGTGCTACGCTGATAATCGCGATATAGTTCAGAATCACCACCGGCTGATCCTGTACGATGCTTTGCTGCAGGAACATGCCACCAAACTGGCTGATTGCCAGCGGACTCATGACTCGGGCTTCTTCCGGGTTGAGGCTGCCGGCGATGAGTTCACTGGGTAAACGCACCAGCGTCTCCAGGAAAAACAGGATGCGCTCCAGGCTGAAGCGGATCGATTCGCCCAATGTCAGGGACACAAGAGCCTGCTGGAATCCGCCCTCGACAAAGATCACGCCGTTGCCCGAATGATTGTAGGCCGGCACAATGCCGATGCCAATCGCCCCCTGTCCCTCTGGCGGATTAACGCGAGGCACAACCTGTACGTCAATTTCGGCTCCATTGCGCAGCACGGTCAGCGTGACTTCCTGGCCGAGATTTGCCTGAGTGCGTTCCGGCAAATCTTCAAAAGCTGCAAGCGGTTCCCCATTAAACGCAATAATGACATCATCGACCTGCAATCCAGCAGAAGCAGCAGGGGAATCCGGTGAGATGCTGGAAATGAATACGGAACTGCGGGTTGCTCCACTCGTATCGGGTACGAAAGTGACTTCAAAAGTCTCGGTGCCGCGCCGGATCGATAAGGAAACGGGTTCGCCGGCTAATTCCGACAGCCTGTCAGAAAACTGCTGGGCGCTTTGGAAATAGTTTCCGTTGACCGATTCAATTATGTCTCCAGCCTGCACACCGGCAGCCGCCAGCGGCGAGTCTGCTTCAAGGAAAACGACGCCCGCGCTGCCGCCTACAATCGTCGGTACGCCTGAAAGCCCGATAATCGTGAACAGGATAACCGCCGTCATCAGGTTGGCAAACGATCCGCCGGCCATGAATATAATCCGGGCCAACGGTCTGGCCTCATTCACGGACGTGATATTCTTGATGCCCCGTGCCCGCAGCCGGGCGCGTGCCGACTGCATCGAATCAGACGCGGTGTTTGCTTCATCGGCTGCTTCGAGGCGTTTCTGCACACGAAGCCGGTCTCGATTTGTCTCTTCCTCGCTGATGGGGCGTACAAAGTCCTCACCCAGGGGCCGCACAAAGCCGCCGATTGGCAACCAGTTTAGCGTGTACTCTGTTTCCCCACGCGTAAACAGCTTCATCATGCGGGGCGGAAATCCGATACCAAACTCCAGGATCGTAATGCCAACGGCCTTGGCCGCCAGAAAGTGGCCCAACTCATGGATAATAATCGCTGGGATTAAGACCAGCCCAAAGGCGACAATTGCGGACAAAGCATCGTTATCGACCAGAAAGTCCAACATCAACACATACCTTTGTTGTTTCGACCTGCAACTCTCGCATTATACTGGTGCGCTTATTACACGAGCAAGCGTACCCCTGCGGATACTCATCATCTACTTACAGCGATGCGGGAGCGAGGCAAAATGAGATCAGTAAACTAGACAGTGAGATACCCGGCAACCTTACCGTGCGCGCCTGATTTCTATGACAATTACAACACACAATACCTGCGGCGTCTATTACGGTTTCGGGATGGTAAGGGGAAAATGCCGCACGGTCTGAATTACCGGGGAATCCGCACCGTCATGGGATCATAAACACTGCGATATTCATGCACCGGGAATGCGGTAAGCGCATGACCCATCGCCGGCCATGATGTGTGTCAGGCGGCGTGGAACGACACCCAGCAGGGAAGCCACAAGGCGGATGTCCATTTCGCATAACACATGTGTTTCCTGCGCAACCTGGTGATAAGGACAATTGCTCGTGTGCAGAATGAAGTCCGAGCCGTCCATATCCCAGCGCGCCTCATAGCCGCGTGTGTTCAGATATTCGACAGCCATTTCGAGCCGTTCTTCCAGCGGTGCGTCAGGAATGTTGGCGACCTCGGCCATGTGATGAGCCACACCTTCGAGGATGACATTGACCCCTTCCGGCGGGAGGTGCTCCTGAATTTCCTGTAAAAGCCCGGCTGCAAGCTGCTGGTAGTTATTCGGGAATTGGGATGCAGCCTGCTCAGTCAGCGAGTAGACATGCTGCGGCCTGCCGGGCGAACTGCGGTGACGTAACTGCGGAGTTGAGATTAGAGCATCTTTCTGCAGGCAGGAAATATGATGGCGTACGGTGACGGCGGTAATATCCTTTCCTCTGCGCTGCTGCAATTCCTCGACAATCTCGTCAACCGTCGCCTCGCCACGTGCTCTCAAGATATCAAGAATGAAGCGCCGGGTTTGCTGCATGGCCGCGTGCCCCTAATAATATTGCTTGTCTTGATCTGAAAAAAGTTTATCATCGCTGATAAGCGGTTGTCAAATGTCACCTGTCAAGGACCTCTGGCAGCACTGGTGTTGACGTGCCGATTGCCTGTGTGTTAGGATTTCGCCTCAAGACAGGTCCACATGTTATTCTGATAAGCTGAGGAGTACGGTTTTGCGCAAAGTTGTTGCGTTTCAAGGCATTCATGGCGCGAATTCGGAACTTGCAGTCCGGCAGCACTTTGGCGATGCTGTCGATGTCTACCCCTGCCACTCTCTGACTGATCTGTTTGAGGCGATTCACAACAATGGCGCTGTGACCTACGGAATGCTGCCGGTTGAGAATGCATTGGCCGGCGCTGTCAGCAAAGCCTACGAGCTTTTGATGGACTCGGATTTGCGCATACAGGCGGATGTAATCCTGCATGTGCATCATGCTTTGCTGGCGATACCCGGCACAAAACTGGAGGATCTGCGATGTGTGCGATCTCATCCGCAGGCCCTGGCTCAGTGCGAGCGCTATCTGAAACGCAATAATCTGGAGCCTGTACCCTGGTACGACACAGCCGGCGCCGCCAAAGATTTAGCGGCAAACCCGGAACCGCACGCTGGCGCGATTGCTACTGAGCTGGCTGGCCGACTCTATAATCTGGATGTGCTTGATACGCAGATCGAGGATGTGGAGTACAATTTTACGCGCTTCTTCGTGGTAGGGAACGAAGACCCGCCCCGGGGTGAATACAACAAGACCTCACTTGTGTTTGCGACACGCAACACGCCTTCAGCCCTGTATGACTGTCTGGGAGAATTTGCCAGGCAGAATATTAACCTTACCAAGATAGAATCGCGTCCGCGCCGAAATCGACCCTGGGAACCGGTGTTTTATCTGGACTTTGAGGGGCACTGGCAGGACGCCAATGTGCAGGAGGCGCTCACTCGACTCCTGCAACGAGCGTCATTCGTCAAAATGCTGGGATCATATCCCGCCGTAAAAACCGAACGTCAGTGGGTAGGCATTTAGCAGGCACAACAGCGAGGCGCGAAAGATGGAAAAACTCAATGTTGCCGTTCTCGGCGCGACAGGTGCTGTCGGGCAACGATTTGTCCAGCTGCTGGAAAACCATCCCTGGTTCCAGGTGGCCGAGGTGATTGGCTCCAGCCGCAGCGCCGGACACATCTACGGTGAGATTGTCAACTGGGTTCTGGATGGCGGCCCGCCGGATTCCGTTCGTGATTTGCGGGTGAAGGCCCTGGAGGACGATATTGAATCGCTCCTGGTGTTTTCCGCACTGCCGAAAGAAGCGGCGAATCCACGTGAGTTTGAACTGGCCGAGGCGGGCCATGTCGTCTGCACCAATGCTTCAGCCAACCGTATGGTTGAGGATGTTCCGCTGCTGCTGCCAGAAGCCAATGCCGATCATGTGCGTCTGATTGATGTACAGCGCGCGCGTCGTGGTTGGACGACTGGGGCGCTGGTGGCAAATTCAAATTGTACCAGTATGCCGGTTGTGATGGCGCTGGCTCCGTTACGCCAGTTTGGCATCGCGAAAATTCATATGGTGAGCGAGCAGGCAATCAGTGGGGCAGGGTATCCCGGTGTAGCATCGCTGGACATCATCGACAATGTGATTCCCTATGTCAGCGGCGACGAGGGCAAAATGGAAACTGAGCCGTTGAAGATGCTTGGGGACCTCAAAGATGATCGGATTGAGTGGCTCAATGCTGTAGCCGGGGCAACCTGCACTCGCGTTCCGGTTATTGATGGACACCTGGTCAACCTGTCGGTTGAACTGACTGCAAGACCCTCGTTTGATGAGATTATTCAGGCCTGGGATACGTTTGTAGGACCTGATCCTGTGCCACAGCTACCCAGCGCGCCGGCGCGCCCTGTCCAATATTTGCCTCAGATTGATCGGCCTCAAATTCGTCGGGATCGCAATGCAGGTAACGGCATGGCGACAACAGTTGGCCGACTCCGGGAATGTCCGATACTGGGATATAAGTTCGCGGCACTGACTCATAACACCATCCGCGGCGCTGCGGGTTGCAGCATTCTGAATGCCGAACTCCTGGCAGTTCAAGGTTATCTGGGGGCCTTCCAGCCTGTCCGGGAGCGCGCATTTTCGTAATGGGGCGTTATGCCAGACGTTGATATATGCATGGTTGTCGATAACGACGTTGTGCATGATGCGCGTGTACGCAAGGAAGCCGCCAGCCTGGCGGCGCGCGATTGGCGCGTAGTCGTTGTCGGTATAGCTGTTAACGGGCCTGAACCCCCGCTGAGGGAGATTGTGGACGGTTATACCATCCTGCGCGTTGTACCCCGGCTGCTGCGCCAGAATCTCACAACCAAGTTTGGGCGCAACCTCAGGATGGTAATGCTTCTGGTTCAGGTCGCCGCTTGCCTGCGTCGAGTGAACGCGAAGGTCTACCATGCTCACGATTTTACGGGACTGGCGCTCGTGGCCCTGGCAGGTATCTGGCGCAGGCCCGTTGTTTACGATTCGCACGAGATATATTTTGAGCGTCCGCTCCCATTGCTGACCCGTTATCTGGCGCCGATACTCCGCCCTATTGAGCGGTTGCTGGCAAAGCGCGCGACCCGGATGATCGTGACCAGTGAGTCATGTTTCCAGTATTTTGTTCGCGAGTTTGGCGTACAGGAGCCTGTAATTGTTCGTAACGCAGTTGATCTGCGCAAGATTGAGCCGGGTGAAGCAAATTCTGCAACTGATTCAACTTTTCTCGTCGCTCATAGTGGATTGCTGATGCACGGACGGCATCTGGACGAATTGGTCAAGGCGTTCCAGTACCTGCCTGATGATGTGTCACTTCTGCTGGCAGGGGATGGCCCGGCCAGAGCGCACCTGGAAAAGCTCGCGGATGAACTGGGTGTACGTGACAGGTTGAGGTTAACGGGCAAATTACTGCCGCAGCAGATGATCAGCGCCCTGCGTCAGGCGACGATTGCCGCCGTCCTGATTACTTCAGATTACACCAGCTATCGTTTTTCGCTCCCTAACAAATTCTTTGAAGCCGTAGCGGCTGGTTTGCCGATTATCGCCAGCCCCATCCCTGAGGTGAAACGGCTCATCGAAAGCTACAATATTGGGGTGCTTTGTGACCCGACTGATCCTCGCTCTGTAGCCCAGGCTATCCAGCAGGCGCTTGAACCTGATACCCTGGCCCGGCTGCGGGCGAATGTGCTGCGCGTGCGCGAAGACCTGAACTGGGAGGTTGAAGAACGCAAACTTGTTACTCTGTACGAAGAGATTTTTGAACGTGTTTAGGTGAGGTTGAGATTTGTGAAGGTTCTGATCGCGGGGATTGATGGCTATCTGGGATGGCCGCTGGCTCAGTATTGCGCGGCACGCGGCCACATAGTAGCGGGTATTGACGCACTTTTGCGGCGTGAATGGGTTAAGGAAGTCGGCGGGCAGAGCGCCATTCCGGTCTATGACATCGAAACTCGACTGGACGCTTTTGAAGATTGCTATGGTTATCGCCCCTGGTTTCGGCAGGGCAATCTGCTGGACTATGTGTTCTTGCGCGATTGCCTTGAAAAGTTCCAGCCAGATGCGATTGTGCACCTGGCGGAGATGCCATCCGCCGCTTATTCGATGATTGATCCGGCGCATACAGCTTTTACCCAGCATAACAATGTTATCGGGAATCTGAACATGCTGTGGGCGATCAAGGAAGTTTGCCCGACTGCTCACTTGATAAAGCTGGGTACGATGGGGGAGTATGGCACGCCGGATATTGACATACCTGAAGGATTTTTTGAGGTTGAATTTCGGGGCCGCAGAGATCAACTGCCATTTCCCCGGCAGGCGGGCAGTTTTTATCATCTGAGTAAGGTTCACGACTCGCATAACACGCTGTTTGCCTGTAAAACGTGGGGGTTGCGTTCGACGGATATTATGCAGGGTGTGGTCTTTGGCACACGCATTGATGAGATGGACGGGAATGCTCGTCTGCGCACCCGGCTGGATTTTGACCAGTGCTTTGGCACAGCCATCAATCGTTTCTGCTGTCAGGCAGTAATTGGACACCCGCTGACTCTGTACGGGCAGGGCCGGCAGAAGCGTGGGTTCCTGCCCCTGCGTGACTCGATGCAGTGCCTTGCGTTAACCATTGAAAATCCGCCGGAGCCAGGGGAGTATCGCGTTTTCAACCAGTTTGAAGCCTGCTACTCCATCGAAGAATTGGCCCGGCTTGTCCAGGCAGCAGGCATGGAGTTAGGTCTGAATGTAGAAATTGCTTATTATGACAACCCTCGGAAGGAAGCGGAGACACATTACTACAACCCGGATCGAGAGAAGTTGTTGGCGCTGGGTTATCAACCGCACAATGACATCGCAGCCGAAATCAGAATTATGCTGGCAGATTTGCAGCAGCACCAAACGCGGATTCAGGAAAAGCAGGAACTCCTTATCCCTGATATTCGATGGGATGGGGCACGTTACCAGTCTCAGAGCATCGCTTCAGCATATTTGCGTACATAACCTCCTGGGAGGAGCATCGCCCCATGATCCAGTTCTGGGAACTTGACCGGATTGAACCACAAGCCCTGACCAGACTTATGCGTCGGGCTGAAACCGATATTCGATCCTTGCTGCCAGCCGTTCAGGAAGTCATTGATCGGGTGGGCGCTGAGGGTGACGCTGCTGTCGTGCATTATGCGCAGCAGTTTGATACGCCGGTGTTTCAGCGTGAGATGCTGCGGGCAAAACCGGAAGATTTCGCGGCTGCACGAGCGGCGTTAGATAAGGAAGTTGTTGAAGCCCTTGAACAGGCTCATGACAACATCTATCGATTTCACGAAGAGCAAATGCCAGAACCAATGTGGTTTATGGAAGTGCATCCGGGAATTATGGCGGGGGAGAAAATTACGCCGGTTGCCAGCGCAGGGATATATGTGCCGCGTGGCAAGGGCGCTTTTCCTTCGGTCATGCTGATGCTGGCAACTCCGGCCAAAGTTGCCGGTGTGCCTCGGATCGTGGTTGTTACCCCTCCGACACCTGAAGGCAAGGCTGATGCAGCTTCTCTGGTAGCCGCTGAAATCTGTGGTGTGGATGAGGTTTATGTTGTGGGGGGCAGCCAGGCTATTGCAGCCCTTGCCCTGGGAACAGAGACTATTCCCAGAGTAGACAAGATCATTGGGCCGGGAAATCAGTATGTTTCTGCGGCCAAGCGACTGCTGTACGGGGCAGTGGATGTCGGCTTGCCCGCCGGCCCCAGCGAATCCATCATCCTGACAGATGAACAGGCTGACCCTCGGTTGGCTGCGCTGGACCTGCTGGTGGAAGCCGAACATGGCCCGGATTCGGCTGCGCTTCTGGTCACTCACAGCCGTGAGGTTGCTGAGCAGGTTCTAGCGATACTGCCAGACCTGATAAAAGAGCTGCCCCAGTGGCGGCGGGAATTTGTAACAAGTGTACTCTCGAATTACGGCGGCGTACTGCTGACCCGCAGCCTTGATGAATCTATAAAATTTGTCAATGACTACGCACCCGAGCATCTGGAAATTCTCACCGAGGACCCATTCATCACCTTGCAGAAGATCAGAAATGCCGGCGAAATTCTGCTGGGTCCGCTGACCCCGATTCCAACATCCAACTACTGCCTTGGGTTGAACGCAATCCTGCCAACAGGCGGGTTTGCCCGCAGTTTTTCATCGGTGAGTGTATGGGACTTCCTGAAGCGCAGCGGCATCGGCTATCTTTCACGCGAGGGCTATGAACGTTTACAGGGAATAACCGCGACCCTGGCCGATTATGAAGGTTTTCCGGCCCACGCTATGGCAATCCGCAAGCGCAACGAGATTCTGAACTTATGAGCAGCAGCGATTTGCTCCAGCAAATCCAGTCCTTACAGTTTACGCAGAAAGAACGAGCCGAGGCACTGCTCGGTTCATTTGTGCGTGAGGTTTTTGCGCTGGATGTTGCCCACGTGGAACTTCGGCCACTCGCTGTATCGCTCAACTCGTTTAACGGATTCCTCACCCTGGTCAGTGGTCAGAGATTGTTCTTCAAAACCCACACCGAGCCAGACAGCGTTATAAGCGAATATTACAATGCGGCATTATTGGCTGAAGCGGGGTATCCGGTTATTCAGCCGCTGTATCGCTCCACCGAAGCGGGCAGGCAGTTCCTGCTTTATGAAGTTGTTGACGATCCTTCGGTATTCGACATTGCCTGGGCGATTGAAACGGGCCAGTCTGAGGCGCTCCCTGCTCTGACCCAGGCACAACAACAGGCTGACACCTCTCTGTTTCGGCTGTATCTTGATACACTCGAAGCGCAATCATCTCAGGACGCTGCCTCTGCCAGTGTCCACCAACTGTTTTATCATCGCCTTACCGGTGGCCGACTTGCCAGGTTCTATGGTCCGCTGCCGGGCGAACCGGGCGAGGATGTTCCCATTACTCTGCCGGGCGGGACCTTCTCGATGAGCGAAGTTCGTAATGTCTATTGGATTATCAATGGACAGCGATACGAATCGACATTGAATGACCTGATCTCTGAGGCCGTTACAGTGCTGCAACCGGCACAGGCTGGTCCGTCGATTGTCGGGCATGGTGATGCGCATAATGGTAACGTATTTTTCCGACAAGCTGCTGGCGAGATGTTTTATTTTGATCCTGCCTTCGCCGGGAGACATCATCCACTGCTCGATCTAACCAAACCGCTTTTCCATAATGTCTTTGCGATGTGGATGTATTTCCCGCGCGAAAAGGCAGCACAGATGCGGATTACGCTGTTGGCCGATGACAGCAATATCTGGCGGGTCGAACACGATTACACGCTGCCGCCTGTGCGGGAAATGTTCCTCGCCAGTAAAGTCGAGCGTGTCCTTGTGCCCACTCTTCGAGAGTTGAAACGACGGCAGTGGCTGCGCAGCGACTGGCGCAGGTATCTCAAATCGGCACTGTTCTGCTGCCCGTTTCTTACCATGAATGTGACTGATTCAAACAAATTTCCGCCGGAAATCAGCCTGCTTGGACTGGCGATGTCCGTCGAAATGGGCGCCGAAAGTCAGGATGAGCGCAGCCGCATAGATTGCGTGCTCGATGAAGTCGAGCGTCAGTTGTAATCACGTTTCGATCTGCTGCAACAGCCGCCGATACGTGGGGGACTCTTCCATAAAGACATAGCGTATAGGAATCGCGCTGGTCTGAGTACCGCCTATGGAGCGCAGGTGTTCTACCGCCGGCAGCAGCTTGTCGCTTTCCACAATAATTGTCAGTGTATGCCAACGCTTATTGCTTTCGCCATTGGGCGCATAAATGGGGGCGAGTGTTGGCCCTTGCAAACCGCGTGTCACCGGGTTGCTGGCAATCTGTTGTGCAAGCTGCTCAACATCGTCTCCCTGCATATTTGCCGTAATCTGATAATACTGTTTGCCCTGGAGTGCAGCGTCGATGTATTCGACAAACTGACGTACCGCCCTGAGCAGATTGGGCTTATGCTTTAACAGGCGGTAGTTGCCGATTAGGCAGGCCTGCGCTTCTATGATGACGCCATCGGTAAGCGTCTTGAGATGATTTTCGCGCAGCGTAGTTCCTGTCTGAGTCAGATCAATGATGACATCGGCGTAGCCGAGGGTAGGGGCAGCTTCAATTGCGCCTTCGGCCCTGACCAGCGTAAAGTGGTGTATTCCCTGGCTGTGCAGAAACTGGCGAGCCAGGTTGGTATACGTTGTAGCAATACGGATGTTGCGCTGTTTGTACTCACGAAAGTCCAGCGAAACTTCCATCAAATCAGCCATGTTCTGGACATCGACCCAGGCTTCGGGGACAGCGACCAGCAACTGGCAGTGCCCGTACCCAAGGCTGTCGTGAATGACCAGCAGATCGTCATGCGGATGCTCACGCACAAGGTCATATCCGGCAATCCCGAGGTGGGCGGTTCCATCCGACACTTTATAGACCACATCCCGGACACGCTGGAACAACACATCGAATTCAGGGATGGCCGGCAGTGAGCCGGTGTACTGACGTGGATTCGGTTTATGAACGCGCAGGCCGCAGTCGCGAAGGAAATCTATGGTAGGGTCGGCCAGCGCGCCTTTGCTGGGCAGCGCAAGGGTAACGCGATCAGTCATGATGGACTCGCTGAAGGGCTGCAATTAAGGTGTCGATTTCTTCAGATGTGTAACGAACGCCATCTGCGTGTATATCCCCATGCTTGTCGATGATGATGCAGGTTTGGTCACTGCTGGCAGTTTCATGTGGGTACAAACTAACGGGGATTTCGTGCAGCCGGAGCGTGTGCGCCAGCGCGGCAGCGATTTGCTGATTATCCTGGTTCACGATGATGAAGATCGGCTCTGGATGCGTAATTGAGGAAATGGGGATACATGAAAGTACCTGATCGACATAATAGGCAAAGCCAACAGCCGGCGTTGTGCCTTCACCCCCAACCAGGCTGATAAGTTCATCGTATCGTCCGCCGCCACCCAGGTGGATGCCATTGTCAGCATGTAACTCGAATACAATGCCGGTATAGTAATCCCAGTTGCGGGACAGATGAGGCCGAATCACGACCTGATCGAGGTCGATACCATAGGCAATGAGCAACTGGACGGCGCTCCGCCAATCATCCAACAGCTTACCTGCCAGCGTGTCATCGGGGTCGATCATGCTGGCAATTGAATCAAATGCCTGATCCGGGGGAGCACTGATCTGGCCCCACATTTCCAGAAAGTCCAGCGCATCAATGACCTGCTGCCGTTCAGCCAGACGCCGGCGTTTTTGCAGAAGCCGCCGCGCAATATCTTGCTGCGTTCGTCCTCCCATCGTCATATTACGCTGAGAAACGTCGAGCAGTATCCCCAGCATGTCATACGTGCTAACTTCCGCAACCTCGCTCAGGTGCGCGTCCGCGTTGGGGGCTGCCAGATGAGGTGTACGGCTATCCAGCAGCGCCCGATCAAATGCCTCCAGAACAACTGATTTACCCTGTTCGCAAAGCATGTTGATATGGCTTAGCAGAAACCGTTCGGTACGCGTATCGAGTCGAAACCGGGCCAGCAAATGACGCATAAGGCCGGTGTGCCCAATAACCAGGGTCCAGTGCTGTAAACCCTGCTTAATCAGCCCACATGCCGCAAGACTCATTATTTCAGCATCAGCCGCCGGCCCCGACATCCCAATGAGTTCCGCGCCGATACTCAATCGCTGATAATCTCGCTGGAAATTCTGGGAATTGTCCTCAAAGATGGCCCCGGCAAACTGCCATCGCACGATTGCAGCATCTTGCTGCGTGTACCGGTATGCGGCCTCTGCGGTGAATTCTGGACGCAGCGCCAATTGCTGTCCGTGACGTTCAAATGTAAAGAGTTTGTTGATGATCTGATCGCCGGCCCGCGTGAGGAAAAGATCAGCCGGCGCGATGATCGGTGTTTCGATAAGTTGATAACCGTAAAGTGCCATCTCATGCTGGATGGCGGCGACCAGGTTATTTACGGTTTCAGTCGGTATTGACAGGCTGGACAACACGCCATCAGGCTCCCACAAGGTTGCATTCGTGCCCTAGATGATAACGTGGTTTATTTGAACTTCAATGGTCGAGTGTCGTCTGAAATGTGCACCACTAACAGGATTTCTCCAGCCTGCGATTTGAAGCTCTGATGGCAAATTGCCCTGTTTTCATTTTCGCTCTATACTTGCAGATAAATTTGGCTTGCCAAAATTGTTCAGGGAATGGGCTAATGACAGGAGAGACGCGATGAAACTCGCATCCAGGGCCATCTTTATGGCGATTTTGCTCGCATTCGCGCTGACATTCACAGGGGGGGTAGCTACAGCCAGAAATGCTGAACAACAGGTGCAGTTCACAACGCCTATCATGGTTGTGAATGCCAGCTTTCTCAATGTGCGTACCGGTCCTGGCGTAAAATACGAGGTGCTGCTGACCGTTGTCGGCGGAACACAACTGCCGGTGCTTGGCGTCGCACAGGATCGCGTCTGGTATCAGGTGTCCACTGTGGTTGGGGTAGGGTGGATAAACTCGGAATTTGTCATTCCGCGTGGCGATTTCACCAATGTCCCCATAATTGATACCACCACAATTTTGGCAACCAGACCGCTCATCGCTGCGCCTGTGACAATTGGGCTGCCGGATGGTCAGGGAGGCGGAGGAGTGGCACCGACAGTCACTGGCACGACTCTTGCGCCTGCCCCTGTCGGTGGCGCTTTTGTAGCCGGGACCGATGCCAATGGTAATCCGATATTCGTGGTGCCTAACGAACGTTTCCGGGCTACTTTGAACAATCCGGCTGCTGAGCTGCGCACGGCCCCCGGCGATAATTCGCCATCGCTGGGAACGCTCTTTCAGGATGAGAGTGTTGATTATCCCATCGTCAATCGGGGACGCGATTCAGGAAATGTCGAATGGCTGGCTGTGATTACCCCACAGTATGGCACTGGCTGGATCGACGCGCCCAAGCTGCGCGTGCGGCTTTCGGCTGCATTCCGCACAGTGATGGTGGTTGTTGCTGATACCATTGGCATGGGGGACGGCCCTGGAACCGGCAGCCAGACTCTGCCCGTTCTAACGCGAGGAACTGAAGCCTTTCTCGTAGACATAAGCCGGGATAGCAATTTCATTCAGATCGAGCTTGGGGGCGGAGCGCGAGGTTGGATACCGTTTTCTGCCGCAGAAGTTCGGACCGGAACACCTACAGACGGCCTCAAGCTGGACCCGAATGTTTTGCCGGTTGCTCCGGGCGCTCCATCCGGCCCGCTTGTGCCTGCTATTCCATCAACAGGTCTAAGCATACCCCATGTCATTGTGAACACAGCGTATCTGAATATCCGCAGCGGCCCTGGTGCGCAGTACACTGCGGTAACAACGGTTCCGGGTGGCACAGAACTGGCGGTGCTAGGTGTTGCCAAAGATCGCGTCTGGTATCTGGTTCAGGGCAGCTTTGGCCGGGGCTGGCTGAACAATGAGTTTGTGATCTTCCGTGGGGTCTACGATAACGTTCCCGTCATCAACACCGATATTGTCGTTGGGCAATTGGCCCAGCCGGTAGCTATAATCTCCGCTCCTATCGCGCTTTACGTGGCGCCGGGCACTAACTTCGGTTCGATTGGTGCGGTTAACCCGGGCGAGGTCCCGATTGTGGCGCGCACGGCTGATTCAGCGTGGGTTCAAATTAACACGCCGCTCGGCTTTGGCTGGATACTTGCGAATCAGGCTGTGCTGCGGGGTGACCTTAGCTCTGTACCCATTGTCAACTAAGGTTTCAAAAGCGTAAAATTAGACGCCCTGTCAGAGGATAGGGCGTTTAATTTTGGGGAGGTCAACATGGGTAATCTGGCGGAAAGGTTGATGTCGCCGGGGCAGGGCGCTCGACCGAATATACCAACCGCAATCTTTGGGACTGCTGGTACGGTCAGGCACAGCCTGCAAGAGCAGATCGCACCGGTGCGCATTGGCCTGTGGCCCGTCCGGTCGGTTGATAAACCTGAAATTGCCATGGGAATAGCTGTCTTACTTGGCTACCTGCTCGCACGGTATCGCGGGGTTCGAGTGTATCACATCATGGCGCAGGTGGATGGAGAACCGGAGACATATTCATGGACACTGGCACACTCGCAATTTGATGTCGATGACTGGCAGCTCGAAGACCTTGATGACAACGTGGGCGTCTGGGGTACGTTTGATGACCGGACACTGACTCTCTTCGTGGAAAATGATCTGCTCACTGGTGAGCAGGAGAACGAGCCGAAGCAGTTGACTTATACAGCTTCAGATTTGACTGAGGTGGTCAACATTCTGCCGCGTGTGGTGTCGGATATTGCGGACTTGCTTGAAGTATCCGAGACTCGCTTCATCATGCCCCTGTACCCAGCCGGTAGCTGGGATAGCAGTTTGTTAGCAGAGGGCCTGAAGCAGAGCTTTCATTGGGAACGCAAGCTTTATCTTTCGCTGTGGGGTCAGGCATGGCCCGAAGCGCAGCTACTGACGGATGCGGATAGATTGCTGGAAACGGGCGCGAAATTGGGAGCATTGGGGGCATGGCTGGTTTCTCAGGCTCTCGCCCGTGTGATCGCGCTTGCTGACCTCTCAACAAAAGATGTCGCTGTGTCGCTTGTCGAAAAGGTCATAAGGGTATTTGAGGACAGCCCGATACCGCCGGTGGTGCTGGCGGCGGCTCTGCTCGATGCGCAAATGCCGGAAGCAGCCTACCGCATTCTTGGGGCCGCGCTGGAGGACGCGGAGAGCGAAGAGGCACTGTTGTACCTGGGAGCGGCGGAAGTCTACCGGCGTGGAGGCCGCGTCGCCGATATGGTTAATACGTTGCAGACTGCGATTGAAAAGGAGATAGCCGATCCGCGTCTGTACCAGCTTTACGCGGACCTGTTGGTGTCGTTGGATTACAGCGGCGTAGGTGTCGAGGCTGTGGTTTTTGTCGACCCGGACGAACAACCCGATAACACCTTGCTTTGGGAAGCGGTTGAAGCTTATCAGGCAGCCCTCGATCTTGCGCCTGATGATGACAATATCCTGAGCCGCCAATTATTACAGCTTATTGACCTGGAGGCTGAAAAAACACGTATTCAACAGACCTTCGAGCAGTTGGTGCGTGTGGATCATTCCGGTGAGCAGGTTCGTACCGTTATCGACGCCATGTATAACCTCCCCGATGTGAGTTTTGTGTATGATATTCTGGAGTCAGCTATTGCAGCCAATCCTGATCGTGTCGATCTGTACCTGAACCTGGCAGCCATTCACGCACTGGACGAAGATGGGGAAGGGGCTGTAACAATTCTCGATAAAGTGCGCCACCTGACAGATGATGAAGCAGTGATTTCGAAAATTGAGCGTCTGCGGTTAATCGCTCAAGACCCGGAGTTCGAAGCCCGGCTGGGCGAAATTGCCGATATCCTCAACGCGGGAAACCCACTGAATACTGATGATGCCGAGTTTCTGGAGGCTGTTCTGGAAAAAGTTCCGGGCTATACCGAGGCCAGTATTCTTCTGGCGAAAGCCTACATCGGATGGGATGAAATTTCGTCCGGTATTGAAACACTGCTGGATGCTCATAAACACGAACCTGATGACCCGGAAGTAATCGCGCTTCTGTGCGAGACCTTATGGCAGGCTGGCGAGGAGGATCTGGCATTCAGTTATCTGAAGAAGGGCCTCGCTGCGAACCCGAGTCACGTGCCGCTGCTGGCGCTGGCCGGTCAATTCTTGTTTGAAGACAACCAGATTGAAGCTGCCAAAGCCTATCTTGCACAGGCGGAGGCGATTTCACCAAGAGACCCCGCACTGGACCGGGTGCGCCAGCATATTGGTCGGTCGCTGAACCCGTAAACATACGGCTGACTAACGATTACCCTCTGCTGCGTATCTCGTTCATCGGGCCAGAGGTATATTTGGCAGCATAGCTTTCAGTTGAGAGTTCAGTTTCTATGCGCGCTATCCGGGTCTGGCTGGCAATCTGGTTTCTGGTGATTGGATTGGATGTTGAAGCCCAAAACGAGGCAGAAGCGGGAGCCAGTCGCCAATCCGAACCACTGCCGGTAGCTTTGATTGAAGCTGATGATGTGCTGAACATTGTGTTACTGGGAAGTGACACCACAAATCCGCAGAATTCCGGACGAACTGATGTGATTATGGTGGTGTCTGTTAATCATGCGCATCGTTCTGTGGCGCTGCTGTCGATTCCGAGAGACCTGTACGTTTACGTTCCGGGTTGGGGCTTTCAGCGGATTAACACGGTTTTTGCCTATGGGGAAACAGCAGCGGCGGGCAACGGGCCAGCTTTATTGTTTGAAACACTTCGATACAACCTTGGCATCGAAGTCGCTTATTATGCGCGGGTTGATTTCAACGACTTTCGGGCAATCATCGATGCTGTTGGTGGTATCGACATCGCTGTCGATTGTCCCATTGAAGATTGGCGGCTGCGCGAGTCAGAGCTAGAAGTGACAGATGAAGCTAACTGGGAAATGTACACACTGCCGATTGGCATTCATCATATGGACGGCGATCTGGCGCTCTGGTACGTGCGCAGCCGGCGCACCAGCAATGATATTGATCGTGGGCTGCGGCAGCAGGAGGTTATCCGTTCACTGTGGCAGCACATTCGGAATCTTGGCCTGCTGAGCCAGTTACCGGATATTTGGCTGCAATTGGTTGAGATTGTCGAAACCGATATTCCGCTGACCGAACTGGCCAGCCTGACACCACTGGCGCTCGACCTGGATTCCAGCCGCGTCAGTTCCTTCAACTTCAGGCTGAACGAAGAAGTAACAGATTGGCTGTCCCCGGAGGGAGAGCGCGTCCTTGTGCCTGATCGAGCAGCCGTTGAAGACTTGATACGCGCATTCCTGGCTCCCCCCGTCATGAGCCAATTGAGGAGTGATCAGCCCACAGTGCAGATTATCAATAAGAGTGGGAATCCGGCCCTCGGGCAGATCGTAGCCAACAAACTTGCCTGGCTTGGTTTTATCCCAACGCTTGCCGGGGAAGGTGACTTAAACAGACAGCAGATCACGGCCATTCATGATTATACGGGCCGGACAAAAGGCGGCGCGCTTGACCTGCTGCAATCCACGCTGCGTATTCAGGATGAGTATGTTGAGCATAGGCCCGATCCGGCACGCGCTTATGACTATGCCGTGATTATCGGCTCCAGATATTATCCCTGTACCCGAAATGTCGTGCCCCCAAGCACCGAAACCAGTCCCTGATTACGAATCCAGCGGAACTGGCACTACATTGCCTGCGGTAAGCTCTGAGATTTCGGACTCAAAAGCAGTGATGCGATCAACCGGAAACACAACCACCAGCAAGACCTCTGCGGCAAAGTCCTCGTCTTCGATTGTACCGCCGTGTTGATGAACAAGACGCTTGACCTGTTCGTAAAAGGGGTAGGGGCATTCGATACCAAATGTCCGCTTTTCGATTTTGATTTCAGTCGGCAGGGTGTTGAGCGCAGTGCGCGCCGCCTCGCTGTATGCACGCACCAGGCCACCCGTCCCCAGTTTTGTTCCGCCAAAATACCGTGTCACAACAATAATAATATCACCGATGTCCGTTCCGCGTAACACAGACAGCACCGGCGGCCCCGCTGTACCTGACGGCTCACCATCATCGCTCATACCTTCGATAACACTGTTGCCGTAGCCTACACGAAAGGCATATACATGATGTGAGGCATCCGGCATTTCTTCGCGGATTTGGGAAAGGAAGGTTTTAGCTTGTTCTACTGATGGAGCGTAAGCTATCGACGTAATAAAAAGTGAGTTAGCAACAGTTGTTTCGCTTCTATGTGTTGCAGCCGGAATTCGATAGCTGGTCGTCATGCGAGTGGTCAGTTTGTATCCGGGTTGTCCATCACGAAAAAGTGAAATACGGGTGGGTGTATGGCCGGCTGGCCGTCGGCACTGTCGCCACTGCGCAGCAGCTTCTTCCTGACCAGGTATTCGGCAGCGCGATCCGTTTTTGCGTCGCGCTGAAAATTGTCGATACGCCCTGCAGCCGCCTTGAGTACATGCTGCTCCATGTCCGACAGGCTGTTCCATATTGTTTTGCATTCCGTCTGAACCGGCTGTTTTTGCGCCAGTTCTTTAGCCAATGACAGGCCATTGGTCATGACGGTTGACAAACTCAGATTGGGAATGGTATCGATCACACGGAAAGCGGCCCGCAGCAGGCCGGCAAAGCCGCCGGTTGACCACACCAGGAAATCCTTAACATACTCCTCGTAATTCTGCTGGTTACGCCTGGCGAGTTCGTCGACCATCCGGTGAGCATCCCGGTTGTTGTAGGGGCCGACATAAATGACATTGTCGGTAAAAAGTTCGGTAAATTCCTCGATCTTCAGCGGATCGATATTCTCTTTCTCAATGATCGCAGGCAAGGGCATTCGGGTGAATGTCAGGTACGAAAGCTGCTGCTTGTTTGCGTCCCGCAAGCCTCTGAGTGTCAGGAAAAATTTCAGAGGCAGGTTTCGGAGCATGTCTTCAAATTCGTCAAACATGAACACAATCTGGATGCCTTTGTTCATCAGTACATCCAGCCCTAATTCGAAGTAACGCAGCCCCATATAGGCATATAGCGGGTTGGAACCATCCTGCAAGGTCTCATAAATCTCAACGAAGCGGGCCATTTCGCGTTCATTCAGGGCTTCAGACTGATGAAACGCCAGGAACAGCCGGTGCATCATGAGTTCATAGCCGACCCAGCTAGCAATCTGTTCGTCACTTTTTGGCGGAAGCGGGCCGAGCATACTGGGGTCAATGATAATTGCCTTAAAGTGCTCGACATTGGTTTCTTTCATATACTCCTGCTGCACGCGGGGATTGGCGAGGTGCTGCATCAGGTTGGATTTGCCGACACTGCCAACTCCAACCAGCGAACACGACTCGGCAGCGCGCCAGCGTTCCATGATGAGGCCAACTTCCTCCTGGCGATAATCGAGCGGTTGCGTGCGAGTGCGCGATAATTTCATTATTCAGAAGCTTCCGGCTAAAAGGTTCGATCCATTCTAATCCATTTGAGGATAATCGATTTTTGGCACGACGCCAAAAACTCGGCACAGCCGCGTAAACAGGTGTTTTAAGGGATTAGTTAGTGATAAGACTGGGTTATCGCGTAGCGCGCAAAAGATTTTTTCTTTTTCCTGGAAAGAAAAGATTTAAACTACGCGCAGATCTGCACGCGCGTGCGTATATGCGCGTGGCACATAGAGCCAGAAAAACTTATGCAAACGTTTGCATTTGCGTTTTTTTCGACCCCCCTGTGTGTTTACACCTAATCGTCAAATAAAACGCAGGAAGGGGCCTTCTCGTGCGAAATTCGGCTATCCTTGAATCTGCCGAGAGCGGCGCGACAGCGTTTTCGGCTGCCGTCAGGCGGGCGTACGCAGAGCAGGCGTTGCGTGAGTGCGTGGATGCACGCGCGCGCAAAGCAAACCGCGCGTATGCCCGCCCGCGCGGTCTAGGTTCACTCGTACCCCAAAGGGGTACTCGTTAAGACATGGGGGCTTTGCCCCCAAACCCCCCGCCGAATTATAAATTC
>Ga0079224_100002512_pt1 | contig 22342 bp, 24 predicted proteins | sample Stecom2015_FD_80414 | JGI IMG/M metagenome (GOLD analysis project Ga0079224, IMG submission 80414) | Agricultural soil microbial communities from Utah to study Nitrogen management - Steer compost 2015 | ecosystem: Environmental > Terrestrial > Soil > Agricultural land | place: USA: Utah...
AATGCGTTTGTCGGCGGCGACCGCATCGCGGACGCGAACCAACTGACGGTCGGGGTCAGCAGCCGTTTCATATCGCCCAGTACGGGCCAGGAAATGCTGCGCGCCTTTGTCGGCCAGCGTTACTACTTTGACGATCGGTTCGTCACTTTGCAACCGGGCGATTCACCGCCCACCAGCGACGCGTCGCCGCTGCTCGCGAGCGTGGCGGGGCGCGTCGCGCCCGACTGGTTCGCGGAGACGACCGTCCAATACGGTTGGGACGATCGTGAGTTGGAGCGCCTGAATGCAGGGGTGCGTTACTCTCCGGCACCGGCCAGCGTGGTCAATCTTTCTTATCGCTACACTCACGCCAACCAGACGGCCATCAACGAGGAAATCAGTGCGATCGATCTGTCGGCGCAATGGCCGCTCAGCCGGCGCTGGTACGGGATGGCCCGGATCAACTACGACACCAACGGGGGCGGCATGGTCGAACGGTTGCTTGGCCTTGAATATAATGCCGACTGCTGGATTCTCCGGCTGGTGTTTCACGACTTCAAAACGGCTACCGATCAGGAAACGAGGGTGTTCTTCCTGCAACTCGAACTCAACGGTTTTTCGCGCATCGGATCGAATCCTTTCGATACGCTGCGACGGAATATCCCCGGCTACACGCCGACGAACCTCATTCGTGAGGGGGAGAGCAATGTTTTTGATCGGGGAGACGCCGTATCGCCCTGGTCCACGAACGGCAGCGGCACCTATGCATACTAAATTGCTGAATCGTTTCGCCCTGGCCTGCATGCTGGTGTCGGGCAGCGCCCTGGCTGTCGCCCAGCCTGCGGCCGAGCGCATCACGCTGGCCGATCGCATCGTTGCGGTGGTCAACAACGAAGTGATTACCCAGCGCGGGCTGGAAGAGCGGGTGCAGACCGTGGTCCGGCAACTGGAGCGCAGCGGCGCCGCCCTGCCGCCGCGCGACGTGCTCGAGCGGCAGATTCTCGAACGCATGATCGTCGATCATGCGCAACTGCAGTTCGCGCGGGAATCCGGCATTCGCGTGGACGATGCGACCGTTGACGCGGCGATTGCGCGTATCGCGACCAACAACCAGCTGAGCGTCGCCGAGTTCCGCGAGACCCTTGCGCGCGACGGCATTCCCTATGACGGCTTCCGCGAAGACATACGCGCGGAAATCACGCTCTCGCGCCTGCGTGAGCGGGAGATCTACGGCCGCATTCAAGTGAGCGAGAGCGAGGTCGACAACTTCCTCGCTGAGCAGCAGGACCAGGACGTCGATGCGGAATACCTTCTGTCCCACATCCTGGTGCGCGTGCCCGAGCGGGCAACGCCCGAGCAATTGGCGCAGCGGATGAGCCGTGCCGAGGAAGTGCGCAAACGCGCGCTGGCGGGCGAGGATTTTGCGCAGCTGGCCGTGACTTTCTCCGACGCGCCGGACGGACTGGAGGGCGGCGACATGGGTTGGCGCGGGCCGGCCAAGCTGCCGGAACTCTTCGTCCAGGCCGTTGCCCCGCTGCAGGCGGGTGGCGTCAGCGAAGTGCTGCGCAGCCCTGCCGGCTATCACATCATCAAACTGCGCGATCGGCGCGGCGGCAGTCCGCTGCAGGCCATGACCGCCGAGCAGACGCATGTGCGTCACATCCTCGTACGAACCAACGAACTGGTGTCCGAGGAAGAGGCGCAACGCCGGCTCAGTGTGCTGCGCGAGCGCATCGTGCAAGGCGGGGACTTCGCGCAACTCGCGCGTCTCAACTCCGACGATGCCAGTGCGGCGAACGGTGGCGATCTGGGCTGGATTCTGCAGGGCGACACCGTGCCCGAGTTCGAACAGGCAATGAATGCGCTGCAACCCGGTGAAATCAGCGAGCCGATCCGCTCGCCTTTCGGTTACCACCTCATCCAGGTCGTCGAACGGCGTGTCGCCGATGTAAGCGGCGACCGCAAGCGCATGGAAGCGCGCCGCATTCTGCGCGAACGCAAGGCCGAAGAGGCCTATCAGGAATGGGTGCGGCAATTGCGCGACCGCGCCTTCGTCGAATATCGGCTCGAAGAGGGCTGATCCCGCATCGTGGCCGGATCGCAACAACTGCCGCGCATTGCCGTCACTGCCGGTGAGCCGGCCGGTATCGGTCCGGACATCTGCTTGGCATTGGCCGACCGGGCATTCGATGCCCGACTCGTCGTGCTTGCCGACCGATCGTTGCTCGAAGCACGCGCCGGGGCGCTGGGGCGCGATTTGCCTGCCACGCTCGATATCCGGCACATTCCTCTCCAGGCGCCCGCAACGGCCGGCCGCCTCGATCCGCGCAACGGCCGCCATGTACTGGCGCTGCTCGATGAGGCGATAGCCGGGTGTCTCGATGGGCGTTATGACGCGATGGTCACCGCCCCGGTGCAGAAAAGCGTCATTAACGATGCGGGCATCGCTTTTACCGGCCATACCGAGTATCTGGCTGATCGGGCCGGCAGCGATGTCGTCATGATGCTGGCCGGCGGCGGATTGCGCGTCGCGCTCGCCACCACCCATCTGGCAGTCAAGAACGTACCCGCTGCGCTGAACGTACCCATGCTGCGCCGGACGCTACAGATTATCGACGGCGACTTGCGCCGACGCTTCGGCATTGCGCGCCCTGTCATCCTGGTCGCCGGTCTGAACCCGCATGCCGGCGAAAGCGGCTACCTCGGTCGGGAGGAAATCGAAGTCATTACGCCTGCGCTCGAATCGCTGCGCGCCGAAGGGTTGGATGTGCGCGGTCCCCTGCCGGCGGACACCCTTTTCACGCCCCAGCAGCTCGAGGGCGCGGATTGCGTGCTCGCGATGTATCACGACCAGGGTCTGCCCGTATTGAAATACGCAAGCTTTGGCCACGGCGTCAACGTCACCCTCGGCCTGCCTTTCATTCGTACCTCTGTTGACCACGGTACCGCTCTGGATCTGGCCGGTACGGGCAAAGCCGATGCGCATAGTCTGTACGAGGCCGTGGAGACCGCGATCGCCATGGTGCGGCATGAGCGCGCCGCGTCGCGCACGTGAAAGGTCATACTCCACGTCGTCGTTTTAGTTCCGGCATAACGCGCTTGCGCGCATTAGCCTTCACTGAAACGCCGGCGCCATGAAACAACACATTCCACGCCGTCGTTTTGGCCAAAACTTCCTGGTCGACCAGGGCATCATCCGCGCGATCGTCGAGGCGATTGCGCCAAGGCCGGATGACGTCCTGGTAGAGATCGGCCCGGGCCTCGGTGCGCTGACCGGGCCGCTGCTCGAACGCATGCCGCATCTGCACGTCATCGAAATCGATCGCGACATCGTGACACGATTGCAGAAACAGTATCCGCCGGAACGGCTGACGATCCATGCGGGCGATGTGCTGGACTTCGATTTCGCGAAGCTGCCGGGCCGTTTCCGACTGATCGGCAATCTGCCTTACAACATTTCCACGGAACTGCTGTTCCGGCTCATCCCCTACGCCGACCGGATGATCGATGCGCATTTCATGCTGCAGCGTGAAGTGGTCGATCGCATGGTCGCCGGGCCGTCGACAGCCGAGTACGGCCGTCTGTCGGTCATGCTGCAATACCGCTTCGATATGCTGAAGCTGATCGACGTGCCGCCGACGTCCTTCAGGCCGGCGCCGAAAGTCGATTCGGCCGTCGTACGCATGCACCCCCGTGACAAAGAGGCGACCTGTCTCGTGGACGAGACCTTGCTGTCGCGGGTGGTGACCGCGGCTTTCACCAAGCGGCGCAAAACCTTGCGCAATGCGCTGGCCGGCGTGATCGCGCCCGAGCGCTTGCAGTCACTGGGCATCGATCCGCAACTGCGTCCGGAAAATCTCGGCGTTGCCGACTATCTGGCGATCGTCGGCGCTTTGGACGGCAAGACGGGCTGACCGGGGACGGCTAGCCGAGGCTCAGAGTTCCGGAATGAGGTGGCCGCGCCGGCGCAGCGCCTCACGTGCCTCACGGAAGTCGGGATAGAGCCTTGCCACCTCGTGCCAGAAAGCGGCCGAGTGATTCATGTGCCGCAAATGCGCCAGTTCGTGCGCGGCGACGTAGTCGATCAACGGCAACTCGAAGTGGATCAGCTTCCAGTTGAGCAGGATGCGCGTGCGACCGTCGCGCTTGCGTGTGCAACTGCCCCATTGCGTACGCGCCTGTGACAGGCCCACTTCCGGCGGCGCCACATCCAGACGGGGTGCCAGTGCGTCGATGCGCGCGCGATAAAGCGCCAGCGCTTCGTTTTTGAGCCAGGCGAGCACCGCTTCGCGCAAGGCGTGCGGCGTCGCGGCATGCAACCCGACTTCCAGCAGATCGCCGCGCAACTGTACGGCCTGTGCATGGGCGTTACAGTGCACGACGATCTCGCGTCCCAGATACGGCAAGCGCGCGCCGGTTTGCCAGAGAAAGGGCGGACGCTGCAGCCGGTTGTGCGGCAGATGTTTGAGAATCCAGCGTTCCTTCTCGCGGATGAAGGCTTCGACTTCGGCAATAGGCGTCCACTTCGGGGCGGCAGCCTGCAGGCCGCGCTCGTCGATGACCAGGCCGATGGTGCGCCGGGAGGAACGGCGGAAGGAATAGGACAGCATCCGGCCCGCCAGGTTGATCCAGCGTACTCGACTCGTGTGGGGGGTGTCCGCCTCCAGTTCCGGTGGCGATTCGATCAGGAACGGCAGTTTGTATTGCATCGGTGGTGCTCAGGAGCCGGTGGCGTCGCCTTCCAGGTTCGGCGCTGCGGCGGATTCGACGGTGCGCGCCGGCGTGGTCAGGCGTTGCACTTCGCCTTCGATCCACTCTTCCACTTCGCGCATGACCTCGTCGGGACGGCGGCCGGCCGTCTCGATCGGTTTGCCGATGACCACTGTTACCGTGCCCGGATGTTTCACGAAGGAATTCTTCGGCCACAGCAGTCCGGCGTTGTGAGCGACCGGCAGCACGCGCACCCCGTTGTTGACCGCCAGTACGGCACCGCCCTGGCGGTAGTGCCCGCGCTGACCGACCGGAATGCGCGTGCCTTCCGGATAGATCATGATCGAAAAGCCCTGCCGCAGCCGCTCGCCGCCCAGCGCGATCAACCGCGCCATGGCGGCTTTGCGATTCGCCCGGTTGATGGCGATGGGACTCATCAGCGCGAGCCCCCAGCCGAGAAAGGGCAGCCACAGCAACTCGCGCTTCATGACGTAAACGTGCGGCGGAAAGATGGCGCTGTAGGCCAGCGTTTCCCAGGCCGACTGATGCTTCGACAGAATGACCAGCGGTTCCGCCGGAATGTTCTCGCGGCCGCGCACGACGTAGCGGATGCCGAGGACGTACTGTGCAAGCCAGGCGGCGAAGGCCGGCCATGCGGCGATGACACGATGACGCGCCTTGCGCGGCAGCGGCGCCATCGCAAGCACGATGAAGCTGTAGGGAATGACGACGAGCAGCAGTATCAGCTGGTAAAGCGTCGAGCGCAGGAGGTTCATGGCGATCCGAGCAATGCGTCTGCCACGGCGGCGAGATCGGGAAAGATGCGCGTGCCCGGCGGCAGGTTTTCATGTTGGGTGCTGACGCCCTTGCCGGTGAGCACCAGTATGGGTTGCGCCTTGACGGCCGCCGCAGCCTGGAGATCGCGCAGCGCGTCGCCGACGGCGGGCACGTCTTCGAGCGGCATGTTCAGGCGCTCGCCGATTTCCACCAGCATGCCGGGATTGGGCTTGCGATAAGGCGAATTGGAATCCGCCCCGGCGGGGCAATAGAAAATCGCGTCGATGCGGCCGCCGGCATGGGCGACCTGGCGGTGCATCTTGTCGTGTATCGCGTTGAGCGTCGCCATATCGAACAGGCCGCGACTGATGCCGGATTGATTGGTCGCCACCACTACGCGATAACCCGCCTGCGTGAAACGCGCGATGGCCTCCACGCTACCGGGTATGGGTATCCATTCGTCCGGGCTTTTGATGAACTGCGGACTGTCGTGATTGATGACGCCGTCGCGGTCGAGAATGATTAGCTTCATGCAGCGTGGTGTACGGCACGGCAGGGCGTCATTCTACCTTGCGACGGGCGGTTCACCGTCATGCTGCAAGTCGCGAGATATCGGCCACGCGATTCATCAGGTCTTCCAATGCGCCGAGCAAGGCCAGGCGATTGGCGCGCACCGCGGCATCGTCGGTCATCACCATGACTTCGTCGAAAAAACGGTCGACCGCATTGCGTGCGCCGGCCAGCGCGCTCAGTGCTTCGGTATAACGCCGTGCCTGCATGTGCGCATCGATGCCCGGTGCCAGACTCTGCAGCGTGTCGTGCAGCGCCTGCTCGGCCGGTTCCTGCAGCAATTCCGGCTGCGGTGCGGCGGCATGCGGATCCGTCGCCTTCTTCAGGATGTTGTGGATGCGCTTGTTCGCTGCCGCGAGGCTCTCGGCTTCCGGCAGTTGGCGGAAGGCGCGCACCGCCGCCAGTCGCGGCACGATGGTATCGAGACGGGAGGGCGACGAGGCGATGACCGCTTCGATTTCGTCGGCCGCGAAATCGCGGTCGCGCAAATAGGAGCGCAGGCGGTCGAGCAGGAAGGCATGGACGTCCGCGACCGTGGACGCGGCAATGACGCCGGGCGCGAACTGCCGCTCGGCCAGTTCCAGCAGTTCGAGCACATCCAGCGGCAACGCGTGCTCCACCAGAATGCGCGCCACGCCCAGGGCGGCGCGGCGCAGCGCGAACGGATCCTTGTCGCCCGTGGGCGCAAGACCGATGCCCCAGATCCCGACCAGCGTATCCAGCTTGTCGCCCAGCGCGACGGCATCGCCGATCGCGTCACCGGGAAGTTCGTCGCCGGCGAAGCGCGGACGGTAATGCGCTTCGATGGCATTGGCGACCGCTTCCGCCTCATTGTCGTGGCGCGCGTAGTAGCGGCCCATGATCCCCTGCAGTTCGGGGAACTCGCCGACCATGCCGGTCAGCAGGTCGGCTTTTGCCAGATGTGCGGCACGCGTGGCCAGCGCCTGATCTGCGTCGAGCTGGCCGGCGATCGCGCTCGCCAGCGATTCGATGCGCTCGACGCGCTGCAACTGGCTGCCCAGCTTGTTGTGGTACACGACGTCGGCGAGCTTCGGCACCAGCGTCGCCAGCGGCTGCTTGCGATCCTGGTCGTAGAAGAACTGCGCGTCCGCCAGTCGTGCGCGCAACACGCGTTCGTTGCCGCGCACGATCTCGCCCGGATCGGCCGCCTCCATGTTCGATACGAGCAGGAAGCGATTCAGCAGTCGCCCGTCCTTGCCGATCAGCGGGAAATACTTCTGGTTCTGCCGCATGGTCAGCATCAGGCATTCCTGCGGCACTTCGAGAAAGGCTGCGTCGAAGCGGCCTTCGTACACCACCGGCAGCTCCACCAGCGCGGTCACTTCGGCGTAGAGCGCCTCATCCGCCGCAATGACCGCCTCACCCGCGGCTTCCTGCAGCGATTCGCGAATCAGCGCCAAGCGGCGCTCGAAGCAGGCGATCACCTTGCCATCGCGTTCGAGCGTGGATTCGTAAGTGTCGGCCGATGCGATATCCAGCGGTCGCGAAGCGAGAAAACGATGGCCGCAGGTACGGCGCCCCGCCTGCAGGCCGAAGAGGGAAGTGGGCACCACGGTTTCGCCGTGCAGGGCGACCAGACCCCGCACGGGGCGGACGAACTCCGCATCGCCCGCGCCCCACCGCATCATTTTCGGAATGGGCAGGCGCTTCAGCGCCGCGGCGATGATCTCCTGCAGTACATCTGCGAGACGGCTGCCGCGTTCCGTCTTGCGATAGGCGAACACTTCGTTCTTGCCGTCCTGCAGGCGTTCCAGGACCTCGACATCGACGCCCTGTTTGCGCGCGAAGCCGAGCAGCGCGGGGCTGGGCTTGCCCGCGGCGTCGAGGCCTACCTTGAGCGACGGGCCCTTGACCAGCACTTCGCGGTCGGGTGCCTGGGCGGACACGTCCTGCACCAGTACGGCAAGACGACGGGGCGAGGCGAAAGTCCGGTGCGCGGCGGCCGCGTCGATGAAGGCGTGCGCGCGCAGGTCGGCGACCAGTGCGGTGGCAAAGCTGTCGCCGAGTTGGCGCAGCGCCTTGGGCGGCAATTCCTCGGTGAGCAATTCGATCAGCAGGGCAGCCTTAGTCATGCGCCGTCCTCCGCACCAAGGGGAAGCCGAGCCGTTCGCGCGACTCGTAATAAGCCTGTGCGACCTGACGTGCGAGGGCGCGCACCCGTCCGATATACGCGGCGCGCTCGGTCACCGAGATCGCGCCGCGCGCGTCGAGCAGATTGAAGGTATGCGAACACTTCATCACCATTTCATAACCTGGCAGGGGCAGGCCGGCGGCAATCAATCGCTTTGCCTCGCTTTCGAACTCTCCGAACAGTTCGAGCAGCCAGGGCGCATTCGCCTCTTCGAAGTTGTAACGCGACTGCTCCACCTCGTTCTGGTGGTAGACGTCGCCGTAAGTCACGGAGCCATCCGGGCCTTCCGCCCAGACCAAGTCGTAGACGTTCTCTTTGCCCTGCAGATGCATGGCGAGACGCTCGAGCCCGTAAGTGATTTCGCCCAGTACAGGCTTGCACGGCAGCGAACCGATTTCCTGGAAATAGGTGAATTGGGTGACTTCCATGCCGTCGAGCCAGACCTCCCAGCCGAGCCCCCAGGCGCCGAGCGTGGGCGATTCCCAGTCGTCTTCAACGAAGCGCACGTCGTGTTTCGAAAGGTCCAGACCGATGGCGCGCAGACTATCCAGATAAAGATCCTGGATGTCGTCGGGCGAAGGCTTCAGCACCACCTGGAATTGATAGTAGTGCTGCAGGCGATTGGGGTTGTCGCCGTAGCGGCCGTCCTTCGGGCGCCGGGAAGGCTGCACGTATGCGGCATTCCAGGGCTCGGGGCCGATTGCGCGCAGGAAGGTTGCAGTGTGGAAGGTGCCCGCGCCGACCTCGAGATCATAAGGCTGCAGCAGCGTGCAGCCCCGCTGGGCCCAGTAGCCTTGCAGGGCGAGGATCAATTCTTGGAAAGTGTGCATGATCGGCGGCAGCGTCGGTCGCGCCGCAAAAGCAAAGGCGTAATTCTACTTGGGAATATCCGGGAGAGTGCCGGGGATGCCGTACGCTTGCGCGTACAAGGCTCGGAAGAGGGCCGGACTACTTGCGCGCTTCACGTCCGAAGGCGACGTGAAGCGCAGATTTCGCGTTATGCGGGATGAATCAGGACTCCAGTTGGCGTTCGAGTGCCGCGAGTCGATCCTTCAACCGCAGTCGGCGTAATTTCAATTCCTGGAGGCGCCCGTCACCGTAGACTTGCGTGGTGCATAGGCGATTGACGAGGGTGTCGAGTTGTCGGTGTTCTGCTTTGAGAGAGTTGATGTGGTGATGCAATGTATCGACTTCCGCATCCGTCATGATCCGCTCCTTTTTCAGGTTGAACCGGCGATAAAAGTGTAACCCGGCGCCCGGATTGCGGGCGTACGGTCGATGCCGGTATGCGGGAGTGCGCTGCGCTAGGCGCGACGGCGGTGCAGAACGCCCAGGCCGAGCGCGCCGAGCGCCCAGATCAGCGCGGGCCAGTTGCCGAAACGCACGTAAGGCGTGGCGCCCTCGCGGCCCTGCGCGCTGCCGAGCAGTGCGCCTTCGGTGAATGGCGGCAGGCGCCTTTGTACCGTCCCGTCCGCCTCGATGATGGCGGTAATGCCTGTATTGGTGGCGCGCAGCATGGTGCGACCGGTCTCCAGGGCGCGCATCCGGGCGATGCGCAAATGCTGCTCCGGCGCGAGCGAGTCGCCGAACCACGCGACGTTGCTCACGTTCACCAGCAGCGTCGCTTCGGGCAACTGGCGGATGATTTCCTCGCCGAACGCGTCCTCGTAGCAGATGTTCAACGCCACCCGTTCGCCCGCGACATGCAACGGCCGTTGGGTGGTCGCGCCGGCGGAAAAATCCGAGAGCGGGATCTGCAGCACATTCAGCACCCAGCCGAAGCCGGGCGGAATGAACTCGCCGAAGGGCACCAGATGCACTTTGGCGTAGCGCTGCATCGGCGCGGTACCCAGGCTCACCGCCGCGTTGTAGTAGCCGCCGTTCGCATCGCGCAGGGGCGCGGGCACCAGCATGTCGCCCGACTGCACGCGCGCGATGTCGGCCAGTTGTTCCAGATAAGCCGGATCGACCTGATCGAGAAAACGCGGAATCGCCGTTTCCGGCAGGACGATCAGCTGCGCCGGTGCCGTGCGGGCTAGACGCGCGTACGTGTGCAGCGTCTGCTCGTAGCGCCCCGGTACGAACTTCAGTTCCTGCGGGATATTCCCCTGCAGCAGGCTGACGGAAATGGGCGCGCCCACGGGCCGGGTCCATGTCACGCTTTGCAGCGTGAGTCCTGCACCGATCAATGCAACGAAGACCGCGGCCCCGATTATCCTTTCGTGTCCGCGCTGCATGAACGCAACGAGCGCCCCCATGGCGATGGCCGCCAGCAGCGACAAGCCGTAGACGCCGACCAGCGGCGCATAAGCGGCCAGCGGCGTGTCCACCGTGCTGTAACCGAAGGCGAGCCAAGGAAAGCCCGTCAACAGCCAGCCGCGCAGCCATTCGGTGAGTACCCAGCAGGCCGGCATGTAGAGCATCAGCCGCAGGGCGGGGGAGCCGGGCAAGTGCGCCTGCAGATAGCCGGCCGCAGCGGGAAACAGCGCCAGATAAAGGCAGAAAAGCAGTGTGGCGACGGCTGCCAGCGGCGCGGGCATCATGCCGAAGTCATGCAGGCTTACATAGACCCAGCTGACGCCCACCAGAAAAGCGCCGACGCCCCAGGCGTAGCCCAGTCCGGCGGCCTGTCGCGGCGTCTCGGCCGTATGCCACAGCCGGAGCAGCGCGGCGAATGCAAGCAGGGATAGCGGCCACAGCGGCAGATCGCCGAAGCCGGCGACCGATAACGCGCCGGCGGCCACCGCAACGAGCGTCTTGCGACGCACGGGTGGGATCAAGACGTCTCCTGCGCGCGTTCGACCAGGAGGGTATGCACGCGCCGGCTGTCGGCGCGCTGCACCAGGAATCTGAAGCCGTCGATAGTGATGCTTTCGCCGCGCTTGGGCAGGCGGCCGAAACGGCTGATGACCATGCCGCCGACGGTATCGTGTTCCTCGTCGGAGAAGTCTGTGGCGAACTGTTCGTTGAAGTCGGCGATCTCCGTCTGCGCCTTCACCCGCCAGCGGCCGCTGCGTTCACGCATGATGTTGTCCTGGATCTCGTCGAAATCGTGTTCGTCCTCGATGTCGCCGACGATCTGTTCGAGCACGTCTTCGATGGTGACCAGGCCGGCGACGCCGCCGTACTCGTCCACCACGATCGCCATGTGATTGCGGCTGACGCGGAACTCGCGCAGCAGGATGTTCAGCCGCTTGGATTCAGGCACGAACACCGCCGGGCGCAGCATGTCGCGCACGTTGAATTCGTCGTCGCCGGCGTAATAGCGCAGCAGATCCTTGGCCAGCAGGATGCCGATGACGTGGTCGCGGTCGCGGTCGATGACCGGAAAGCGCGAATGCGCCGTGGCAATGACTTGTGGAATGAACTCCTCGGGCGAGTCGTTGATGTCGATTACGCACATCTGGCTGCGCGGAATCATCACGTCGCTCACCTTCACTTCGGAGACCTGCAGCGCGCCTTCGATCATGGTCAGGGCGTCGGCATCGAGCAGGTTCCGTTCGTGCGCGGAATGCAATAGCGCGATCAACTGATTGCGGTCCTCGGGTTCGCGCATGATCAGCGCGCCGAGGCGTTCGAGCAGGCTGGGTTTGTGTGTCTGGTCTTCGTCCATATGCAAATCTACGGCATCCGTACCGGCTTAGCCGGCGGGGTCGTAGGGATTGTCGAAACCGAGTTCGCGCAGCACGGCGATTTCGCGGCGCTCCATGTGCTGCGCTTCGCGCGTTCGTTCGTGATCATAACCCTGCAGGTGCAGCATGCCGTGCACCACCAGGTGCGCATAGTGCCCACGCAGCGCCTTGCGCTGCTCGCGCGCTTCGCGGGCAACCACCGGCGCGCACAGGACTATATCCCCGAGCAGGGCACCTTCATGCTGTCCATAAGTGAAAGTCAGCACGTTCGTTGCGTAGTCGCGGCCGCGATATTGGCGATTCAGCGCGCGTCCTTCGCGCGTGCCGACAAAGCGGACCGTTGCCTGCGCGGACTGTTCCAGCGCGGCGAGCGCCCAGCGGCGTACGCTGCGCGCCGCCGGCAATCCGCTGCGCGGCACGGCGTACTGCACTTGCATTGCAAGTTGCGGCGGTCGCCTGCCCACTAGTCGCGGCGCGGCGGGCGCAGTCCGGCGCCCACTTCGTAATGTTCATAGGCGTTGACGATCCGCGCCACCAGCGGGTGGCGCACGACGTCTTCCGATTCGAACACCGTGAAAGCGATGCCGCGCACATCCGCTAGGACATGCCGCGCTTCCACGAGGCCGCTTTTCTGGCCCTTGCCCAGGTCGATCTGCGTCACGTCGCCGGTGATCACGGCCTTGGTGCCGAAGCCGATCCGCGTCAGGAACATCTTCATCTGTTCCGGGGTGGTGTTCTGCGCCTCGTCGAGGATGATGAAGGAGTGATTGAGAGTGCGGCCGCGCATATAGGCGAGGGGCGCGATTTCGATCGCGCCGCGCTCGAACATCTTGCCCACCTTGTCGAAGCCCATCAGATCGTAGAGCGCGTCGTACAGCGGGCGCAGATAGGGGTCGACCTTCTGCGCGAGATCGCCCGGCAGAAAGCCCAGACGCTCGCCCGCCTCGACGGCGGGACGCACTAGTACGATGCGCTTCACCGCGTCGCGCTCAAGCGCGTCCACAGCGCAGGCCACGGCCAGATAGGTCTTGCCCGTTCCGGCGGGCCCCACGCCGAAGGTGATGTCGTTTTCGACGATGTTCTGCAGATACTGCCGCTGCCGCGGCGTGCGGCCGTGCAAGTCGGGTCGGCGCGTCAGCAGCGCTGGCCCCTGCTTCTCGGGCGCGACCGGCTGCATGGCTTCGACGATGCCCAGTTGCACGTCGTCGATGGACAACTCTCGCGTCGCGCCGGCGTAGAACTTGCGCAGCATGTCGGCCGCGCGCTGCGCCTGTTCGGGTGTGCCGCGCACACTGAAGCGATCACCGCGGCGCGCGATGGAGACGTCCAAACCTGCCTCCATCTGTCGCAGATTCTCGTCCAGCGCGCCGCACAGATGGGCCAGGCGCTGGTTATCCGCGGGCTCCAGCGTCAATTCGAGCGTCTTGCTGCGCTGGGCGGTCTTTGCCGGGGCTTTACGGGCGTTCAAGTCGCAATGGCGAGGGCGTCCTCGCGCAAGTGCATGCGTCCGCGCAGCGAGTGCGCATAGGCGGTTTCGATTTGGACGTCCACGAACCGGCCGATCAACCGTTCGGGCGCGGGGAAATTGACGACGCGATTGTTGTCGGTGCGGCCGGCCAATTCGTTTTCATCCTTCTTCGCCCGGCCTTCGACGAGGACGCGCTGAACCGTCCCGACCATCGCCTCGTTGACGGCGCGGCCGTTGGCCTCCAGCTTGGCCTGCAAGCGCATCAGCCGCTCGACTTTCACCTCATGCGGCGTGTCGTCCCGTAATTCGGCGGCCGGCGTGCCGGGGCGCGCGCTGTAGATGAACGAAAAGGAGGCGTCGAAGCCCACATCGTCCACCAACTTCATGGTCTGTTCGAAATCCCGCTCCGTCTCGCCGGGGAAGCCGACGATGAAGTCCGAGGAAATGCAGATATCGGGTCGCGCGGCGCGCAGACGGCGAACGATCGATTTGAACTCCAGCACCGTGTAACCGCGCTTCATCGCCGCCAGCACGCGGTCGGAGCCCGCCTGCACGGGCAAGTGCACATGCGAGACGAGCTTCGGCAGCTTGGCGTACGCGTCGATCAGTCGCTGGGTGAATTCCTTGGGATGCGAGGTCGTATAGCGGATGCGCTCGATGCCCGGCACGTCGGCTACGTATTCGAGCAGCATGGCGAAGTCGGCGATCTCGCCGTCCGGCAGCCGGCCGCGATAAGCGTTGACGTTCTGGCCGAGCAGCGTCACTTCCTTCACGCCGCGGTCGGCCAGATCGGCGATTTCGACGATTACGTCCTCGAAGGGGCGCGACACTTCCTCGCCGCGCGTATAGGGCACGACGCAATAGCTGCAATACTTGCTGCAGCCTTCCATGATGGAGACGAAAGCCGTCGCCGCTTCCACGCGCGCGGGCGGCAGATGATCGAACTTCTCGATTTCCGGGAAGGAAATATCCACCTGCGGTTTGCCGCTGCGGCGACGCTCGGCGATGAGTTCGGGCAGGCGATGCAGGGTCTGCGGGCCGAACACCACATCGACGAAGGGCGCGCGTTTGACGATGGCTTCGCCTTCCTGGCTGGCCACACAGCCGCCCACGCCGATCACCAAATCGGGGTTCTGCTGCTTCAGCGCCCGCACGCGGCCCAGGTCGTGAAACACCTTCTCCTGTGCCTTCTCGCGCACCGAACAGGTATTGAACAGAATGACGTCCGCCTCTTCGGGGCGGTCGGTCGGCTCCAGGCCTTCCGCGGCGTGTAACACGTCTGCCATCTTGTCCGAGTCGTACTCGTTCATCTGGCAGCCGAAGGTCTTGATGTAAACGCGTTTACTCATCGCTACTGATCGTCCAGCCCGTCGCCCCGGGGCTCGTCCTTGTTTTCCTGTATCGGCGCGGGCAGGGGCACCGGCTTCTGCGCCTCGACCTGCGCCGCCTCGGCGGCGCTGAGCAGCCAGACCCGCTTGATCTGCCCCATGTTGTCGAGCTGATAGCGTACGGGCGCCCGCGTCGGCACCATGGTGGGCAGCACGATGATATTGCTCGTGTCGCGAATGAGCGCGCCGGGCGCCAGCAGGTACTGTTTATCGTCCAGTTGCACCACGTTCTGCTGCAGGACGGTCATCCTGGCAGGTTTCGCATCGGCTGGAATCTGGCGGAATTGCGCCCACGCGGCGCTGCTCAGCGCGGCGCCCAGCACGGCGGCCAGCAGGGATCGTAAGAGGAAAAGACGCATGCAGAGGTCCGGGAAGGGAAGGCGGCTATTCTAGGTAAATACCTGCTGACACGGCCAGGAAAGCCGGCGGGAAAAGCGGAAACGGGACGCGATTGCCGACTCGAGCGATGTGCGCGTTTTTTGCTTGAGGCGTTTGCAAAAAGCGGGCATTCCGACTCGGCCGAACGGCGCTCGCGCCGCCGGCCTTAAGAATGCGAAAGTGGTGGCGAATCAGGGATTTGAACCCCGGACCAACGGATTATGATTCCGCTGCTCTAACCGCTGAGCTAATTCGCCACGCGGGAGCGGGATTATCCCGATTGGGGCGGGGAAGTGTCAAGGTTCAAGGCGGTGTGTCAAGTTCCGGTTGACAGACGCCGAGGCGCGCACGCATCATCCGCGCAATCTGTCACATGGAAAAATGAGGCGCCAAGCATTCTGACGGCGTCGATTGGAGGTTGAGCATGAAAGTATGCGTAGTCGGCGCCGGCGCGATCGGTGGTCTGGTCGCGGTGAGACTCGCCCTGGGCGGCCAAGATGACGTTACTGTCGTCGTTCGTGGCGCCAATCTCGAAGCCATTCGCGCCAACGGCATGAAGCTGATCGAGCACGACGGCACGGAGCGCGTGGCGAAAAACATTCGCGCCTGCACCTGGGACGATGCCGGTCCGCAGGACGTGGTGATTCTGGGTATGAAAGCCCATCAGGTCGAGCCCATTCTGCCCGATCTGGACAAGATTCTGCACGAGGACACCATCATCATCCCGATGCAGAACGGGATTCCGTGGTGGTATTTCCAGGGCCAGGGCGATGTTCCGCACGCCAACCAGACGGTCGAAAGCGTCGATCCGGGCGGCAAGATCAAGTCGGCCATCGATCCGCGCCGCATCCTCGGCTGCGTCGTCTATCCGGCTTCCGAGCTGACCGCTCCGGGCGTCATTCATCACATCGAAGGCGACCGCTTCCCGATCGGTGAACTGAACGGCGCCATCACCGAGCGCGCGCAGCGCGTGTCGGAAATGTTCCAGCGCGGCGGCCTCAAGGCGCCGGTGCTCGAGAACATCCGCTCGGAAATCTGGCTGAAGCTGTGGGGCAACCTGACGTTCAACCCGATCAGCGCCCTGACGCACTCGACCCTGGTCGATATCTGCCAATTCCCGCTGACGCGCGAACTGGCCGCAGCCATGATGACCGAAGCGCAAACGGTGGCGCACAAGCTGAACATCACTTTCCGCGTGCCGCTGGAGAAGCGTATCGCCGGCGCCGAGAAAGTGGGCAAGCACAAGACCTCGATGCTGCAGGATGTCGAAGCCGGGCGCGATCCGGAAATCGATGCGCTGGTCGGCTCGGTGATCGAGTTGGCAAAGCTGACCGATACGCCGGTGCCGCACATCGAGACCACCTTCGCCCTCGTGAAACTGCTGGCCAAGACCATGCAGGAAGAGAAGGTGCTCGTGCGCGCGCAGCCGCTCGGCTGAAGACGCGCGGCGGTGGCACGGTAGAATCGACGCGTGCCACCGTCCATCTCCACTGACTTCGACGTACTCATCGCTGGCGCCGGCCTGGTCGGCGCCAGCTTTGCGCTGGCCCTGCGCGACAGCGGCTTGCGCGTAGGTATCATCGAACCTGCGGAACCCTCGCCGCCCGGCGAGGCATGGGACAGCCGTATCTATGCGCTGAATCCCGCGAACATCGATTTCCTGCAAACGCTCGGCGCATGGCAGCGCATGGATCCTGCGCGCCTGCAGCCGGTCGGACGCATGCAGATCTACGGCGACGACCAGGCTCGCCTGGATTTCTCGGCCTACGAGTCGGGTGTGGCTGCGCTTGCGTACATCCTCGAATCCGGGCGCTTGCAATACGCGCTGTGGGAATCGCTGCGCGATGCGCCGAACATCGAACTGCTCACGGGCGCACGCTGCGCCGACGCGGATTTCGAATCCGCTGCGGCGCGCATTAGGCTGGACGACGGGCGGACGCTGCGCACGGAGTTACTGGTCGGCGCGGACGGTGCCAACTCCTGGGTGCGTTGTGTGGCGCGATTGCAAGCCCAGGTACACGCTTATGAGCATCTCGGCGTGGTCGCCAATTTCGATTGCGCCAAGCCGCACGGCGGCACGGCGTTCCAGTGGTTCCGTCACGACGGCATCCTGGCCTATCTGCCGCTGGCCGGGCAGCGCATGTCGATGGTGTGGTCCACGCCGGACGAACACGGTCGCGAGCTGCTTGCGCTGCCGCACGAACAACTGGCCGCGCGCGTCGCAGAAGCGGGCCGGCATGTGCTCGGCGAACTGCGAGTCATCACGCCGCCGCAGGCGTTTCCTTTGCGCAAAATGCGTTTGCCCGATGTCGTCGCGCCGCGCGTGGCGTTGATCGGCGACGCGGCGCATGTCGTGCATCCGCTGGCCGGGCAGGGCGTAAATCTGGGTTTCGGCGACGCGGCGGCGCTCGCACGCCTGATCATCGAGCGGGAACCCTTCCGCCGATGCGGCGACATGGCGATCCTGCGGCGCTACCAGCGGGAACGCGCCGAACCGGTCGCTGCGATGGGTGCGGTCACGCACGGCTTGCAGCGTCTTTTCGCCGCACCCGGTTCCTGGGTTGCTGCGTTGCGCAACCGCGGTCTTGCGTACACTGACCGTACGACGGTCATCAAAAACCTGCTGGTGCGTCAGGCGCTCGGCTAAACATCAGGAAAGAAACCCCATGCTGCGTATTCTGCTTTGCGCTTTGACGCTCTCGCTCAGCGCCCCTGCTTTCGCCGACGAGGCGGCGATCAAGAAAGTCATCGAGGCCCGTATGCAGGGCGCCAAGGTGGAGAAGATCACCAAGACGCCCTACTCGGGTCTGTACGAAGTGCAGATCGGCAATGAGGTGCTCTATACCGATGCGCAGGCGAATTACATTTTCGTCGGCAATGTGCACGACGGTCAGACGCTGGAGAATCTGACCGAGGCGCGTCTGCAGGAACTGAACAAGGTGGACTTCGACCGCTTTCCGCTCGATCAGGCCATCAAGCTCGTGAACGGCAAGGGCACGCGCCAGCTCGTGTACTTCAGCGACCCGAACTGCCCCTATTGCAAGCGCATGGACAAGGAACTGCAGGCGATCGAGGACCTGACCGTCTACGTGTTCCTTTACCCCATCCTGTCGCCCGATTCCATGGCGAAATCGCAGAAGGTGTGGTGCTCGCCCGACCGTGCCAAGGCCTGGCAGGGATGGATGCTGGAAGGCAAGGCGCCGGCGGGCGAGGGCAACTGCGAGACGCCGATCTTGAACAATCTCCAGTTGGGACAGCAGTTGCGCATTCGCGGAACGCCGGCCCTGTTCTTCCCCAACGGTCAGCGCGTCTCAGGTGCCATCACGGCGGACGAAGTGCGCGACCTGCTGACGCGGGCGGCCGCCAAGACAAAGTAAGCGAGGCTCGGACTCAGTTCGTTGCCGCCCGCGCCTGCGGGTGATCCCGGGGCAGCAGCACCCACATCCGGCCCTGCTGCCGCATGCGGCCGGCCTCGGCGCCGGCCGCCGGCCCGAAACCCCAGTAGAAGTCGGCGCGGACCACACCGCGAATCGCGCCGCCCGTGTCCTGCGCGACCATCAGGCGTTGCAGCGGCACGTCCGAATTCGGGCGCGTGGTCGCCAGAAAAACCGGCGCGCCGAGCGGCACGTGACGCGGATCGACGGCGATCGAGCGCTCCGGGGTGAGCGGCACGCCCAGCGCGCCGATCGGCCCGCCGTCGCGCGGCGGCAGTTCGCGGAAAAAAACGTAGCTGGGATTCTGGGCGAGCAATTCGGCCAGCTTGTCCGGATTCGTGCGCGCCCAACGCTGGATGCCCTGCATCGACGCCTCGTGCAGTTGCAATTCCCCGCGCTCGATCAGCACCCGACCGATGGATTTGTAGGGATGCCCGTTCTGATCGGCGTAGCCCACGCGCACCATACTGCCGTCGGGCAACTGCACGCGCCCGGAACCCTGGATTTGCAGAAAAAAGGCTTCTACCGCGTCGTCCACCCAGACGATTTCTTTGCCGGCGACGGGTGCGGCACCCTGATCGATCTCCGCGCGGCTGTAATAAGGCACCACTTTGCGGCCTTCCAACCGGCCGCGCAGTCGCATGTGCTTGGTATCGGGCGCAACCGTGCTGAGATCGATGATCAGCAGATCCTCGGGCGCCGCGTAGAGCGGAATCTTGTATTCGCCGGTACGCGTACGGCTGCCGCGCAACAGCGGTTCGTAGTAGCCGGTGATGAGGCCTGTGACGCTGCCGTCGGGGTTGGTGAGTTGAAAGGGCAGAAAGCGCGATTCGAAGAATGCGCGTATGGCGGCAGGTTCGGCGCTCATCGTCGAAGCCTCGGTACAGACCGCCTGCCATTCCGGGCGGTTGACGAGCGTCGTGCAACTGGTCAGAAAGGCGCTCCACGCCTGTTCCACTGCATCGGCATTCCAGCCTTCGAGGTCGGCGAATGTCGCCGGGGCAAGCGGTGCGGCGGCGGGCTGCTCCATCATGTCCGGGCATACCGGACACGCGGGGCAGGTTGCGGCCGGGCAAGTCGGAGTCCGTGCTTGCTCAGGCGCCGGCTTTGTCGCGCAGCCGGCCAGTAGCGCGGCAAAGGCGAGAAAGGCGACGCCGCGGACTATCATTGCGCGTGCACTTGCAGTCAAACGGGGGAACGGCGGAACGATGGATAGCGGGCTGTGGATACTCATTCTTCAGGCGGCGGTGGCATTGGCGCTGTTGGTGTTCATCGTCTGGTGGACGTTGCCGAAGCGTAATAAGCGCGACGACGATCCGCATTGACCGGGCGGACGACGAGATGCGCGATCGCGCGGCTCAATGGAGCACGCGCGGAATCGACAGGGTGAATTCGGGAATCGGCGCGTCGAAGCGCGTGCCGTCGGCGGCGACCATCTGATAGCTGCCGCGCATCGTGCCCACAGGCGTGGCCAGCGACGCGCCGCTGGTGTACTGAAAGCGCTGTCCCGGTTCGAGGGTGGGTTGTTCGCCGACCACGCCGAGGCCGCGCACTTCCTGCACGTCGTGGTTGCCGTCGGTGATGATCCAATGGCGGCTGATGAGCTGCGCCGTGACTTCGCCGACGTTCGTGACGGTAATGGTGTAGGCGAAGACATAGCGATCGGCGCTTTCATCCGACTGCTCGGGTAGATACTGCGTCTCGACTTCGATGTTGAAGGCGTATTTGGGGTCCACGGCGTTCCACGGTACGAGAATGAGGTCGGCCGCACGCGTCTGCGCAGGCCGCATGGAGAGGCTCCCAATTGCACAACAATTCCGCAGCGCATACAACTCGCCGCGCGACCCCTGCTAGCGGGGTTTGGCGGTCGTCGGATCCGTCCAGTGCCACGGATCGGCCGACGCGGCGGGCGGATAGCGGCGACTGTGTTCGCTCGAGAGCATGAGCAACGCCTGGGCGACCTCGGGCGGAAAGCCGCTGCGATTGCCGCGATCGTCGATCAGCAGGCTGTCGATATAGGGTTCGAGTCGATCCGTGCCCCAGCGATCGAGGATTTCCTCGGCGATGCGCGCGTAACGCTGCTGGATCGTCTGCAGCGCGGACTTGGCCGAAATCTGCGGGTCCTGCGTCATGACATCCCTCCCCCAAGGGCTGTTCATGCCGGCAGCATACCCGAGTCGGCCGGAACCGGCGCGCGGAGATGTAGAATCGGCCTCTTGTTGTTTTGATCGCCGCGTCATGTCCGCCAATCGTTATCGGATCGCACCCAGCATCCTGTCCGCCGACTTCGCCCGCCTGGGCGAGGAAGTGAAGGCCGTCGTCGCCGCCGGCGCCGATTTCATTCACTTCGACGTCATGGACAACCACTACGTGCCCAACCTGACCGTCGGCCCGATGGTCTGTGAAGCGATCCGGCCGATCACGGAGGCGACGATCGACGTCCACCTCATGGTGAAACCGGTTGATCGCATCATTCCCGATTTCGCCAAGGCGGGCGCAAACATCATCAGCTTTCACCCTGAGGCGAGCGAGCATGTCGACCGCACCATCGGCCTGATCAAGGACGCCGGCTGCAAGGCGGGACTGGTCTTCAACCCGGCGACACCGCTCAGCTGGCTCGATTACACGCTGCAGTCCATCGATCTGGTGCTCATCATGTCGGTCAACCCGGGTTTCGGCGGACAGAAGTTCATTCCCGGCGCGCTCGATAAGCTGCGCGAAGTCCGTCGTCGCATCGATGCCAGCGGGCGCGACATCATGCTCGAGATCGACGGCGGCGTGAAAGTGGACAACATCGCCGAGATCGCGCGCGCCGGCGCCTGCACCTTCGTCGCGGGCTCGGCCATTTTCAACACGCCGGACTACAAGGCAACCATCGAGGCGATGCGGGCCCAGCTCGCTACCGTGGCATGAGCGGGCCGTATCGCGCTGCGCTGTGCGACCTCGACGGCACGCTGCTCGACACGGCCGTGGATATCTGGCGCGCGGCGAACCGCATGCAGGAGACGCTCGGCCGTCCGCCGGTTTCGGCCGAGGATATCGGCCGCTATATCGGCAAGGGCATTCCCATCCTCGTTCATCGCGTACTGACCGGCGAACTCGACGGTCGTGCGGAGGCGTCGCTGTTCGATCGCGCCCTGGCATTGTTCGAGCAGGCCTATGCCGAGGAATCGGGGCGCGCCGCCGTGCTCTATCCGAATGTACTGGAAGGCCTGCAGCGTATCCGCGCGGCCGGCATTCGGCTCGCCTGCGTGACCAACAAGGCGGGTCGCTACACCGGCGATCTCCTGGCACAGGCGGGATTGGCGGAATTCTTCCAGGTCGTGGTCAGCGGCGACACGCTGCCGGTGAAGAAACCCGATCCGCGTCCGCTGCTGCACGCCTGCGAGCAACTCGGTGTCGCGCCGGCGCATGCCGTCGTGATCGGCGATTCCATGAACGATGTCCAGGCCGGTCGCAACGCCGGCTTGTATGTGCTGGCCGTGCCCTATGGCTACAACGAGGGCCGCCCGGCGAACGAACTGGGCGCCGATCGCGTCGTGGCCGATATCGCCGAAGCCGCGGACTTCCTCGGCGCCTAGCCGGGTGACGCGGCACGAGTCGGAATGCTATAGTCGGCCGCATCAGGTATCTGATCCGTCTCTGGAAAACGTGAGCTGCCCGATCTTCAACCTTCTGTGGCAACGCGACCGGGAGCACTGGCGCCGCTGGCGCTGATGTCTCCGTGGTACGCCGTGCGCGCCGGCGATGCGTAGCGCGCCGCAGATCGTCCGAAGGTTTTTCTGGAGCAGCTTATGACCGAAGCCGAATTCAAGCGGCTTGCCGCCGAAGGTTACAACCGCATCCCGCTGGTG
>Ga0079224_100002513_pt1 | contig 22340 bp, 19 predicted proteins | sample Stecom2015_FD_80414 | JGI IMG/M metagenome (GOLD analysis project Ga0079224, IMG submission 80414) | Agricultural soil microbial communities from Utah to study Nitrogen management - Steer compost 2015 | ecosystem: Environmental > Terrestrial > Soil > Agricultural land | place: USA: Utah...
CCGGACTGCTGGGTTGCGCTAACCTGAATCGCCTGATCCAATTATCCATATGGTTTTTAAATTCGGTAGTCGTTCTAAAGGCATCAATGCGCATCGCTCCGAAAAAATGTCCTAAACCTTTGCCCGGCATATTTTCCGGCATGGGTACATAAGCCGGAAAAGGTGGAGCCCAAGGCCCGTAGGAGGCACCGCTCAGTACGGCAGAAAAGATATCGACGATGCTTCCTAAAGCATATCCTTTGTGACTGCCATGTTCCCGATCGCTACCTAAAGGCAAGAGTGAGCCGCCCTGCTTCAGAACATGAGCATTGGTGGTTCCCATCCCGTCTTGTTGCTGCACCCAGCCCAAAGGAGCTTCTTCGTTTTTCCTTTGTAAAATTTCCAATTTCCCATTCGCTGCCGTTGTGGTAGCCATATCTGCTACAAAAGCAGGCTCAGAACCGGCCGGTATAGCTACAGCTATAGGATTGGTTCCCAACATCCTTTCATCGGAAAATGTAGGGGCCGCTAAGGCGCTGGCATTAGTCATTGCTATGCCAATCATATCTTCTTCCAGAGCCATCATGGCATGATATCCTGCAATGCCAAAGTGGTTACTATTTTGTACACTGACCCAGCCGGTGCCAGCTTGTTTAGCTTTGTCAATCGCCACCTGCATACTGTAGGGTGCCACTACCAAGCCCAAACCGGCACCACCGTCTATCACTGCGGTAGAGGGGCTTTCGTGAATGATTTTAAGGTCGGGTTGGGTATGAATGCGCCCTGCTCGCCAAAGTCTAAGGTAACCCGAAAGGCGGGCTACCCCATGGCTGTCAATTCCCCGTAGATCTGCAGATAATAATACAGTGCTGGCGGTTTGGGCATGAGGCTTGCTGCAGCCCATAGCAGTAAATGCCGACTCGCAAAATTCCTGAAGAGCCGGAAAGGGGATGATCTTCTTCATGTTGCTTGCAAAATAAATGGAAATATGTGGAAGCTCATCAAACGGATTTTCTTATAATATGTGAACGGAATCATAATTTATGTTTTATGGACATAAGTTTTTGTAAAACTGATGTTTGTGCCAAAAGTAGCGACTATTTTTGTCGGCTATGGTCTACTTGCCCTTAAAGCAAGATTGAAGGATACCAAGAGGCAAATTTCACTTTCTTAAAGAATCTTTTTATGTTCGTTTTGTAACATAAGTTTAGCCTATCCTTGTGAAGATGATGCATGTATTATTATTTAACTTTGCGCGTTGCACCCTAATAGATTTTTGAGATGACTGATCGATTACATTTACTTGTTTTTTTTCTATTTGCTTTCCTTTTCGCGTCTTGTGGACAAGAAAAAAATAAATTTATACTTAACGTTCAGATAGATGGTAAGCCCCCCGGTTCGGTGTTGTTGGAAGAGTTTGGCTCACAAATTGTGCTTATCGACTCTACTCAGTCAGACAAAAATGGTGCATTTGTCTTTACAGGTACCTACAAGGAGCCGGGTCTGTATCGGCTACGCATGGATGATCAGAATTTGTTTTTTGTCATTGATGGTAGCCAAATAGATATTCGCTCAAATTGGGAAGAACCTAATTTATATACAGTAACCGGATCTGCAGGTTCTGCCAGCTTAAGCTCATTTTTGAAGGGTTATATGGGCTCTTTAAAAGATTTAATGGCTATTCAACAAGTGGTAGATAGTTTACAAAACACTCAGGGTACGGATAGTATGTTGATGATGGTGCAATTAGATGAAGAAAATAAGGTGGCAGAAATGCAAAATTATGTAAAGGCGTATTCGGATACCACCAATAGCATGCCCGCAGTGTTATTTGCTTCTCAGTTATTGAACTTCAACAATGAAGTGTCTTACTTTTTAAGTTTGGCAGATGGCTTGCTTCGCCGCTTCCCCGACAGTAAGATGGCAGCAGACTTTGCAGCTAAAGTTAAGGAAAATGCAGCAGGTGTTACGCCAGTGGGCCTTAACCCTACTGTGGGTAGCCAAGCTCCCGATTTTTCATTGCCCGGCATTGATGGTAAAGAAATGATTGCATTATCGTCTTTCAAAGGTAAATATGTATTGCTTGACTTTTGGGCCTCTTGGTGTCCACCATGTCGCGCTGAAAACCCTGCGGTGGTGGCAGCCTATGAAAAGTATAAACACCAGAACTTTACTATTTTTGGCGTTTCTCTTGATCAAGATGCAGAAAAATGGAAAGAGGCCATTGCAAGCGATAAACTCACCTGGACTCATGTAAGCGATTTAAAAGGTTGGCAATCTTCGGCAGCTACGCTTTACGCTTTAGAATCTATTCCTGCTAATTTTTTGATTGACCCTAACGGAAAGATCATTGCTACTGATTTAAGAGGTGCAGAACTGGAGCGAACATTGCAAGCCGTGTTTGCGCCCATAGTTAAGGCTGAGGATGTAGCTGCTTCTCAAGAGCAATCTTCACAACAATCTGTTCAGCAATAAGTTTTTCTGACAAATGATGCCACTTAACGAAGTTAATTCGTTTACCCGGCATGCAGACTTTTAGAGAATGAATTCCTTTTTCGGCTGTTAAATTACTGCTTTTAGGCTTAGGTCCAGACTTACTGCATGATGAGTTAAAGCACCAATTGAAATAAAATCAACACCGGTAGCTGCATACTCGCTGATGTTTTGAAAGTCTATTCCTCCTGAGGCTTCTGTTTCATATTTACCCTCTATCATCGCTAAGGCTTCTGATATTTTTGCCGGATTAAAATTGTCCAGCATAATACGATGCACTTTTCCGGTTGCCAATACCTGAGCTACATCATTCAGATTACGCGTTTCGATTTCTATGGGTAAATCCAGGTTGTTTGCACTCAGGTATTCGTTTGTTTTTTCTATGGCTGCCGGAATGCCCCCACAAAAGTCAATATGATTATCTTTGAGCATAACCATATCGTATAAACCCATGCGATGGTTGTAGCCACCACCAATTTTTACGGCTTCTTTTTCAAACTTCCGGAAAAGAGGAGTGGTTTTTCTGGTGTCCAGAATTTTAGAACGATACTGTTTTATTTTTTGAACATAGGTATGGGTCATGCTGGCTATGCCACTCATGCGCTGCATGCAGTTCAACACCAACCTTTCGGCCATGAGTATAGTATGAACTTTGGCATTGACTTCAAAAGCTACTTCGCCTGCTTTTATAGCATCCCCGTCATTTTTATTGGCATGAAAAACCACATCATGTTGCAATTCTTTGAAGATGGATTGTGCCAGCTCCATGCCAGCTAAGATGCCCTCTTCTTTAATTTTTAATATCGCTTTACCTTCTGCAGTAGGCGGGATACAAGCCAGTGTCGAACGGTCGCCGCCACTAGCCAGGTCTTCCTCCAACGATAGACGAATGAAGGTTTTTGTGTCCATAAATAATCTCTTTGTGATGAACAAAGATAAGGGTATTTATACTAGCCTTGTATGTTGGCGAGCCGGTAAAAAATGATTTCAATGGTTACAGGTATTACAGTTTTCATTTCGAATCATTCTGTAATTAAGGCTAAAAATTCAGGGTCTAAAGGAGCTTCAATATTGTACAGCGCGATGCCATCATTCAGCATGCAGATTAATAAATTGCCGAAAGGAATACAATCTTTAAAGAAGTGTCCCGTAATCTGCTTTACTTCATTAGGGTGATGCGGCGAGGTGACGTCAAATACTTTCAATCCATTGTTCCCGTCACATACGTACAATGTCTGACCGTTTAATCCAAGTCCGTAAGGGTTATTCAACTGGATTCTATTTGTTTCAATCGGATTCAAAACTTCATTAATGTTGTATACTATGAGCGCATTGATATCTCCGCCACAATTAGTACCTGCTCTAACGGTAACATAAGCTGCATAGTCGTTGGCCACAACAGGATCACAGGCACGTAGGTGACTGGCACTTCCCAGAAGTTGCGGACTACGTGGGTTGGTAATCGAATAGACATAGATAGCTTCTTGGGAACCTACAAACAGTTTGTCTTTCCAACTGTAAATAGTTTCGATGGCAAACCCGATTTGTTGTTGGCTAACCTTCAACGGTGCAGTAGGGTTAGCTAAACTATAGGTATGCAATTCTCCTTGATCTACCACATACAAGTAGTTTTGAGCAATTATAAAACGGGCAAGAGAGCCGCCTTTACCCACATTTGCTGCCGGCCCTGAATTGTCGGTCTTGTTGCAGGACCACATCATCGAACAACAAAACAAGGGTAATAAAATTTTGAATATCAGTCTCATTATTTTTTGAATTAAGCAGATTTAATATTTGCATCTGGGTGATTGCAGAATAGTTTTTTTCCATCCAATAACAGTGCCTTTATTAGGGTCGGGGCATTCAAAATATCCGGGTTCCGGAGGCCGGTTGGATTCTTGTAGGGTAAAAGTATTCGCCACACGGTTGGCCACTTGTACATCTTGAAGATTATTGATGCTTAAAATCAGCAAGTCGTTAAAACTATTAGTATATAAAAAGTTATCTTGAATAGAGATTTCTTGTGCCCCGTTCACTTCAATGAAAGCCATTTTTTCAGGATGAGCAGGATCGGAAATGTTGATTACGTGTATGCCTTGTCCATTTTCAACCTGATAAAGAGTAGATCCCTTAACATAAATTTTCCCGGCGTTTATGATGGGCTGAGGCCCCAATGTACGGATAGACAGATTGTTTGAATCACTTGCATACACAGGCGCGTACCCGCTTACTTCACCTACTCTGTCAGGATTACAGGAAGAGTAGGTTAATAGTATGCTGAAGCTGTACAATAAGTAAATAATTTTCTTCATCGATTTAAAATTAAATGCCTGAGTGGCTTGTCTTTTCAAAAAGACGATAAAGTTGTTTTATTCATTTGGTGTTAATCATCAGGAAAAATTTAAAGATTAGCCGTAATTTTGGATATTTTGCAAGCCGTGTGTGCATTTCGTCTATTTTTGACATCTTATGAGGGAATCTATAATGACTTTTGAACGAAAGAAACATATTAAAGCTTTAGGTTGGACTTTAGGAGTGCATGTGTTACTGCTTTTGTTTTTTTTGCTGTTCCGATATACAATGCCTGCTCAGGTTCCTATTGAAGAGTTAGGTATGGAAGTTAATTTAGGAACAATGGAAGATGGGTTTGGCCTGGATCAGCCTGAAATTCCCGAAGACCCCGCAGCAGCGCAAGCAGTTGTTAACCGGTCAGTAGCTGTTAATTCAATGCATAATGATGCAGAGGTCTATACCAGTGATGAAGAAACTGCTCCGGCAGTAGTCAGTCGCCCCCGGTCAGACAACCGTCGGCGATCTGTGACACCATCTGCCAACAGATTAAGCAACCGAACCAGAAGTCAGCAAACAAGTGCAACAAGCCGTAGTGAAGAGGCTGCTGCACGCAATCCTAAATATGTATTTCAAGGTGCCACAGGTAGCGGGGGCAATAGTGCTGCCGGTACCAGAGCAGGAGGTAGCGAAGGGATTGGACAAGGTGAAGGTGATATGGGCGTGCCCGGCGGTACTCCTGGTGCTGAAAATTATTCCGGCACTCCTGGCGGTGGTTCTACTATTGGTCACAACATTTCTAACCGGAAAATTGTAGAACGCCCTGATCCCAATGCAACCTTTAGAGAAGGAGGAAATGTAGTTATACGGGTGACGGTAAACAGGGAGGGAAGAATCACCAATCACAGAGTAGTTTCTTCTGCTAATTCTACCATTCGGAATTTAGCCGTTCAGAAATTAAAAAGCGTTCGGTTTAATGCTTCTCCTTCAGCTCCTGCTGAACAATTCGGCAACATTACTTTCCGATTTTCAACAAGCCGGAAGTAATTAAACTCCGGTAGGCAAATAATTTATTTTTCTACGTCTTTTTTGTAGGACTTGATGGCATAATACAAAGCCATTGCGTACTCTTGTTGACCTTTTTGGGAGTTCATATATTTTTCATCTGCAGGGTTATTAATAAATCCCAACTCAGTGAGCACTCCGGGCATTACGCTGTTAGCTAATACTTGTAAACTCATTTGTTTAACACCTAAATCCTTACGGCCGATATTACTATAGTTGTGCTGTATTTTACTTGCAAAGTGTACACTCTTTGCTAAGAAAGCCTGTGAGTATTGTGCAATAACCATTGCCGTAGTAGGATCATTCTCATCAAGTAATCCGGGTTCCTCAGCCACCGTTTCTCCGAATTCACCAATGGACTTCTCTTTTTCTGAATTTCTGGATAAACCCAGCACATAAGTTTCCGTTCCGGTAGCTTCTGTTTCCCGGTGAATTACGGTTTTATAGGTAGCTATTTTTCTACGCTTTTTCCCTTTCCCTACATATCTGGAGCCGGTTCTTACTCTTTCTTTTCTACCTGCGGTGGCATTGATGTGTACCGATAAAAATAAATCTGCTCCGGCACGATTTGCAATTAATCCGCGTTCCTTCAGCTCGATAAATACATCGGATTTCCGGGTGTAAATGACCTCTACGTCAGGCATGCTGTCTTTTATAATCTTGCCTAATTTTAATACTACGCCCAAGGCCAAATCCTTTTCACTAGAGTAAGCCCCAACAGCTCCGGGGTCTTTACCTCCGTGCCCGGCATCTAAAACGATTTTTTTTATTTGTTTGCTGCTTTGGGCAGTTAGCGGGTTGGTAAAGAACAGTGCAAAGAAGATTACAAAGAGTACAGAATATCGAAAAGATTTAGCGTGAAAAAGCAAGTACGTAGTATTTGTCATTATTCTTGAATCAATTTGAAAAGACGTATTTATTTTTCTTAATCAAAATAAATCAGCCATTTATTTGTTTAAATAAGCAAAGCTCTGTGGTAACCCTGGCTGACGATTAAAATAGCTCTGAGCATACAGGCATAATACCCTATTTTTGCAAAAATAAATGAACCTTTCGGTAAAATCATTAATTTCTTTCTTAAAATGTGGCTGCCGCTTTTCTTCGGTGGCTGTTTTTGTATGGCTGTTATCTACGCCAGTTCAAGCACAGGAAATAAATACAGACAGCCTCGCCACAGAAGTACCTACTGTAGATACTGCGGATAGTAGTGTAGTTACTGCAGATAGCTTGTCCCTTGCTGACTCGCTGATAGCAGTTGATAAAGAAGCGCAATGGGGTATTAAGATTTCGAAAGATGCATTAACTGCGGTAGTTACCACAAAGGCTACCGACTCAGCTGTGCTGGATGTAAAACAAAATATGTTTTACCTGCATGGTGAGGCTCAGGCAAAATACGAAGATCTGGAAGTGAATGCCGGTACCATGGTTTTTGATCAACAAAACGGTGTGCTCACAGCAAAACCTATATTGGATTCCGCTGCTGAAATAGTTTCGGTACAAACCTTTAAGCAGGGCGAGGAAACTTTTACTTATGACACCCTGAAGTATAATTTTAAAAGCAAGCGGGCACTGGTCCGTAATGCAAGAACCCAATATGGTGAAGGCTTCATCATTAGTACTCAGGCAAAACGGAATGCTGACGAAAGTATCTTCTTTTATAAAAGTGTTTATACCACCTGCAATTTGCCTCATCCTCATTTCGGTATTCGTGCAAAGAAATTGAAAGTAGTTCCGGGCAAGGTTATTGCTTCCGGGCCTGCCAATTTAGAAATTGAAGATGTTCCTACTCCTTTGTTTCTTCCCTTTGGCATGTTTCCCATAAAACAAGGGCAAACCTCCGGTTTTATTTTACCAAGTTATACTATGGAAGAGCGCCGTGGGTTAGGTTTGCAAAGAGGAGGCTATTATTTTGCAATTAGTGATCATTTAGGATTAATAAGCCAGGTAGATATTTTTTCGAAAGGGAGTTGGGCAATATTTAATACGGCACAATATGCGAATCGTTATCGCTACAATGGTCAACTAGCTGTAAATTATTCTTACAGTAAGATAGGAGAAGTTTATGAAAGCAATAGTTATACTAGCAAAGACTTTCAGGTTAACTGGACACATAGTATGGATAGCCGGGCACGACCGGGCACGAATTTTTCGGCTTCGGTAATGTTTGGTACCAGTGATTATAATGCTATCAATACAACAACTACGGCCAATGTGTTGAATAACCAATATTCCTCATCTATATCTTACGGAAAAACCTGGGTAGGGAAGCCCTATTCGTTTACCGCTGCCTTGCGGCACAGCCAAAGTACACAAACCGGTCGGGTAACAGTAAGCCTGCCCGAATTGAATTTTAACCTTGGACAATTTTCGCCTTTTCAACGAAAAATAATGAGCGGAACTCCGCGCTGGTACGAAAAGATATCAGTCAGCTATTCTGTTTCTGCCATTAATGAAATCAAATTCTATGATTCTTTGTTTTCTTTTCGGGGTTTACAATTTTCGGATTTTGACAATGGTATTAAGCATAATGCTTCTGTACAGGCTAACTACAATTTGCTTCGTTACCTGAACTGGAATATTTCTGTACCCTACAATGAATATTGGAATACCAAGCAGATGTTTTTTCAATACAATGAACAAACCGGATTAATAGATACTTCTATGCGGACCGGTTTTTTCACCAGTCGCGACTTTAATGTTTCTACTACGCTAAGTACACGTATTTATGGTATGAAGTTGTTTAGGAAAGGAAAGATTGCCGGTATTCGTCATGTAATGACTCCTAATATAAGTGCCAGCTACCAACCGGGTTTTGCCCATGCGCCTTATAATTTTATGTATGAATCGCAGCAGATGCCCGGATATCCTATTTCCTATCGTTCTCCTTATGAATATACTCCGATAGGAGGACCTTCTAATCCTCATAATTCGGGGACACTTTCTTTTATGCTGCAAAATACATTGCAGATGAAAGTACGTACGAATGATTCAGCAGGTACAAAAAAAGTAAACCTGATAGATGGTTTAAGTTTAAACGGATCATACAATTTGTTTGCCGATTCCTTTAATATGTCCAACGTAAATATGAGCTTTTTTACCTCGATTTTAGACATTGTAAGGATTAATGCCAATGCTTCATTTGACCCTTATAAGTACGAAGGAACTTATAAAACACCGGAGTATTTGCTGAATGCCGGCGGGCCCATTGTAAATTTTGTAAATGGTGGATTTTCTATGGGTATAGCATTAGCCGGGTCTAAGAAAAATAAAGCACAACAAGATTCTACCATGGCTGCCAACTCTGAAGTACAGCGTTTATTGCAAAATGATGGTTACCATGATTATTACGATTTTAATATTCCCTGGAATGTCAACATTAATGCCGGCATTTCGGCTTCCAGAAGAAGGCGTGTGAACAAAGCAGATACTATGGTATTTACCCCAAACCTCACCTTCAGCGGTGGCTTTAATTTGACAGAACGTTGGAAGGTAAACCTCACTTCGGGCCTGACTTTTAATACCCTGAAAGATATACAACCCGGCTACACCACTATTGATATTGTGCGGGATTTACACTGTTGGCAGATGAGCCTTAACCTGGTTCCTTTTGGTGCCTACCGAAGTTTTCACTTTACTCTTCAAGTTAAGTCGGCCATACTTCAAGACCTTAAACTTGTTCGAAGAAAAGCCTATCAAGATAACTTGTAATTGGATTTCTATTCTTCTTCTTCAAGTTCTTCTTCTTCCTCAGGTTTCGGTTGTCCTTTTTTGAAAGGATCCCAGGAAATCTGGACTTTCCCGTTGGGTCCATCCGTTGCCCGGAGATATATGATAATTCCTTTTTTCTTTTTAGGTGCTAAGCCTTTGTTGATGCGGTCGATATCTTTTTGCGGATCACGTAACGGAACCTCCATTGCAATGTCCGTACCCGGGCCTAAGGAATAAATGCCCTGAACTTTCATATTAATTGCGCTCGATTCAATAAGCATGGGATAAATTTTAACTTTTCCCTGATGAATGTCCAGTCTGTCTTCCAGTGTTTTGAAAGTGATGTGATCCAAATTGCGTTTTTTAAATACAAATTTTTGTATCTGTAGCAAGGGCTTAAAATTAATCAAGGCCCCGTTCGTAAGTTTAAAGTCAACTCGTCCGCCCAAGGATTGTTTAACCAGATTTCCGGATTCTTTTAAATTGCCCTTCACATCTATATCAGCAGAGAAGCTGCCCGAAAGGTTATCTGCCGTTAAGGAAGTTTGTCCGAAGTTTTCGAAGGCTTTGAATAAGCGGTCTACTTCCACGCTATTGACCTTTGCTTTTATCGAAAAGCGATTGCCGACGGCTAAATTTTGCACCCGAAGTTTAGCCGATAAACTGCCCCCGGCATGGCGTAGGTGGACATTGTTGATTTCAATTTCTTCATTTTTAAAAGCAAGATCTGCTTTAACCTCCTGAGCATTAAAATTTCTGTAGATTACCTTGCCAATATCTAACTTTAAGAAGATGCTGCTTTGGTCAAGCATTTCGTTTAACTGCTGATTGAATTGGGCTATGCGCTTACTTTGCCTCCTGGAGCTTGTTAAGGTTGGGCTTTTACGTTTGCTAAGAAAGGACCGGAATTCATTGAGGTCGATTAAATCACTTTTTAAGTTCCAGTTGAAGACAACTTTACCCGGGTCCGTAAAGTATATTTTCAAAAAGTCAGTAGCCACACCGTTCAGCCGGATAGAAGATTTTGGAGTGGATAGGGTGGTGTTTTTTAAATACAAATCCTTTCCGGTAAACTCAATGGTAACATGACTATGGATAAAATTTAAAGAGCGGGGAAGGTATGACAGGGCCACATCGCGCAATTGAACCGAGCCAATAATGCTATATTCATAAGTGTCTGTAGCGTTTAAGGGCCCTTGATATTTTAAATCTATTGAGGCATCCCCGTTTTTCAAGTTAAAGGTGTTGCCTGCAATTTTGTTGAGCCGTTCAACCGGAAAATCAGAACGTATATGACCAGCAATCAGCGGATGCAAAGTAGTGAGCATAGAAATGGAGTCGATGCGTAGGGGGATGTCTTCCCATTCACCTTTGAGCGTTGGAATTTTAAGGGCGCTATTATTATCAGCCATGCCGGCACCTGCTTGATAGTAATTGGTAAAACTACCGCTAAAAGTGGCCTTGGTTAAGCTTCCATAGGAGGTATGGATTGTATTGTTTTTTGTTTTAAAGTAGACATTGACAATGGGTGTATCCGGATATTTAAAGCTACCATTAATTGAAGCCTGAACTGCTATTGCTTGGTCAACTTGTATTTTATCCAGTTTATTGCTGATGTGTTCAGATAACATAGATGATCCTTCTGCATAAGCTATTTTCGGGGATTTTATCAACATGTTAAAAGTTACCGGCTTCTTGTCTAACTGAAATAAGGCACTGTAGTACACAGGTGCACCTTCTACGCTCAGTTTGCTTTCCGGCACTTCCATTGTTTCTTTTACGGAATCAAACTTCAACACCACTGATCCGTTCAATCTTTTGCCGGTCAGAAAGCCTCCTTTACTCATGCGGAAACCTAATTGATGAATGTAGGTTTTCAGGCGGAGCTTGACCCGGGTAATGGGGCCCTGCTCTTTGATAGATCCATGAACTGAATTCAAATCCAGTTTGAATTGCTTATCCCGCTGATGATGATCGATCAGAAGCTGAACATTAACGATGTCAAAATTATTGATCTGGAAAGATTTTTTTTCCTTGGATGCTTGTTTCCGGTCTTTTTTTCTGAAAAGATAGCTGTTGCTGTATCCATTGGTATCGGTAAATAAATGAATTTTACCCTCCGTCAACTGGATATTTGAAATACTGGGTTTCCCTTTAACTAAGGATGCCAGATTGATTTTTACATAGAGTGAGTTAAGTTGTACCGTTGGCCTTTTGTGTTGAGCGTAGAGGCTGTCAATTAGCCTGATGCCTTTTACTCGAATCGAAATGTTAGGAAAGCTACGGAACAGCACGGGTTCAATATCTTCCATAGTAAGCTGCCCGTTTAAATTTTCACTTAAGGCAGTTTCTATGTTTACTTTCAAGCTTTCTTTGTGGGCACTGATGTACCAAGCCAGGCCAGCCCAAAGCAGCAGCAATAGGAATAAAAATACAAACACTGTCCATAAGATGGCCTTTTGCCATTTGGGGGCATGCAGGTATTTTTCTTTCAGGTTCATGTTTCCGCTATAACAGATTTTATAATGATTATAGAAAAGTAATCATTAATTAGGAAACTGTAAAAAATAGATTTTTGCCCAGAGAACTTATCCGGCATATACAGAGGCCAAAATTCAATCAATATGGCTTTATATCCGGTTAAATAGAGGAGAATTGTTAGGAGGGGTCTACCGAAAGTTCAGCAAAGTGTTGCCGAATGATGTCGGTGAGTTTTGATTCTACCAATTTTTTAGCGGTAGTCATCATGGAATGAAAGGCCGTTTGGTTGGAAATTCCGTGACCTATGAGTACCGGTGCATTTACGCCTAAAATGGGTGTGCCACCGTATATTTCATAATTGAATTGTTCCAGAAAAGCATCTTGAATATGACGTTGCTCGGTAAAGATATGGTAGATAGATTCGGCCATTTTTAGGGCTACGTTTCCGGTAAATCCTTCGCAAACAATAACGTCTGCCATGTCTGTAAACATATCTCTGCCTTCGCAATTACCGATGAAGTTGATGCTGCTGTGTTGCTTCAGCAAGGGGTAAGTTGCTTGTGCCAGTAAGTTTCCTTTTCCTTCTTCTTCTCCTAAGTTCAGCAAGGCTACTCTAGGGTTATCTAAGCGCAGGATGTGGCGGGCATATAGTGCACCCATCAGGGCAAATTGAACTAAATGTTCCGGTTTACAATCGGCGTTGGCCCCTACATCCAATAAGAAATTGTATCGGCCATTGAGCTTAGGAATTGGGGAGGCAATAGTAGGACGAAGTACGCCAGGAATAGCTTTTACAGAATACATGGCACCTACTAACATGGCGCCGGTATTGCCGGCACTAATAAAGGCGTCAATTTTACCTTTTTGCAGGTAATCAAAACCAATAGAGATACTGGAATCTGCTTTTTCTTTTAGGGCCTTGGTTGGGTGTTCCTGCATGCCAATTACGCTAAAAGAAGGAACCAAAGTAAATCGATCTGCCCAATTGGCTTGCAGCCGGGATTCAATATAAGGACGGGCAACATCAGGGTTGCCAAAAAGCATAATATGGACGTTCTTTTTAGAAGCGGATTCCGATTCTAGAAAAGATACGACACCTTTGATTGCTTCTTCAGGGGCATAATCGCCACCCATAATATCAATCCCTATATTCATGCAGTTTTTCCTGTTGGGTGATTGTGGAAGAAAGGAAAATCGCCGACAAAGCGCCCATGTTGGTGCTTTGTCGACTATTAAATTTACATTATTCTGGGTTTCCAGTTTCTTCCTGAGAGGTATTGTCTACCACTACTTTTCCTTTGTAGATCAATTTACCTTCACTCCAATGGGCACGATGACGCATATGCGCTTCACCGCTCAACGCATCAGTACTGATGGTTGCAGCAACAGCTTTGTAGTGCGTACGACGTTTTGCACCGCGTTGAGCCGAATGGCGACGTTTAGGATTTGGCATAACTTAAAAATTAAAAAAAATAAAAATTAAAAACTTACTTACGGTTTTCTATTCCGTTATTATTGTTCTGTTTTGTCCAGGTCTTTGAATTTGTCTAAACCTGACCAAATGTTCTTTTTGTCTAATCCATCTTGGTTCATCTGATTAAGCAGTTTGAGTGCGGCTTCATTACAGCCTGAACTCCCATCAGCCTTGTCAGGATGTATGTGTTGCATGGGTTGACTCAATGTAATAAACTCATACACCCAACCCGAATCATCCAAAACGGTTTCACTTCTCGGTATAAAGGCCACATCTGCTTCATCTTCCACCTTTTCACCTTCCTCTGTATTATCGCCGGTTAACTTAACTACCAGGTCAAATTCATCCCAAAGTGGCATGGAAAATACATCTCCACAACGATCGCAGGCCACATCTACCTTCCCGTCTAAGTCAAAATGAAGTAAGAAAAAACTATTCTTCTTGTCGAATTTTAACTGTACCTGTGCCTGTAAATTATTAAAGTCAGGATGCTCATGTCCCCAGTCTTCAATAATTTTGTCGTTTACCTCATAGTTAAATTCATGAACTCCCTCCTTCAACCCAAACCAGGCTATTTCAAATTCACGATGCCTTTTCATGATTGTTATATTTTTATAAAAATGGTTCAAACTCGCCGCCAGAAGCATAGCGATTTCAACGGATCATTTTTATGGCTATTTTAAATAGGGCTGCAAAGGTAAGTGTTATTATTGAAATTTACATCATTTTATTTCGCTTCATCAAATATCGATGGAGAACTTGTTCTACAGGTTCCTGCAGGTCGCAAGTCACTAAATCTATATGATATTGAAGGCATTTTTGCTCAAGACGGGCCTTGTATTCCGAAAGTTGCGTTAAATAGGCTTCTTTTATTTCTGAGGGATTTAGCTTTATGCGCTCATTGGTTTCTAAGTCAACAAACTCATGCGGGCGATTTTCATAATTAAAGTCCAGTTCTTTTTGTCCGTCTACAACATGAAATAGTAAAACTTCATGTTTATTAAACCGTAAATGTTGAAGTGCTGAAAATAGCTCATTTTCATTTCCGGGAGTTGCGGGCAAATCACTGAAAATTATAACCAGTGAGCGCTGGTGTATCCGCTCGGCCAGTTCATGCAAAGCAGCAGCGGCATTAGTTGTTTCATGTGCGTTGCTTAAGGCATAGGTTTGTTCCAGTTTGGTGAAGAGCTGCCGATAATGTCTGGGGCCTGACCGGGCCCTGCTCATTTCGGATAAGGTGTTGGAAAATAAGGCTAAAGAACCGGCATCCATTTGTCTTTTGAATAACTCAAAAAGACAGGCTGCTGCTACACAAGCGTATTGTAATTTGCTGGGGGGTTGCTGGGGAAAAAACATAGAGCCCGATACGTCTAAGGCTATACAGCAGCGCAAATTAGTTTCTTCTTCAAATTTTTTGACAAACATTTTATTGCTGCGTCCATAAACTTTCCAGTCTACATGCTTCAGGTTATCCCCGTAGTTATACAGCCTATGTTCCGCAAACTCTACCGAAAAACCATGAAAAGGGCTTTTGTGCAGGCCTATAATAAAACCTTCCACTACCTGTTGGGCAATCAGATCCAGATTAAGCAGAGCGGTTGGTTGAGGGAATATAGCCATGAGGTAAAGGTATAAATATTGTATTGGATTTATTAAGTCCGTTATTTACCTTTGAGCGGATATCTGAAAAATGCACAATTAATCTAACTGATGAAAAATACATTCTACGCATTATTACTTTGTTTGTCTGTTGGCCTTGTTTTTAGCTCCTGTACGCGCGAATATATTTGTAAATGTACCCTGACCTATACCGGGAAGCCCGGATTGCCCGATCCTTTGGTGAAGGAATATCCCATAACAGACACCAAGCAGAACGCCATCAATCTTTGTTCTGAAAAATCAGCTAGCTACGACGATAATGGTGTACACACCGACGAAGTTTGTGAAATTTGGTAAGAATATAATACCGTTTAAGATCATACAAGGCAGCTATCCTTTAAATAGCTGCCCTTTTTATATACTGAAAAAATCTGCCGCAATGGCATCGGCCCGAAGTTTACCGCTTGTGGTCAGCATAAGGTGATTTTTTTGCTCCACTAGTGTTCCCTGTCGTATAGGAACCTCCGCTTTTTTTCTGATTTCTTGAGCGGTTTCACTTCCAAACTTTTTTTGAATGTATGCCAGGTCACAGCCCCACATTGTTCGCAATGAGGTCATCAGGTATTCGTTCAACTGATCTTTTTCCGAAAGTACTTCGTATTCAAAGGCCAGTGTTTTTGCAGAAAGCAAGCTATTAATATACTGAGGGTTGTGCGCAACATTCCATTGCCGGCTATGTCCGTTATAGCTATGGGCAGAAGGGCCCAATCCTAGATAAGGTATAGATTTCCAGTAGTTAGTGTTGTGTAGTGCATGCCTGCCGGGTAAGGCAAAATTAGAAATTTCGTAATGGTCGAATTGGGCCTCGTTTAAAGTCTGAATGAGCAGCATCATTTGTTCTGCGGCTTGGCGGTTGCTGGGTGCGGGCGTTTTCCCTTTCGCAATTTGATGGGCTAAGGCAGTTTTAGGTTCTACGGTCAGGGCATAGCTGGATAGGTGTGGAATGCCCAGTCCGACAACCTTCCGTATGTGTTCCACCCATGTTTCGTTTGTTAATCCGGGTGTTCCATATATCAAGTCAATGCTTAAATTGTCAAATCCGGCGTCTTGTGCTGCTTTAAGGGCATAATCTGCTTCTTCGGCGGTATGTGCCCGATTCATGAGGCGAAGGTCTTGTTCTCTAAATGATTGTATCCCAATGCTTAGACGGTTGATTGGGGTATTTTTTAATTCCTTTAAATATTTTACTGATAAGTCATCCGGATTCGCCTCCAGAGTCACTTCTTTTAAATCCTGATGGGGAAAATACTTTTCGATGGCCGCAAAGAGTCGTAGCAGCTCCTCGCTGCTCAACAAGGAAGGGCTGCCTCCGCCAATGTAAAGTGTTTCGATGGGCAAAGTGCCCAAATAAGATTTTTGCAAAGCCATTTCTAAAACTAAAGCCTGCAGCAATTGGTCTTTTAGCTGAAGCGAAGTGGAGAAATGAAAATTGCAGTAGCTGCAAGCTTGCTTGCAAAAGGGAATATGAAGGTAAATACCTGCCATGTTGCAAAGGTATTGCTTCGATAACGATATAAATTTTGTTAGTAAAAAATAAATTGGGTTTAGGAATCGTTTATAAAAGTTATTTTCGCTGCTGTCCAACAGATATGTTTATGCGTTTAATAATAATAATGATGTTGTTGATGACGGGCATCAGCACTTTTGCACAAGACAAGACAGAAGTGGGTCGTTGCACAGATAGTGCTATGCACAGCCGGCTGGTATCTATGGGTGATGCCCTAATAGACCAAGGCTATAAAGTAGTGTCTTTTAACCTGATGAGTATGCCTTCCGGTTATTTTGTTCCGGTTGCCGTCCCGGTTCAGCAAGGAAAAGAATATCAGGTGTTCTTCTTAGCCAATAAAAATTACCACCAATATTCTTTTGCTTTGATTGACGATAAACGGAATAAGTTGAAAGACCTTAAGGTGAAAAGCAAAACGGGCACCAGCAATGAGTTCACCCATGAGTTCAAAGCTTCTTATACCGGTACTATGTGGATAATATTATCGCAAAAAGTAAGAGGACAAGAAGAGTCTTGTGGAGGATTGAATGTTTTAGAACGATAATTAAACGGCTTACTTGCCAAATTTAGCCCACATGGTTGGGATTGCAATACATGAATACTCAATTTCTAGAACTATTACGCGAACCCGAAAGCAAAGAAGCCCTGATTTTTGAAACCGGTACCGGAACACTGAGTACAGCAAATGGAGTAAGTTATAAGCTGATAGAAAAAGTTCCGGTTTTGCTGCCTCAACATAATGGACAACAACCGGATTATCAGACTCATTATGAAAATGATGCCTTGGCTTTTGACTATTTTAGTGATTGGGACCCCATTACCCAAGAAGAAAACCGTAGGTTGCACCAACAAATTTTGCGACAGATTCCTGCTGACGCGAGCTGGATTTTAGATGTAGGTTGTGGAGGTGCCTGGTTGGCCGGAAGCCTTTGTCCAAAAGGAAGACAAGTTATTTCCATGGATATTTCCACCGCCAATCCTGTCCGGGCCTTAAAAGAAGTGACGGCTCCTACTCATTTTGCCTTGGTAGCTGATGTGTATGCACTGCCCTTTGCTCCGGATTCTTTGGATTGTATAGTTGCAGCTGAAATTATAGAGCATGTTCCTGATCCTGCTACCTTCCTGCAATGCTTGTTACAAGTGCTGAAACCCGGCGGAACACTCATTGTATCTACGCCCTACAATGAAAAAATTCAATATTCCCTTTGTGTACATTGTAATCAGCGAACCCCTCATAATGCACATTTACATTCCTTTACAGAGCCTAAAATAAAACAATTATTACCCGCTTCGGTATCATCTGCTGAAACCATTGTATGTAATAGTAAATTGTTGGTCAATTTGCGCTTGCAAAAGTTATGGAAAAACCTTCCCTTTGGAGTTTGGAATACATTAGATCGCTTGGCCCTAAAGCTTATCAAAAAAGCACACCGCTTGCTGTTAGTAGTCAGGAAGTAGCCCCATTGTAAAGTACTTAAATACAGTAGTGATAACACAGTCCTCCATTTTTAAGAGCTCATCAGCAATTTTTGTCAGTAGGTTTTTCATTTCCTTGGCCAGCCTATTGGTATTGTATGTTTTTGCTCATCGACTTCCGGTTCAGGAAAATGGTGCCTATCAAGGGTTTTGGGCGCAACTTAATGTGTTTAACGCTATTGCAGGAATGGGAATCTCCATCTTTGTGTACACCTATACACCGGCTAAACTGGAATCCCTGTTTCGTACATTTACTTCCCGGCATTTTTTAGGCTATTCTTTGTTTTTATTGATTTGTGGGGTGGTATTTGCCTACTTGCAAATTCGAAATGGCCTGTCGCTTCCCGTATCAATACTACTCTTAATTTTATTCACTTTCTGTAATATCACTGATGCACTTTTGGCAGTATTTAGACGGGCCTCAGCTTTAATCTGGATAAACTTTTTGTATGCCCTGGGCTTTTTTTTAGCGCATCTTTGGAAGCTGCATACAGTAGCAAGCCTTGATGATTTAGCAACTTTGTTGTTGCCCCTTCTTATGGCTAAATTAGTGCTCAGCATCCGGTTTATAGTAAAAGGAGTGGTGGTGGATACACCGGAAAAGCAACCTCAAGAGGCGGAAATTAAATCAATGCGTCGCTTATGGATGCATCTGTATTTTTATGATATTATTCAAATTTCCTTTTTATGGCTGGATAAATTTATTGTTTCTTTATTATTATCCAAAGAAGCCGCAGCAATCTATATCAACGGTAGTTTAAATATTCCGTTTTTGCCTTTGGCTTTTGCCGCTGTATCCAGTGCAGCCTTGATGCAGTTGTCCACCACAAAATCTCCCCGCCAACAAACCAGGGTGGTGCAAGGGGTTGGCAGGTTATTGGCCACTATGGCATTCCCTTTGTTTTTCTTCTTTTTGTTTTTTAAAGAGGATTTTATTTTAAGTTTTTTCTCCGAAAAGTATGAAGTAGCCATTCCCATATTTCTATGCTCTATCATGATTTTGCCCCTTCGTGCTTATAATCATACTATTATTTTACAAAGCAGAGAGCAAGGTGCGGTAATTAATAGGGGTGCCTTACTCGATCTGGTGCTGGCATTATCTTTTATGTATCCTCTGTATCTATTTATGGGCTTGCCGGGTGTGGCGCTTAGTTTTGTATTAAGTACGGTAGTTCAGGTGATTTATTATTTTCAGCATTCTCGTAAAATAGTAGAAGCGAAAGTGGCTGATTTATTACCTTTGAAAAACTGGACCATAAAGTTATTGGGCTTTGGTTTGCTGGCTTTCCTATTACATCTGATATTGCCGGATAATGGGCAAAGACTGTTTCGCTTATTTATGGCTGCCTTGGTAATGGGGGGCATATCCGGGGCAATTTTATTGCAAGAACTGCGAATGGTAAAGAAAAAACAAGTGGCTAAGGCTGTTTAAATATTTAAAGATCAACAGGTGATAGAACAAAAAAATATTTTGGGTAATGAGGATAGGGCTGTTTTAGTAGGGCTGATGCAGGCTAATGTGACAGAGGTACAGCTGAAGGAATACTTAGATGAGCTCACTTTTCTGGCCGAAACAGCCGGAGCACAAACAGTGAAGCGCTTCTTTCAAAAATTACCCCATCCTGATCGTCGTACATTTGTGGGTAAAGGGAAGCTTGAAGAAATCAAGCAGTACGTACAGGCACATCAGGTTACTTTAGTGATTTTTGATGATGAGCTTACCGGCTCACAAATTAGCAATATCGAAAAGGAATTAGGTGTGCGTACCATAGATCGCTCCGACCTGATTTTAGATATTTTTGCCCGAAGAGCGAAGACGGCACAAGCTAAAACACAGGTTGAACTGGCGCAATACCAATATATTTTACCTCGCCTGAAAGGTATGTGGAAACACTTGGAACGACAGGGAGGTGGAATAGGTTCAAGAGGTCCGGGGGAAACAGAAATTGAAACCGACCGTCGGATAGTGAAGGATAAAATTTCCTTACTGAGGAAGCGACTCTCTGAAATCGATAAACAGGCTTTTACCCAACGAAAAGAAAGAGGTACTTTCATACGTGTAGCTTTGGTAGGCTATACCAATGTGGGAAAGAGTACCTTGATGCAGGTGTTGAGTAAATCGCCGGTGTTTGCAGAAAATAAACTTTTTGCCACTTTAGAAACAACGACCCGTAAGGTGGTTTTTGAACGGACTCCCTTTTTATTGAGCGATACTGTTGGTTTCATTCGTAAACTGCCTCACCATTTGGTAGAGAGTTTTAAATCAACTCTGGATGAAGTTCGGGAAGCCGATATTTTATTGCATGTGGTGGATATTGCTCATCCTCAATACGAGGATCAGATTGGTGTGGTAAACAGTACCTTACAGGAACTGGATGCTTTCAATAAACCCACCTTGATGATCTTCAACAAAATGGATCAGTACGTTAAAACTACTTTTGACGAATGGCTGGATGAAGAAGTAAAGGAAGATATGTTGAAGCAGTTGTATCGCCGCTGGGATAACTTAACCCATGGAAATGCCATTTTCATATCTGCTACGGAACGTACCAATTTAAAGAGATTGCGGGAAACAATTCTTGAAAAAGTTAAAGAATTGTATGAGCAGCGCTACCCTTACCTGAATAGCTTTTACTAAAAAAAGCTTGTTTGTGCAGACTATCCAACAATAGCCTGCAGATAATCTTCCGGATAATTTATTTTTTCCAGATAAAGACCGTTTCCGCTTACGCTAAAGTCGGCACGTGTACAATCTTTGGATTCAATAATCTGTTTGAAATCTTCCAGACTGTTTCCCTTTCGGGCCATTTGTAATTGTGTGCCTACTAGTCCACGAACCATGCCTCTTAAAAAGCGGTTGGCTTCCACCACATAATGCAATTCCTCCCCAACCTCTTCCCAATAGGAGTGAAAAATAGAGCATAAAAAAGTAAAGCTTTGGGTATTTCTTTTTGAAAAGGTTTCAAAGTCCTTATACTGTTTTAATGCAGAGGCAGTTTGTTTTAGCAGGTCAAAATCCAGCTGAAAAGGATAGAATAATGCTCTGTGAAAAGCAAAAGGATTTTTATTCCGATAAATGCGGTAGCGGTACCTGCGGCTAAGGGCATCAAACCTTGAATTAGCATCGGGCTTATTTGCCAAATACAATTGATGAATGGCTACGCTTTGAGGAAGAATAGCATTGAGCTTATAAGTAAACTGTGCAGTGAGGGCGGAGTCTTCATCAAAATGATAAAAATTGCCCAGTGCATGCACGCCCTGGTCTGTGCGGCTGGCCCCAAAGGTTAATACAGGTCGGCGCAGCAATACAGATAAAGCCTTGTTGAGGGTATGTTGTACAGTAGGACTGTCTCCTTGCAGCTGAGAGCCATGAAAGGCAGAACCATCGTAACTTACTTCTAAAAAATACCGCATACTCAATTTCCGATTAGGCAAATAGGTTAGGTTTTTCTGCCGGATCTTTACGCAATTTTCGTTCGGCCCAAAAAGTGGCAAACGGAATTAAAGAAGCCAGAAAAAGAATGCTTGCTTTACTTATACTCCATTTATAAGTACGCCAAGCCACCAGTAACATGATGCCATACAAGATAAAAAGTAAACCATGTGCCATACCGGTCCAGTAGGATAGTTTTTCCCAACCTAAGGTGTATTTTAAGGGCATGGTAATACAAAATAACAACACACAGGATATCCCTTCCAATAAGGCGATTCTACAGAATTGATTTAAAACTTTCGTATTCATCTTTTATAAATTGCCGCGAAGTTACGGCCTAAAACTATAAGGAGAGTTTTTTTGAATAGTTAACTAAATTTGTAGAGCATTATTTAAACCTATAAGTCATGAAAATCTACAAATTTTTGCCTGCTTTTTTACTCCTCATCGTAGGACAAGCCGGCGCGCAGCAGCCTTCAGAAATTTTTCAGGGATTAAATCAAATAGTGGGGAGTTGGCAAATGCAAAAAGGCGATTTCCATATTAAAGAAGAATGGAAACAAATTAACGATACCTTATACGAAGGCTTTACTGCTTTAAAAAAGAAAGGAGAGTGGAGGAAATTGGAAGAAGTACAGTTGTTGCTAAGTAGAGATACTATTTGGTATATACCGGCGGTTACTCTTCAAAATAACGGGAAGCCTATTCCTTTTGCTTTAATCAGTAAGGAACAAAATCGCTATGTTTTTGAAAATAAATTACATGATTTCCCGCAA